>WNGJ01000806.1_pt1 | contig 29538 bp, 29 predicted proteins | sample 5400611 | NCBI WGS metagenome assembly WNGJ01 (sample SAMN13153375, study PRJNA577476) | soil metagenome | isolation source: 40 cm soil or saprolite under Garry oak tree replicate 1 | place: USA:California | collected 2016-06-15
CTGGCGCGGTTGCGACGCCACCTCGAGGCCGATGACCCGCGTCTGGTCGAGCTCTTCGAGGAAGCGCGAGCGGTGCGCGAGCGTTGGGCTCGTAAGTGATCGCGACAGTCAGGCCCACGCGAAAGCTCGAGGGCGAGATTCGAGTTCCGGGCGACAAGTCGATCTCGCACCGCGCGCTGATTCTCGGTTCGATCGCGTCGGGATCGAGTCGCCTGCGCGGCCTGTCGCCGGGAGCCGATGTGCAGTCCACGCTGCGGTGCGTGCAGGAGCTTGGTGCCGTTGTGGAAGGAACGGCTCTTGAAGGCTGCGGAATCCATGGGTTGCATCAGGCCGCTGGTCCCCTTGACTGCGGCAACTCCGGCACCACGATGCGTCTGCTCGCGGGACTCCTCGCCGGGCAAGATTTCGAGAGCGAGCTGGTAGGAGACGAGTCTCTCTCGCGACGGCCGATGGACCGGGTGGTCGCGCCGCTGCGTGAGATGGGTGCGCGCGCGAGCTGGCCCCCGCTGCGAGTAGGAGGCGAGACTCCTCTGCACGGTTTAGCGCACGACATGCCCGTGCCGAGCGCTCAGGTGAAATCGGCTCTGCTCATCGCCGGCCTGTTCGCGGACGGGCCGACGTCCGTCGCAGAATCGGTCAGGACACGCGATCACACCGAGCTGATGCTCCGCGCGATGGGAGCGTCAGTCGAGGTGGACGGACTGCGCGTCCGGGTCACGGCGGCGGACCATCTCGATCCATTAAATCTCGACATCCCCGGCGACCTCAGCGCAGCCGCATTCTGGCTCGTTGCTGCTGGCCTTGTGCGCGGCTCAAGGGTCCGGCTGCAGGCCACCGGGGTCAACCCGACGCGGACAGCGTTGCTCGGCATGATGCAGGGGTGCGGATTCGAGGTCACCGTCTCCAATCCTCGGTTCGTGGGTTTCGAGCCGGTCGGCGACTTGAATGCCGGAACCGCGCACAACTTGAAAACGATCCGCATCCAGGACGGTATGGCGGCGGAGATGATCGACGAGCTACCAATCCTCGCGGTGGCCGCAACGCAGATGCCGGGCGAGAGCGTCATCGCGGGCGCTCGAGAGCTCCGGGTCAAGGAGTCGGACCGCATCACCGCGATGGAGGAAGGGCTTTCCGCGATGGGTGCGGACATCGCCGCCACCGACGATGGATGGGTGATCAACGGTCCCCGGGAGCTCGAAGGCGTGCGCGTCAGCTCGCACGGCGACCATCGAGTCGCAATGGCCCTGGCGGTCGCGGGCCTGATCGCGAATGGAAGGACCGAGATCGAAGGTGCTGAATGCGTCGAGATCTCGTACCCGGACTTCTTCGATCACCTCGAGTATCTGTGCTGAAGGTTCGAACCGAGATCGACATCGAGCTGGACGCGCTCGAGCTGTACGAGCTGGAGGTCACACCGCCGCGAGAGGACTTCGAGCTCGAGGTGGCGCGGACCGTCCAGATAGCGAAGTCCGGCGAGGTGGGTGCTGTCGCACGTGCCCGCGAGCTTTATCGCCGCTTCGGGCTTGACCCTACACGCGTCCGGCCGTCGTCCGAAGCGCTGCTGCGCCGGCTCAAGAAGGGCGAGCCGCTGCCGCGAATAAACTCGCTCGTCGATGTCGCCAACGCCTTGTCAGTTCAGCTGCAGGTGCCGGTCGGCCTGTACGACCTCGACAAGGTGAAGGGCGACGAGCTCGTGATCAGGCTGGGCGGCAAACGCGAGGGGTATACGGGCATCGGCAAGGAGCGCGTCAACGTCGAAGGACGAATCTGTGTCGCTGACGCCGAAGGACCTTGCGGAAACCCGAGCGCCGACTCCGCGCGCACGATGATCACCACCGAGACCGAGCGCGCCGCCTGGATCTACTTCCTGCCGGTTCGCGAAGACGACATCGATCGCACCGCAGAGCTCGTTGCGGTCTTCGGCCGCGGCCTGGTCAGGATGGTCTGAGCAGGTGACTTCTGAGCAAGTGCTGTGCGTGAAGCGAGAGGACATGTTCCCGGACGGCGCGTGGCACGGATTTGTCAGCCGGGACCTCGGCCGTCACCAGACCCTCATCCGGGAGCGCCATTTCTTCAAGTCGCGTGCCGCAGTAGAAAACGACCCGGGTTACCAGCAGATCATTCCTTACGTCGTATTCCGGCACGACGGACGGTATTTCCTCACCCATCGGCTGCGCGCTTCGTCGGAGAAGCGACTGCGCAAGCAGTACTCGCTCGGAATCGGAGGGCACATCAATCCGGGCGATCTCGAGGCGGGGGACCCGATCCTCGACGGGCTGAGGCGCGAGTGGGGGGAAGAGGTCATTTACGACGGCAAGTTCGAGGCCCAGCTCATCGGGCTTTTGAACGATGACTCGTCCCCGGTCTCCAAGGTCCATCTCGGTGTCGTGTTCCTTGTCGATGGTGACTCGCCCAACATCTCGATCCGCGAGACCGACAAGCTGGCGGGAGAGCTGTTGACGCTGGAGGAGATGCGCATTTACTACCTGGGCATGGAATCGTGGTCGCAGATGGTCTACGACAGGCTCGCCGGAGGAGCCTCTTGAAGTACGTCGAGGTCGGAGGCGTTCGGGTCTCCGCGATCGGGCTGGGCACGTGGCAGTTCGGTTCGCGCGAGTGGGGCTACGGCCCTGAATACGCCACGAAAGTGGCGGGCACGATAGTCCGTCGCGCCCTCGAGCTGGGCGTGAACCTCATCGATACCGCCGAGGTCTACGGCCTGGGGCGGTCCGAGCGTATCGTCGGCGAGGCGATCCGGGGCCGGCGGGACAGCGTCTTCCTCGCCACCAAGATCTTTCCGATCGGCCTTCCGTTCATGACGGGCTGGCGGGCTCGGAACAGCATGCGGCGGCTCGGCGTCGACCACGTCGACCTGTACCAGCTTCACTGGCCGAGCCCGTTCTTTCCGGCACGCGCGACCATGCCCCGCTTGCGACGCCTGGTCGAGGAAGGGCTGGTGGAACACGTCGGCGTCAGCAACCACTCGCTTGCCGGCTGGCAGGAGGCCGAGCGCTTTTTCGGCGCTCCCGTTCGTTCGAATCAGGTCCTGTTCAGCCTGGTTCATCGCACTCCCGAGCGTGAGCTCGTGCCATGGGCGCAGGCGAAGGGCCGCATCGTCATCGCATACAGCCCGCTGGGGCAGGGAGTGCTGTCGGGGAAGTACCAGCAGGCAACACCTGGCAACTTCCGCCGTGTCAGGAAAAACTTCACGGCCGAGTCGCGTGCGCGGTTCGAGCCACTGATCGCCGCTCTGCGCGAGATCGGCGCCGGACATCACGCGACCGCGGCTCAAATTTCCCTCGCCTGGCTGATCCGCAAACCCAACGTGGTCGCCATTCCTGGCGCGTCAAGCGTGGCTCAGCTGGAGGAGAACACCGCCGCGGGCGACATCGAGCTCTCTGACGAAGAGGCTTCCCGGCTCGATAGGCTGAGCGCGTGAAGCTGCAATCCGTCGAGCTGCGCCGCATCAGGCTTACGTTGGTCGCGCCGTTCGAAACGTCATTCGGCGTCCAGACGGAGCGCGACGTGTTGCTGTTGCAGGCGACGACGACCGATGGTGTTGGTTGGGGTGAGTGTGTTGCCGGCGAGGAGCCGACCTATTCATCGGAGTATGTCGACGGCGCCCAGCACGTCTTGATCCATCACCTGCTGCCCCGGCTCCTCGAGCAGGCGAGCCTTACAGCGGAAGACGTCGGCCGGGTGCTCCGGCCAGTACATGGTCACAACATGGCCAAGGCTGCCATCGAGATGGCGATCCTCGACGCGGAGCTCCGCGCGCGCGGTGAATCGTTTGCGAAGTATTTCGGCGCGACGCGCGCCGCGGTCGACTGCGGGGTTTCGGTCGGGATTCACCCATCGATCCCGGAGCTGCTGGCGACAGTGGGACAGTACCTCGACCAGGGGTATCGACGGATCAAGCTGAAGATCAAGCCGGGATGGGACGTAGAGCCGGTGCGGGCCGTGCGCGATCGATTCGGCGATATTCCACTCCAGGTCGACGCGAACACCGCCTACACGCTTTCGCATGCCGCTCAGCTCGCGAAGCTCGACCCATTCGACCTTCTGCTGATCGAGCAGCCGCTGCCGGAGGAGGAGGTGCTCGCGCACGCCGAGCTGGCCAAGCTTGTGGCGACGCCGATCTGCCTCGATGAATCCATCATCTCGGCCCAGGCCGCCGCTGACGCGATCGAGCTGGGCGCCTGCCGCATCATCAACGTCAAGCCCGGCCGGGTCGGCGGCTACCTCGAGGGCCGGCGGATTCACGACGTTTGCGCGTCGCATGGAGTGCCGGTCTGGATGGGCGGGATGCTCGAGACAGGGATCGGCCGCGCAGGCAACGTGGCTATGGCTGCCATGCCGAACTTCACGCTGCCGGGCGATACCTCCGCCTCGGAGCGTTACTACCATCGCGACATCACGAATCCTTTCGTCCTGCGTGACGGACGCCTAGACGTGCCGTCGGGACCAGGGTTGGGAGTCGATGTCGACCACGAGTTTCTCGCTTCGATCACGTACTGGAAGGAGACGGTCGGGAAGCTAAGTCACGCGGCTTCGTAGGCGCTGCGGTGGGATAGCCGCGATGAGGTCGTTCATCGGCGTGGCCTGCGCGGCCAGGCCGAGGCGGGGCAGCTGGAACTGGTCCTCTATCGTCGCGAGCAGCGAGTAATGGTCGTATGCCTTCCCGCTGCGGCGCAGCACCGGATCTGGGCGGATGACCAGAGTCAGCACTGAGTTGGCGCTGTCCTCGCCCTCGTCCCAGGTGATCAGCAGCACGCCGCCGTCTTGCCAGGCATTGGACCCGAGAATGGTCGGGACCGTTTGGGCGAGCCAGGTGTCGGCGACCTTGTTCGAGCAGTCGTGTCCGTCATGACAGAGGTCTGGCGTGATCCAGACAAACTGCGGGACGGTGCCGGACATGTCGGAGGCGAAGTGGGTGAAAGGCACCACCTGCGACGGGCAGCTGCTGCCGTAGTAGGCGAACGGGTTGTGCTTGAGGGCGTAGGGGTACGGGCTGCGGAAGCAGCCGTTGGTCATGCCGTCCATGTAGGCGCGCCATTCGATACCCGCGTCGGTCAGCTGCGCGCCGAGGCCGCCGGCGGGCAGCGCATGGAAGCCGTCGTCGGCGATGCCCCAGGTGCTGCCGGAGGTCATGGCGAGATAGTTCGGCAGGCTCGGGTGCGACACGCCGTGGTAGTCGGTGGCGACTCCATACGTCGCGGCTAGCTGCGCGATGTAGCCGTTGCCGATCACCTGGTCGTAGCTCCGGTTCTCCATCACGATCACGAAAATGTGGGATGGGCTAGGGGGTGGGGAGGGCTCTGGCGATGGGCTGGCCGCGATCGGGCTCGGGATCGAGCTCGGTGAAGGAGTTGCCTTGGCGGTCGGGTGGGCTTTGGGTGCACACGCCGCGAGGAGGCATGCAAAGACGGCGAGGGCTATGAATCGCACGCCTCCAGAGCCTACGATCCGGACCTGAATTGCTGCTGAACAGCCCATCGTGGGAACTGGAGGTGCGGCCTGAGCGGGGAGGGCGGATCGCCTCATTGCGGCTGCGGGGGGAAGAGCTGCTCGACCAGGGAATCGGGGTTGACGATCCGAGCGTTTCCGATTTCGTCGCGGGTGGGGCGCAGGGGTGGGACGAGATGGTGCCGAACGTGGAGGCTGTGGGGTTGTTGCCTGATCACGGGGAGGCGTGGCGGGTGCCGTGGGTCGTCGAAGACGAGGGCCGGAGCGCGGTTTTGATGTGGTGCCGAGGGCGAGTGGTGCCATTCGAGCTGCGGCGGCGGATCGAGTTGGGGGAGCAAGTGCGTGTGGATTACACGTACAGGAACGCGGGCGCTGAGCCCCACCTTGCGTACTGGTGTGCGCATCCGCTGTTCAGGTTCGAGGAGGGGATGGAGATTGGGGTGCCGGGCGGGACGGAGCTGTCCGCGTTGGCTGAGGGCACGAGCACCAAGGGGTTCTTGCCGAAGGGGTCGATCGATCGGGCGCGGCTGGGCTGGCCGTCGGGTACGACTGTCGAACTTGGGTGGGACGCGGTGTTGACTCCTTACTGCGGAGTGTGGGTGTGCAATGGAGACCTGGGCGGCTACCGGCAGGTCGCGATCGAGCCGGCGACTGGGGGCAATGACCGGCCGGATCCCGCGGCGCCGCCGCCACTGCTGGCGCCCGGAGAAACGTTCGAATGGTGGCTCGAAATCAGGGACAGGACTGGGAAAAGGGTGTAGCGGCGGCGCTGGGAGGCGATTTTGCGTCTGAAAAGGCGCGTGTGCATGCACTCGCGGCACTGGGCGGACCCCGAAGCCCGCCGGAGCCGGCACCGGGCGATTCTGACCTTGCTCGGGCTAGCCGGGCGATCGGGCTTGGCCCTCTCCTAAACTGAGCCGCGTGTCCAAGCTGCTTGGGTTGCGCTGTCGCGAGTGCGGAACGGAGTACGAGCTGCAAGCGACGCATGTCTGCGAGATGTGCTTCGGCCCCCTTGACGTCGTCTACGACCAGGCTGTGTTGAAGAAGACGGTCAGCCGGGAGCGGATCGAGCAGGGTCCCAAGTCCATGTGGCGTTACCGGGACCTCCTGCCCGTGGAGGATTCAGCGCCAGTGGTGACGTTGGGCGAGGGCATGACGCCGCTTGTGAAGGCCGACCGCCTCGGCGCAGAGCTCGGGCTGCGAAATCTCTACCTGAAGAACGACAGCATGAACCCGACCAACTCCTTCAAGGATCGGGTGGTGTCCGTTGCCATCAGCTGGGCGCGGTCGAACGGCTTCGAGACCATAGCCTGCGCTTCCACGGGCAACCTGGCCAACTCGGTCGCGGCGTACGCGGCGCGGGCTGGGCTGGAATGCTTCGTGTTCATTCCCGTCGATCTCGAGCCGGCCAAGATCTCGAGCATCGGGGTCTTCGAGCCCAACATGGTCGCGGTTCGCGGCAACTACGACGAGGTCAACCGGCTCTGCAGCCAGCTGGTCGAGTCGACACCGTGGGCGTTCTGCAACATCAACATCAGGCCCTTCTACGCGGAGGGATCCAAGACGCTCACCTTCGAGGCTGCCGAGCAGCTCGGCTGGAGGCTGCCCGACGAGATCATCATCCCGATCGCGAGCGGCTGCCAGTTCGTGCGCCATCGCCAGGCGGCGCGAGAGCTGGTCGAGTACGGGCTGGTGCGCGAAGACCGGGTGCCGAAGTTCACCGGCGCCCAGGCGCTTGGCTGCTCGCCGGTCTACAACGCGTGGAACTCGGACACCCCCGAGCGGGTGCTGCCGGTCAAGCCCGACACGATCGCCCGCTCGATCGCGATCGGCAACCCGTCGGACGGCATGTACGTGAACCGGATCGCCCGCGAGACCGGCGGCGTCGTGGAGGCGGTGACCGAGGAGGAGATCGTCGAAGCGATGCGGCTGCTCGCTCGCACCGAGGGCATCTTCACCGAGACGGCGGGCGGGGTCACGATTGGCGTGCTCAAGAAGCTCGCCAGGGCAGGGCGTTGGAACGGTGACGAGGTGGTGGTCGCTTATGTCACGGGTCACGGCCTCAAGACCGCCGATGTGCTCACAACGACGAACGGCCACTCAAAGCGCGTGGAAATAGAACCCACGCTAAAGTCGTTTCGCGAAATGGTGAAAATCTAGAAATGGCTCAATTCCGCATTCCCGGCCCACTGCGCCGCCTCTCGGAGGGTCAGACGACGGTTGACGTCGAGGCGACCGATCTCGGCACGGCGATCGAGGCGCTGGACGCCCGGTATCCCGGCTTCAAGGACCGGCTGCTCGATGAGAGCGGCGAGCTGCGTCAGTTTGTCAACGTGTACTTGAACGACGAAGACGTACGCCTCGGTTCCGGCCTGAACGCGAAAGTCGGCGCCAGGGACGAGATCTCGATCGTGCCGGCGGTGGCCGGGGGTCGCTTCCGGGCTTAGACTCCGCGGTATGGGGCGCCGGCGGCTGAAGCTGATCTTTGGTCCCGACATGGTCAAAGAGCCGGTGATCTACCACCTCGGCAAGAAGTTCGAGATCGTGACCAACATCCGTCGGGCTGACGTCACCCGCGACCAGGGTTGGGTCCTGCTCGAGATCAGTGGAGAGGCTGAGGAGCTCGATCGGGGCGTCTCCTATCTCGAGTCGTGCGGGGTCAAGGTCGAGCCGGCTGAAGGAGACCTGGTCGAATAAAAGGGGCCTGCTAACCTCGCCCCATTGAAAAGCAGCGTGGACGTCGCGATCATTGGCGCCGGGCAGGCCGGTCTCGCCACCAGCTGGTACCTCCAGCAGGCAAACATCGACCACGTCGTGCTCGAGGCCGGGCGAGTCGCTGAGACCTGGCGCACGCGCCGCTGGGACTCTTTCTGCCTGGTCACCCCGAACTGGAGCGTCCAGCTCCCGGGCGCGAAATACGCAGGTCGGGATCCGGAAGGGTACATGCCGCTTGCAGAGCTCGTCGACTATTTCCAGGCATGGGCCGACTCTTTCGAGGCGCCGTTGGAAGCGAACAGTCCCGTCACATCGGTCGAGCCTGACGGGGGTGAGTTCGTCCTGTCGCTGCCGTCGGGAAAGCTCAAGGCGCGCAGGATCGTCGTGGCGTCTGGTGGCTACCAGCGCGCCCACAGGCCGGCCGGCTCGGAACAGATTCCAGATGATGTTCATCAGGTCCTCGCCGAGGAATATCACAATCCGGTCTCACTCCCGCCGGGCGCGGTGCTCGTCGTCGGCAGCGGCCAGACGGGGTGCCAGCTCGCCGAAGAGCTTCACAAGGCCGGTCGCAAGGTATTTATCGCCTGCGGCCGATGTCCGTGGGCTCCACGCCGCGTCGAAGGACGCGACATCGTCTGGTGGGCGATCCACTCCGGTTTCCTTGACCGAACCCCCGACAAGCTGCCTTCGCCGATGGCGCGCTTGGTCGGCAACATCGTTACCACCGGCCATGGTGGGGGCCACGATCTGCACCTGCGGACGCTGCACGAGATGGGTGTCGAGCTGCTCGGCCATTTCGCTGGGGCGGAGCGGCGAAAGCTGCGCTTCGCGGAGGACCTTGCCGTCAGCGCCGACTTTGGCGACGCGAGACTGTCCGACCTGTCGAAGTTCATCGATGCCTACTGCGTCGCCAGTGGAATCACCCCGCCCACGGTGGACATGCCGCCGCCGCTTCGCATTGATACGCGTACTGAGCTGGACATCGCCCAGGAAGGAATCGGAACGGTGATCTGGACCAGCGGCTACCGGCCGGACTACAGATGGGTCAAGTTTCCAGTTTTCGACGACATGGGCTTTCCAGTGCAGACCGATGGGCGCACCAAAGTGCCAGGCTTGTACTTCATGGGCGTGCACTGGATGCGGAAGAACAGTTCGGCGATCCTTTACGGAGTGGGAGAGGACGCAGAGGTTGTTTCGCGACACATCGTCGAGTCGCGCTCGTGAGGGTTGCTGTGGCGATGTCCGGTGGTGTCGATTCCTCGGTTGCGGCCGCGCTGCTGCAGGCGCAGGGCCACGACGTTGTCGGCGTCACCCTGCAGCAGTGGCCGCGCGACAACGTGGAGGAATCGGCGAATCACGGCGGCTGCTGCTCGCTCAACGCCGTCGAGGATGCGCGCCGCGTCGCGTCGCTGCTCGGCATTCCTTATTACTGCTGGAACCTCGAGAAGGAGTTCGGTGAGCGGGTCATCGAACCGTTTCACCGCGACTACCTCGAGGGACGGACGCCTAATCCTTGCCTGCGGTGCAACGCATTCGTGCGCTTCGATCTGATGCTCGGCCGGGTGCTCGACCTCGGGTTCGACCGGCTCGCCACGGGTCACTACGCCCGAATCGTCAATGGGAGCGAGCTGCACAGCGCGGTCGACGGTGCCAAGGATCAGTCGTACATGCTCTATCACCTCGATCGGGAGCGACTCGGGCGAATCTTGTTCCCACTTGGCGGGATGACGAAAGGCGAGGTCCGCGAGCACGCTCGCGAGTTCGGGCTGCCGGTCGCGAACAAGGCGGAGAGCCAGGAGATCTGCTTCGTTCCGCGCGGAGAGACCGCTCGCTACCTGGCGGATCGACTGCCGGTGCGAGCCGGTGCGGTCGTGGACTCGAGCGGGCGCGACCTCGGGACACATCGCGGCACTCCGCTCTACACAGTCGGGCAGCGCACCGGTTTCGGTGACCTGACCCAGGCAGGGCCGTGGTACGTCATGCGCGTGGACGCGCCGTCCAACAAGTTGGTCGTCGGCCGCAAAGCGGAGCTGGCGGTACGTGAAGTGGAGCTGCGCGACATCACGTTCGTCGATGGGTCGGAGCCCGAATCAATCCGCTGCGAGGCGCGACTTCGCTATCACGCCCCTCCGATCGCCGGCCAGTATCGAGCGGGCCATCTGTCGCTGGACGAGCCTTTCTTCGGCGCGGCGCCCGGTCAGGCCGCGGTGCTCTATTCGGGCAGCCGTGTCCTTGGTGGGGGGATCATAGCCTCAGCATCGTGAGCGGGCGCCCGGATCTCGTCCTGGCGGTGCTCCACTGGATCGAGTACGTCGGCTTGCTGGGTGCGCTTGGTTCGATGGTCGTCAGGCGCCTGGGTGCCAACCGGCCACGGATCAACTGGGCCCAGCCGCCGATGCACATGTTTCTTGGCGCCGCTTTCGCGGGCGGTCTGGCGGTGATCGGCGTCGAGGCTTTGCACGCCGGCGCGGCGCCGGGGTGGGAACGCGTCGCGCGAGTTTCGGCTGAGGGACTTGCGTTCTTGTTCTGCGTCCGCGGGATTCCGTTCGTCGCGGCCGCGGCGTTTCTTGCCGTTGCGCTGCTGCCACTTGGTGGACACGCCGCTGCGGTCAAGCCTCCGGCAGGCGCGGAGCTGGCTGATGTCCTCCACGTAGCCTCCGCCTGCATCTGGGCCGGAGGCATCCTTGCGCTTGCCACCCTGCAACCGCCTGGCGGGTGGCGTGGACCTGAAGCCGTTGCTCTCCTGGATCGCTTTGCCCGGGTCGCGCTGATCGCGTTTGCGGTGACAGCTCTCACTGGCGTGCTCCGTGCCACCGAGCAGGTTCACGGGGTTAGTGACCTCTGGACCACCTCTTACGGCGTCGTTCTGCTGCTCAAGGCTGTTGGCGTGGGCATCATGCTTCTGCTTTCACTGGCCGGGCGACGGGGCTATCCGGTCGCCCGGGCCGAGGCCGCCGCAGCGATCGTGGTCGTGGCTGCCAGCGCCGTGCTGGCCGCTTACCCAAACCAGGCATAGAATCCGAGAGTGGCCACTGTGCGCGAGGTCATGAAGACGACGCTCTATTCAGTCGATCCGTCGACGACCGTAGGTGAAGCGATCTCGCTCATGGCCCAGAACCGGATCGGGTCGGCGCTGATCATGGAGGGCGGCCAGCTCATCGGGATCTTCACGGAGCGCGACACGGTTCGCGCGATCTCTCAGTCGTATGACGCCCCAACGCATGAGATCTCGTCGTGGATGACGCGCGACCCGAAGACGGTGAGCCCTGACGTCGATTCCGAAGAGGCCCTGAGGACGATGCTCGACAGCGGCTTCCGCCATCTGCCGGTGGTGGAGGGGGGAGAGGTGATCGGGATGGTCTCAATGCGAGACCTGGCCGCGGAAACCCAGTAACCGCGCGCTAAAATAGTCCGCCCCCGCACCCAGGTGGTTTCGTGCGCCTAAAAAACGGCGCGAAGGATTTCGACGGCATTGGGCCTTCTGGCGCTCCGGCGCTATCTCCCGTACCTGCGACCGTACACAGGTCTGGTCATCGTGTTCGGCTTAGCCCAGCTGGGCAGCCTGGCCGCGTCCGCGTCTATACCGAAGGTGATCCAGTACATCATCGACGGACCGATCACACACAACCAGCTCGATCGGTTGGTGCAGATGGCCGGGCTACTGGTCTTCATCGGCCTACTTGAGTTCGTCTTCATCTACCTTCGTCGCAACTATTCGGGCATTGCATCGCTGCGTATGGAGACCGACCTGCGCAACGACTTCTATGCGCACCTCCAGGGTCTGCAGGTTGCATTCCACGACAACTGGCAATCGGGACAGCTGTTGTCGCGTGCAATCTCCGACATCGCCACTGTGCGCCGATTCGTGAGCTTCGGCCTGATCTGGTTCCTGCAGACCATCGTCACATTCGCGGTCGTCTTCGTCCTTATGTTCCAGCTGGACTGGAAGCTCGCGCTGGTCGTGGTCATCTGCATGCTGCCGATCGCGTACCTCAGCAACAAGTTCCACGACAAGTACAAGCTCATCGCGCGACGCCTCCAGGACCAGCAGGGCGACCTCACGACGGTGATCGAGGAGATGGCCACGGGCGTCCGCATCATCAAGGCGTTCGGCCGGATGCCGTTGATGCAAAGCCGTTTCGAGGACCAGGCCCGGCTTCTGCGCAGCACGAGCCTCCAGGGCATCGGTACGCGCGCGCTGCTCTGGACGCAGCTCAACTTTTTGCCGAACCTCTCGTTGGTCGCGGTGTTGCTCATCGGCGGCTTCAACGTCGTGCAGGGCTCGCTGACCATCGGCGGGCTTGTTGCTTTCATGAGCTACGTCTTCATGCTCACCTGGCCGATGGACGCGATCGGGTGGGTGCTTTCTATGAGCGAGGAGTGCCAGACCGCCTCCGAGCGCTTGAATGAGGTTATCGACTCGCGTCCTGAGATCGCCGACCACCTCGGCGCGCGCTCACTTGATCAATGCCGAGGTCACGTCGAGCTGCGCGGCGTCGGGTTCAAGTATCCGAAGTCGGACGAGTGGATCCTGCGCGACCTCAACCTTGTCATCGAGCCGGGCGAGACTGTAGGCATCGTCGGCCGCACCGGAAGCGGCAAGACCACGCTCGCCTACTTGCTCCCGCGGCTCTACGACGTCGACGAGGGAGCGGTCCTGCTCGATGGCATCGACGTGCGCGAGCTGCAGCTCCGCTCGCTGCGATCACACATCGGCGTGGCGTTCGAGGATCCAATCCTGTTCTCGGCCTCAGTCCACGAAAACCTGGTGATGGGCCGGCCGATCGTCTCCGACGAAGAGCTGAAGCGCGCGATCGACGTCGCGCGAGCCGGCTTTGTCTGGGAGCTGCCGTGGGGCCTCGAGACCCGTGTCGGCGAACAGGGATACACGCTGTCGGGTGGACAGCGGCAGCGCCTCGCCCTGGCGCGCGCGGTGCTCGGCGGACCGCCCGTGCTCGTGTTGGACGACCCGCTCTCGTCCGTAGACGTGCATACGGAAGCCGTCATCGAGGAGTCCCTCGCGAGAGTGCTTCGCGGTGTCACCGGTTTGCTGGTCGTGCATCGGCCCTCGACGCTGGCGCTGGCCGATCGAGTCGCGTTGCTGGACGGCGGCACGATCGCGGCTACCGGCACTCACACCGAACTCATGAAGACGAACGACCTTTACCGGGCCCTGCTCTCGCAGGAGTACGAGCGGAGCTCTGAGGAGGTGCCGGCGTGAGTGTCGTAGGCCCCGCGGGGCGCGCCCAGGGCGCATCTCCCGCAGACCGTTGGCGCGGCGTCGCATCGGAAGAGATCGACGAGTTCTCGCCGAGCGTCGCGGGCCTCCTTCGCCGGCGCAGCAGACGCTTGCTGTTTGGGCTCGCCAAGCCCTATCGATGGGAGATCGCGTTGGCCGGCTTGCTCATTCTCGTGCGCTCGGCCGCGTATCTCGCTCTGCCTTACCTGGTGGGCCTCGGTATCGACATCGGAATTCGTCCCGGGAGGACCGGCGACCTGCGGACTCTTGTGGTGATCGTCGCCGCGCTGCTGCTCGCGCTGATGGTGAATGCCGCCGCCAACTACGCCTTCATGCGCCTTTCAGGGCGGATCGGCGCGGACATCTTGTTCGACCTGCGCCGCGCCTTGTTCGCCCACGTGCAGGAGCTCTCGCTCTCCTTCTACGAGCGCTATACGTCCGGCCGCATCATCTCCCGCCTCACCTCGGACATCGATGCGCTCAACGAGCTGCTGGCCACGGGGCTGACGTCGGTCATCACCTCCGTGATCTCGGTGGTCGCGATCACTGTCATCCTCGTCCGCCTCGATACTCGCCTGGGCACCGTCACGCTTGTCGCGATGCCGCTGGTGCTTGGATTGACCTACTGGTTTCGCAGCAACTCCGCACGTTCGTACCGTGCGGTGCGACGCGCGATCGTGCTCGTGATCGTGCACTACGTCGAGTCGCTGGGCGGCATCAGGGCGGTGCATGCATTCCGGCGTGAGCCTCGCAACCAGGAGATCTTCCAGGACGTCAACGGCCGCTACCGCGACGCCAACATCTGGTCCAACCGCCTCGCGTCGATATTCGGGCCGGCCATCAACCTGCTGGGCCGACTGACCACCGCCTCAGTGCTTCTGTTTGGAGGCTACCTCGTGGTGCAGGGCCAGCTCACCCTTGGCGTGCTGACCGCCTTCGTCCTTTATTTGAGGCAGTTTTTCGAGCCAATGCAGGACCTGTCGCAGTTCTACAACGTCTTCCAGGCTGCAGGGGCTGCCCTCGAAAAGCTCGCGGGCGTGATCGAGGAAGCGCCCACGGTGCCCGAGCCTGTGCAACCCGTTCGCCCCGGCGAGGTCAAAGGCGCCGTCGCATTCGAGAACGTGACGTTCGCCTACCGGGATAAGCCGGTGCTCCACGACATCGACCTCACCATCCCGGCCGGCCAGATCGTCGCGGTCGTCGGCGAGACCGGCGCGGGCAAGACCACGATGGCGCGCCTGATGTCGCGGTTCTACGACCCGTCTGCCGGCCGGTTGACGCTCGACGGGACCGACCTGCGCTCGTTGTCGGTCACCGACCTACGCCGGGCGATCGTGATGGTGACCCAGGAGGCGTTCCTGTTCTCGGGCACCGTGGGCGAGAACCTGATGTTCGGCCGGCCGGAAGCCACGCGCGAGGAGATGGTCGCGGCCGCGCGTGCGATCGGCGCCGACGACTTCATCCGGGCGATGCCCAACGGATACGAGACCGACGTGAGGCGTCGCGGTGTGCGCCTCTCCTCAGGGCAGCGGCAGCTGGTCGCCTTCGCGCGCGCATTCCTGGCCGACCCGAAGGTGCTCATCCTGGACGAGGCGACCTCATCGCTCGACCTTCCCTCTGAGCGGCTGGTGCAGCGGGCGCTGCGTACTTTGCTGCGCGGACGCACCGCGGTGATCATCGCCCACCGCCTTTCGACCGTCGAGATCGCGGACCGGGTGCTGGTCATCGACGGCGGCCGCGTGGTCGAAGACGGCGCGCCGTCAGACCTGCGCCGGCGCAGCGGCGCGTACGGAGACCTGCACCGCGCGTGGGTGAAGTCGCTGGCCTAGGTTTTCACTGAAGCTCGGGACGCCACCGCGAGCAGCGCCATCTCCTCCAGATGTCCCCACGTGTGGGCGAAGCACGCGATGCTCATCACCGCCCAGACAGGGCGCCGGGAGGTCCACGCGATCGCCTCGAGGTTCGCTGGGTAGTTGTAGGCCGGGTGTTTGGTGACGTTCTCGATGACCTTGCACTCGGCTTCGAGCACCTCGTCGGTGATGCCCTTTAGCCACTGGTTCGTGGAGGCGCGGGACGCGTCCGCGTATTCGACCAGCTCCTCAGGCACGACCACCGCGGCGAGCTCGTCGGCTTCCGCGATCGAGTAGCCAACCCCAGTGCTCTGGCGAGCCCAGGCCTTCGATGCCCACGGGTCGCTCTCGATCAGCTCGGGCTCGCCGCGGATGCTCATCTGGACTGACGAATCGAGGACGCGGGCGACGTGCCACAACGTGAAAGCCGGCAGGTTCGTCGTGGGTGCGGCGCGGCGCAGCCAATCGTCTGGCTGCATCCGGCCGACGAGATCGTGGAGCAGGAAATTGACGGCGTTGAGCTGACCGGCGATGAGTCGCGTGGCTTGCACGGCCGGAGTCTACTTCTGAACGATGCTGTTTCCCCAGGCGAAAAGTCCCGGCCGCCGAATCGCTCAGGCGGTGCTGGTGTCCAGGTAGAAGCGGCGCCAGCCGACCTTCTCGAAACCAAGGCGAGCCAGGATCGGTCCTGACATCTCGCCGCCCCAGACGCAAAGGCCTTCGACACCCGAGCGGCGGGCGATCTCGAGTCGGGCGGCGACCAGTGCCCGGTACACGCCGCGACCCCGGAACTTCGGTCGCACGGATCCCCCGTTGATCGTGGCGCCGTGGGGCGGAAACAGAGTCATCCCACCGGCGCCCGCCGGCTCCCCATCCACCGTAGCCAGCAACCAGTAGCGGTCCCCGGCCGCGAGCAGGTTGCGACGCCGCCGATCCTGCATTGCGATGACTTCCGGCTCGTCGCTCATCGAGGATCCGCTGAAGGCTTCGGCGGCGGATGCGTCTGCGCGTCTGAAGGTGGCCAGGTCCGCGAGGGCGTCGTGGATCTCAAGCCCTGGAATCGCCGGCGCCTCCACCGATGCATCGACAGGCAGGACCATCACCGCGGACTCAACACCGTGCGGATCTGCCAGGACGCCATGAGTCGCCAGGTGTTCCGCGAAGTCCGGCGGGTCGGTTCCAGGGTCGAGAATCCACATCACCGCCAGGTGTCGAGGCGCAATCGTCGCCCGCGCCTCGCGGATGATCTCGTCGGTTTCGTCTGGCCGGCACCTTATCCAGGTCACGCTGTTTGGGCCGGGGAGCGGAAAGTCCGGCTGAAGCGTGATCTGGTAGCGCGGCGTGACGATCACCTCGACGCCGGGCGCGGCCGGCTGTCGGAGGTTGTTGGCGAAGTCGACGAGCCCCTGCGATACTGCCGGCATGGCTACATTGTCGCGAGCCCTGCGCCGCCGCGACCTGATCCGCGTGGCGTCCGCGGCGCTGGGGGTCGCTGTGTTGACCCTGCTGGCGGGTTATGCGGTCGCGGTGGCGAACTCGCAAGCCACTCCCGGCGGGGTCCTCTCGGCACTGGCGCTGCTCGCGATTGCCGGTTCTGGGCTCCTGTATGCTTGGCGCCTTGGAGCCGGCGGCATCGTCGACTAGCCGGTAAGAACCACACTCAGCAACCACGGAGTGCCGATGGACTCCCTCCACGCGATTGGCTTCTACGTGTCCGCCGCCGTCTCGCTCGGTGGCGGGCTGCTCGTGGCATTTCTGCCTGGACGCGGCGCGCGGGGCGTCGCCCTGGCGGCCGCGGGAGTCGGAATCGCCGGGCTATATGTGTCGCTTTCGGCTGCCTTTTCCGCCCTGGTCGCGCTTGTCTGCTTCGCCGGATGCGCGCTCCTGCTCGCGGCGCCTGGGTATCGCGTGATGGACACGACAGTGTCCGGTGTGTGGCGGCAGCTGGGCGCGATCGCCGCCGCCGGACTGCTTGCGGTCCTCTGCTATGCAGCCTGGCGCGGGGACTTCGTTCACGCGACTTTTTATGGAGGCTCGATCAACAGCGCGTCGATCGGCAGGCTCTTCTTTGCCCGTGACGCGCTTGCGACCGAGGCCGTGGGGGCGCTCATCCTTGTCGCTCTTGTCGGCGCGACCGCCGCCTGGCGGTGGAGAGACAGAGGCAGGTGACCGCCGGCCTGGTCGCGGTTCTGTTTGTCGCTGCAGCGCTCGTCGCGGTCGGTGCCTTCATCGCCGCGTGGAAGAGAGACCTGGCGGCGGCGCTTGCCGGCCTGCCATTGATGTTCGGCGGAGCCGGGGTTGCGTTCGCGGGCGCCTCGAGGTTCGCGACTCCGGGCGGCCCGCCTGCCTTCGGCCAGGAGGTCGCAGCCCTCGTCGCTGTCGCCTCCCTCGCCCTGGTGGCGCTCGGTGTCGGCATCGCTGGTCGGGGGACGTCTCGCTGAACCTGCTTTTTGCCGTAGCGAATATCGCCACCGCCGCCTCGGGCGCCGCTTCCGGTTCTCGTCCGTCGGGCTTCAACTTCGATCCCACGACCACGCTCGGCTGGGCGGTGCCGCTGATCGTCATCGCGCCACTGGCCGCGTTTGTCATCGCGGTTTCCAGCGTTCGCACCCGACGATCTTCTGCGAACCTGGCGATGATCGGCGTCGTCACCTCGATGCTCGCGACGCTGCTGGTCGGCTGGGGCCTGGCCAAGCGAACCGCTCCTTTCCAGGCCATCTACCAGTACATCAACCTGCCGGTCGCTTTCACCGGCCCGAGCAAGTTCCAGGGCTTCGGCATCGACATCATCCTGCGTGTCGACCACCTCACAGTCGCCGCGCTGTTCGCGGTGGAGCTCTGCATCCTTGGTGTCCTGGGCTGGCACCAGGTGATGGGCCGCTCAGAGCCCGGGCCGGCGCGATTCCACGCGCTGGCCAGCGTGCTGATGTTCGGAAGCGCAGGCACGTTGATCAGCTGGGACCTTGCGGAGCTGCTCACGTTCTGGGGTCTTGCCGCGGCCGCGACGTATCTGCTGCTCGCGCACCGCTGGGGTATGGAAGAGGCGGCGATTCGCTCGCGGGTCGCCCTTGCGCTGCCATTCGCCACCGACCTGTCACTCCTGTGTGGAGTGGCTTGGCTCTACGCCCGCTACGGTGTGCAGAACCTCAACTCTCTGATTCCAATCCTCCACACCAACCCCGGTTGGACCATCCGCTCGCTGGTCGTTGCTTCGATCCTCCTGTTCATCGGAGTGGCCGGCCGGCTGGCGTTGTGGCCGCTGCACTCATGGCTGACGCGGACCGCGGTCACCGCGCCGCCTGCCGCATCGGCCATGACGCAGGCGGTGTGGTCGGTCCTGGGGATAGTCGTCCTCTACCGCTTGATGCCGATCATCGTGGCGTCCAACTCGCAGACGTTGAAGGGCCTGGTCTACGCATGCGCGGCCGCAGCGGTCGCGGCGCCCTTGCTGTCACTGGTTGGCAACGAGCCGCGGCGCGTAATAACGCTTGTTGGATGCGGTGTTGCCGCTGTCGGAGCGGCTGTCGTGATCCGCGGATTCCAGGTCCCTAACGCCGCATTTGCGACCGCCGGCATCGCGTGCGTCCTCGCCGCCGCGCCGGCACGCGCCGCCGGGGTGCTGGCTGCTTCAGCCATCGCCGGTGCGATGCGAACCGACGACATGGCCGAGATGGGAGATGCCTGGGCACGCATGCGCGTGAGCGCGTCCGCCTTGCTGTTCGCCAGCGTGGTGCTCGCCGTGAGCCCTCTAGGAGCCTTGGCTTTTGGAGTCAGCTCCCGTTCCGGACTTGGAATCGCCCTCGGCGAAGCCGTGCTGCTGGTCTCGATCGGCGCGCTTCGCGTCTTTCTGGGCACGGCCACCGGTCCGCTGCGCCGCCGTCGTGCCTTCGAGCCTGACCGTGTTCGAGAGGCCACTCGCGCCTCGCTCGGCTGGCCGTTCTTCCTTGCATTTGGCGGGACTCTGCTCCTGATCGCCTCCTTGATTGGAGGCTGGCTCGATTTCCTGGACGGAGGCAAGCACCCGCAGCCAAGCGTCGGGGTGCTTGCGCTGTGGGTGGCCGTGGCTCTGATTGGGTTCGCGGCCGTGTCGATCGCCTATCTGCGTGACAAGGACGGAGCGCTCAGGGCGTCGGAGCTCTCCGGCGCGTGGCTGAGGCGGATCTCACACGGGGGGTCGCGCAACTTCGACCGGTTCATCGTGGCGCCCGTGACCCTGATCGCGCTGCGTATCGGTGAGCGCTGGATACCGGCTGCGGATGGGGGAGTTGTGCGGGCGGTAGATACGACCGGGCGGCTCGTCGTGTCAGGCGCGCGACTGCCGGTGGTGCCGGTTGCGATCGCGATCGCGGTCATCCTCATCGTGGTCGTGGGATTCGTCTCACCCGGGGTGCTGCGTTGATCCTGCTGATAATCGCGGCCGCCAGCCCAACCCCCGCGCCGGTAGTGCCAGGCGCCGGAATCTTCACATCGCCGCTGCTGATGAGCCTGCTTGTCTGGGTCCCGGTCGTCTCCGCCGTCGCGATCGCGATACTGCCCAACCCGCGCGGTCGCTACGACGTGCTGATGAAGCAGATCGGGTTCTTCACCAACCTCGGCCTGGTTTTCATTCTCTTCGTCGCTTACAACCAGTTCGAAGCATTTCTCCCCACCGCGCAGTACGAGGAGAAGGTGCCGTGGCTCCAGGCGATCGGAGCCAGCTATCACCTCGGCGTCGACGGGCCGGGGATGGTGATGCTCATCCTGTCTGGGCTTATCGGAATCATCTCGACCCTCGCCTCGCTTGGTGTGCGCGATCGCGTGCGGTCCTACTTCGTCCTGCTGCTGCTCACGCAGTCGGCGATCAACGGAGCGATCGTCGCGCGGGACATGTTCGTCCTCATCCTGTTCTGGAGCGCGGCGGTGGTGCCGATCGCGATCCTGATCCTCGGTTGGGGCGGCCCGCGGCGTCACGCAGCCGCGTGGCGGCTGGTCGGCTACTGGGGCCTCGGCACCGCCGCGCTCGTGATCGGAACCATGGTCCTTTACGCCGCGGCCGGTGGCTCCTCGTTCGACATGGACGTCCTGTTGAAGGCAACGATCAGCCCACGCGTGCAGCTCGTCGTGGCCATCGCGATGATCGTCGCGGCTGCGACGCGGCTGCCCCTCTTCCCGCTCCACGGTTGGGCTCGTGACGTCTATGCGGAGGCGCCGATCGGGGTCACGGTGGTCGTGGCCGGGAGCGCTGCGCGTCTTGGCGCATACCTTCTATTACGTGTGGTCGTCGCGGCCGAGCCGGCGGCTGCCCACCTGCTGTCTCCGGTCCTGGCCGCGCTTGCTGCATTGACGGTCGGCTATGCAGCACTGGCGGCGCTTCGCACCATCGACATTCGCCAGGTGGGAGGGTACCTGTCGATGATCCCCGGCGGCATCACGATGCTTGGCCTCGCGGCGCTTTCGCCGCTCGCCATCGCGGGTTCGGTGCTCTCACTTTTCGCGGGCGGCATGGCCGCGGCTTTGATCGTCAGCGCGTGTGCAACGCTGGCCGACCGCGCTCAATCGCGGAGCCTGCAGGTGTTGAGTGGCCTGGCTCCGCGGATGCCGATCCTCGCCTGGTTGGTGACGATCGCCGGTTTCGGGATCCTTGGTGTGCCCTTGCTCGGAACGTTCCTCGCCGAGATGTTGACATTCTTCGGCGCATTCAAGAACCAGCCGATCGGGGCGTTTGCCGTCGCCGCGGGACTCGTCGTCGCCGCGATCTCAATGGCGTCGCTCTTCCGGCGCGTCCTGTTCGGATTGCCGAATCCCGACGCGCCCGGTGTATCGGACGCTTCACTGGGAGAGACGTGGTACCTCGCGCTGCTGGCGGGAGCGCTGCTGTGGGTCGGACTCTTCCCGAGCGGTCCCAAGCTGCCGGGAACTGACACGCCGCTGTTCGACCAGGGCCTGGTCAACGTTTTGGCGGCGGGGATCAGCGACATCGCGTCGCCTTACACGGGGGCGACCCCGAGCCCGACACCATGAACGTGAAAAACCTGGTCCTGGTGCCTGAGGCCATGTTGGCGGCCGCGGCGGTGCTCGTTCTGCTTGGCGGCAGGCTCGGCTGGTTCAGACCAGCCCGCCGGCGCTATCTGCCGGCGGCGGTGGCGGCGGTGGCGTTCGTTGCGCTTGGGGTCGAGCTTTGGGCGGGCGCCACTGTGAGCACATATTTCGCTGGAGGCCTGGTCCAGGACCGGTTCGCACTTTTCGCGAAGGCGGCAGTGCTGCTCGCCGTGGCCATCGTCCTGGCCGTCACCGACTGGACCGCGGAGGACTCACTGTCGATCGGGCTCGCCATGCCGCTGCTGGCGGCCTTTGGTGTGATGGTCGCGGCCTCCGCCGGCGACCTGGTGGCGTTGTGGGCGGGACTGGAGCTCGCCGCGGCGTCGGGCGTCGTGATGGTGTCGCTCCGCCGGCCCGACCTCGCGGAGCGACTGCTGGTCGCCGGCGGGGTGGCAAGCTCTCTGCTGCTGATCGGGCTCGCATTCCTTTATGCGACGGCCGGCACCTCTGACCTGACGGCGATGCGAGAAGTCCTGGTCAGCGGCGCGCCGACGATCGCTCTTGCCATCCCGCTGTTCCTCGTCATCAGCGGCCTGGCGCTTCGCGCGACACTTGCGCCGTTTCATCTGGCCGGGATTCCAGCCAGCCTCGGTGCGTCTCCTCTGGGAGCCGGTCTGGTGCTGGGCCTGGTCGCCGCCGCGGCGGCGGTCGTGGCGATCAAGGTCGCCGCTGTGCTGACGCCGATCCCATCGGTGTACTCCGCATACCTCGAGGTGATCGCGGCGGTGGCGATGGTCGGTGGTGGTGCGGCGGCGCTGGCGGTGCGGTCGCCTCGAGCTCGGATGGCGTACCTGGCCGCCGGACAGATCGGGTGGGTGGCGGCCGGGCTCGTCACGCACTATCGCGCCGGGCTCGCTGCGTCCTTGTTCCTGCTTGGAGCGTTCGCGGTGGCGGCGACAGTCGGCCCGGCGGTCATGGGCCGTGCTGAAGGAGGCGAGCCGGCGCTGGCCGGACTGGCGGTCCTGCGCCCGGCGCGCGCGGCAGGACTGACGCTGGCCATGCTGTCGCTTGCGGGGGCGCCTCCGCTGGCGGGGTTCTTCGGCGAGTTCGCCGTGGGGGCGGCGCTTGCCCAGAGCGGGCACTTCGCCCTGCTGGCGTTGGGAATGCTGGGCGCACTGCTCAGCCTTGCGGCAGCCGTGGGCACGGTGCGGCTGATCTACCTTCAGAGCCCCCTGGAAGAGGCGCGCCGCGGGGCGGCGCTTCCCGTCCTGACCCGGCTTTCGACTTTCGGAGCGGTCGCCTTCTGCGTGGTGATCGCGGCATACGGCTTGCTGTCGAATCCGATTCTGGGCCTGGCCGACCAGGGAGCAGAAGCTCTGGGCCTGCGGTAGACTCCCGCCCAACGGTCGCAGCTCGCGTCGTACTAAAACGTCCTGGAGGTCCCGCCTGACCTTGGCTTCCCGCAAGGGCGCGCCCGCGGCGCGAAATCGCCGCATTCGGTCCCGCACCCGCCCGCACCGCAAGCAGAAGCGCCAATCGCATCACTGGCTGATGCGCGTTGCGCTCTTGAGCCTGATCGTGATCTCGTCGACGGGCCTGGTCGGCACGGCCGGCGTGCTCGGAGTCGTCGACTATTTCGCGGGCGACCTGCCCTCGATCGAGGCTCTGCAGTCGGCCAAGCTCACGCAGACGACGCGGATCCTCGACCGAAACGGCAACCTGATCGAGGCGCTGTACCACGAGAACCGCACGGTCGTTCCGCTGACCAAGATCAGCACCAAGCTGCAGCGCGCGACGATCGCCACGGAGGACCGCACGTTCTACTCCAATTCCGGAGTGGACTACCGGCGGCTGGTGATCGCGATCGCGTACGACCTCACGCACCATTCCGGGACGTTGGGCGGCTCTACCATCACGCAGCAGGTCGTGAAGAACGACGTCCTCGACACTGAGGAGGCGCAGAGCCGGACCGTCAGCCGCAAGTTCCGCGAGCTGCTGCTGGCCGAGGAGCTCGAGCGCAGGTACTCGAAGCAGCAGATCCTGGAGCTCTACCTGAACACGATCAACTACGGCAACGGCGCCTATGGCGCGGAGGCCGCTGCCGAGACGTACTTCCAGGTGCACGCCAACGATCTGAGCTGGGGACAGGCGAGCTTTCTCGCGGGACTACCGCAGGCACCCTCCGACTACGACCCGTTCGCGGCGCCGGAGCAGCTCGCCGCCGCCCAGTGGCGGTGGCGAGGGGTGCTCGACGGGATGGTGACGGTCGGAGAAGTGAGCAAGTCCGAGGCGGACGCGATTTTCAAAAGCGATCTGATCGACAAGATGGTGGCGGCGCACAAGGCGCTGCCAGTCGCCCACAACCCCCTGACCGCGCATTTCGTCGACTACATCGAGCGGTACATCACGCAGCGCTACGGCGAGAAGGCGTTGTACGAGGGCGGCCTTCGGATCACGACCACGCTGGACCTTGGCACGCAGTCGCTCGCGGACAAATGGGTGAAGGCGGGTGTGAAGACCTACGCGAAGCGAAGTGTCAACACAGGGGCGATGCTGGTGATGAATCCGGCTGACGGCGAGATCCTTGCCATGGTCGGCAGCGCCGATTACAACAACGCGGGGATTCGCGGGCAGATCAATCTGACCGGGGTCGACAAGCTCGGCTGGCGTGGCGTCGGGTCGTCGTTCAAGGTCTACACGTATGCCGCGGCGCTGCAGGCCGGGCTGGTGACGCCGGCCACGTTGACCAATGACGAGACCGGGGTCATCGGCGGGCATACGTTCAACGATTGGGACGGAAAGCACGAGGGGTGGATAACGTTGCGGACAGCGCTCGCGCAGTCGCGGAACCTGCCCGCGCTTTGGACGTACGGCCAGGAAGGCGGGTCACGCGTCATCTCTTTGATGCACAACCTCGGCGTCACGGCTGCGATCGAGAATCCCGAGGGCGTGGCGACGACGCTGGGTCACGACCCGATCTCGATGGCCGAGCACCTCGCCGCTTACTCGGCGTTCGACAATGGCGGTTACAAGATCAGCCCGCACCCCGTGCTGCGCGTCACCGACGCGGAGGGCAAGGTGCTCGAGGCATTCGACGCGACCGCGGGTCGCGTGCAGGTCGTCAGCCCTGAGCTCGGCTACATGATGACCGACCTCCTGCGGGGGCCGGTCAAGCTCTCGCTGGGCGGTGCACTCGCCGCGAAACCGGTCGCAGGCAAGTCGGGCACCACCGAGGCTTACACCGGGTCGATCTTCATCGGATACACGCCCAACCTGGCGGTTGCCGCTTCATTGATGCACATCGACGACGGGCCGGCCTGCAAATCAGGGTTCGCGTATCTCGCGACCAACTTCCCGCCATCCGGCTGGCAGTGCCCGACCTCGGTCCTGTTCGGCGAGAACGTAGGCCAGTCCGTGTGGAAGCCTTTCCTGGAGGAGTACTACACGACACATCAGTGGCCGGCGATGTGGGTCCAGCCACCGGGTGTGGTCACGCGGCAGGTGTGCTCGTATGACGGTGGATACATATCGAACGGCGGCTTCAACGAGATCTTCCTCAAGGGCGTCGGCGAGCCGAATTACCCGTGCGGCGCCAACCCTCACCCGGGCGCCACGCCTTACGTACCGCCCGCGCCAAGCCCGTCTGCGACTCCCACCCCTTCGCCACACTGAGTGTCGTGCGCCTCAATCGGGTCGGGATCACTGGCGGCATCGTCTATCTGGTGCTCGGAATTCTTTGGGTGTGGCTCGTGCAGCCGCCGGCTCCAGCGTGGGCCCTGGTCGCGTGGTTCGTTTTCGTCGCGGCAGTCGAGTTCTTCATTCCGGGTGAGGCCAACCAGGTCTCACTGGCTCGCGCACATCTGGCCGCGCCGGCGCTCGTCTATGCGCTGGCAGCTGCATTCGGCCCGCTCGCGGTGGTGCTCGCGGTGGCGGGGCTTACCGATCTCGTGGACGGCACGGTCGCGCGCCGATTCGACAGGCCGTCGACTCTGGGCGGTGGACTGGACCCGATCGTCGACGGCGTGCTGCTCGGTGCCGTCGCGCTGGGCCTCGCGTTTGGGGGCGTCGTGCCGCTGTGGCTCGCCGGGGTAATCATTGCGCGCTACCTGCTGCCGGCGATAGGCGGGTTGGTTCTGATCTCCTTTCATCGCCGGCCGGAGCTGCGCCACACGGTGAGCGGACAGATCTCGACGTCGCTGATCATCGTGCTCGTCGGCGGCATCTGCCTCTTCCGCTTCATGAACCAGGACGCGACGAACGTAGTTATCGGCGCAGAGATCGCCATCCCCATCGCCACGCTGGCCACGTTCGTGCACCTGGGATGGGCGGCGCGGCGCCCGGTCGCCGCACCTGAGCCCGGCTAAACTGATGGCGGTCGCGCTAAGTGGGGTGCTGGCGGTACCCTGCACCGGCAATCCGCCTTAGCCGGACCGAATTCCCGCGCTGAGGTCTGGGTTCTCACGCCTGGCCGCGGCAAACGGCGTTGAAGGTCGGGACCTGCGCAGCTCGGGTCTCTGAACCCCGTCAGGTCCGGAAGGAAGCAGCGGTAAGGAGAAACCCGGGGGTGCCGCAGTCATCTGGGCCGGAGCCGTGAACCGCGGTGCGAGCTGGGGGTCTTCGATCGAAGCGGGGGTGCGCGGCCACTTGAACACCTATGCCTGAGTACCAGAGCCTCTACCGCAAGTACCGCTCGCAGACGTTCAGCGACCTGGTCGGCCAGGAGGCCGCCTCGCGAGCACTGCAGGGCGCGGTCATCAGCTCGCGCGTTGCGCACGCATACCTTTTCAGCGGCAGTCGCGGGACGGGGAAGACGTCGGCGGCGCGCCTGTTGGCGAAGGCGATCAACTGCACCGGGCGCGCACGCGATTCAGCTGAGCCCTGCAACCGCTGCCAGTCGTGCACCGAGATGACGGCCGGGGCGGCACTGGACCTGATCGAGATCGACGCGGCCTCGAACCGAGGCATCGACGAGATTCGGGACCTGCGAGAGAAGGTAAACCTGTCGCCGGCCCTCGGGCCGTTCAAGGTCTACATCATCGACGAGGCTCACATGCTGACCGAGCCCGCGTTCAACGCGCTGCTCAAGACGCTCGAGGAGCCACCGGCGCACGTCGTCTTCATCCTGTGCACGACCGACGCGCAGAAGATCCCCCTTACGGTCATCGGCCGGTGCCAGCAGTTCGTGTTCCGCCGCCACACCGAAGAGCAGATCGTCGGGCGGCTCACCCACATCGCCAAGACGGAGAAGGTCCAGGTGGACGCCGAGGCGATGCAGCTGATCGCTCGCACCGCGCAGGGATCGATGCGCGACGCGGTGGGGTTGCTCGACCAGCTCGTGCCGCTGGCGACTTATTCAAAGGGGGGGACACCCCCCCTTAGCCCGGCGGGCCCTGCTGAGCCGGAGCCCGGCGGCCCCCCCGCGCCGATCAGTCTCGAGTCGGCGCGGTCGTTGTTAGGGATCGCGGACCCACGGCTGCTCGACTCGCTGCTGGACGACGTGCTGGCTGGCCGGGCCGCCGAGGCGCTTGCGGAAGTGAACCGGGTTTATGCGGCGGGGGCCGAGCTGCGCCAGGTCGTGCGGGGATTGATGGAGAGCTGCCGGGACCGGCTGGTTGCCGCGCTCACCAGGCGCGACCAGGCCACCGCGCGACGGCTGTCCAGCGTGCTGGATGCGCTGCTGCATCTGGATGGTGAGGTGCGGCGGCACGCGGAGCCGCGGTTCCTGGTCGAGGCGACGCTGGCCCGCCTCGCTGTTGAGCTAGGGACAGGTGAACCTGCGGCGAGCACGCCGACAGCCGAGGTAGAACGTGCCCCCGTGACAGGTCCGAGTCAGTTGGTCACTTCCCCGCCCGCGGGGAAGTCCTCGGCGCAGCCGGGGGATGGGGACGTAGGGCCGGCACCAACGGTGGCGACCGTCGCCGGCTGGTCTGATGTGCTCGAAAAGTTGAATCGCACCGTGCGCGCGGCTTATCTCGATGCACAGCCTGAAGTCGACGGGTCGATCTTGATCTTGTGGTTTCGGTACGGGTTCCATCACAAGAAGGCGCAGGAGCAGTCGATGCAGCTCATGCCTCACGTGCGCGAGTGGTTGGGCAACGAGGTCAAGGTGGACTATCGCTTGCGTGAGGTTCCTGAGTCTGCGAAGACGAAAGTGACGAGTCCTGAAGACGATCCCTTCGTGCGCGAGGTCGTCCGGAGGTTCGATGGCCGCGTGACGCGCGTGAAAGAGGTGTCCGAATGAAGGATCCGATGAAGATGCTGAAGCAGGTTCAGCAGATGCAGGACAGGATGAGCAAGGTGCAGGCGGAGCTGGAGTCCGAGACCGTCGAGGCCACCGCGGGCGGCGGCGCGGTGCGTGTCGTCGCGACCGGCAATCAGAAGATCGTGTCGGTGACGATCGACCCGGCCGCGGCCTCCGACACTGAGATGCTGCAGGACCTCGTGGTCGCCGCGGTCAACGAGGCGATGGAAAAATCTAAGCAGCTAGCCGCGTCGAAGATGCAAGCGGTCGCTTCGGGACTCGGCCTTCCACCCGGCCTGATGTAGCCATCGATGCCGCAGCTGCCGGAGCCGCTTGAGCGGCTCATCCAGGAGCTCTCGCGACTGCCGGGCATCGGTCCTAAAACCGCGCAGCGGCTTGCTTTCCATCTACTCCGCTCTGACCGGCAGCGTGCGGATTCGCTCGCGCAGGCGATCGAGGATGTCAAAGCGCGGATCGGCTACTGCGAGCGCTGCTACAACATTGCGGAAGGCAGCCTGTGCTGGATCTGCTCGTCAACGCGGCGAGACGCCACCCTGCTTTGTGTCGTGGAGTCGGCGCTGGATGTGCTCGCGGTGGAGCGGACTTCGGAGTTTGGAGGGCTGTACTTCGTGCTCCATGGCGTGATCTCACCAATCGATGGGATCGGTCCCGAGCAGATTCACGTACCGCAGCTGCTGGAGCGAGTTCGAGACGATGGAGTCGTCGAGGTCATCATCGCGCTGAACGCGGACATTGAAGGCGAGGCGACCGCGGCTTATCTGCAGCACGCGCTGCAGCCGCTCGGCGCGAAAGTGACCCGCCCCGCGCACGGGCTTCCAGTGGGTGGCGACCTCGAGTACGCGGATGAGCTGACGTTGGCCCGCGCGATGGCGGGCCGCAGCACCTTCTGATGTCGACTCCCAACCTGTCCTCACGGCCGGCTCTGCTGTTCGACCTCGATGGAACGCTCGTCGACAGCGTGTACCAGAACGTGCTCGCCTGGAGGCAGGCGCTGGAGATCGAGGGCGTCAACTTGTCCGTGTGGCGAATCCACCGCCGGATCGGCATGAGCGGTGGCCTGTTTCTCAAGGCGCTCGATCGGGAGCTGGGCCGCAGCCTGTCGCACGATGAGGCGGAGCGTCTGCGCGAGAATCATGCGAAGGCTTACCTGCCGCTGTTAGACCAGATCCGGCCGCTGCCCGGCGCCCGCGACCTGCTGAGGGCGCTGACCGGGATGGGAGTTCCGTGGGCGATCGCCACCAGTGGAAGCGTGCGCACCGCGAAAGGCCCGCTGGCGCTGCTGGACATCCCGGCCGACATCCCCGTGGTGACTCGCGACCAGGTGGCTTACGCGAAGCCCAACCCGGACCTGTTCCTGGCCGCCGCCCAGCGACTGGGGGTGCCTCCAGGCGATTGTTTCGTAGTCGGCGACAGCATCTGGGACCTGCTGGGCGCGCAGCGGGCGGGTTCGCTGGGCATCGGGCTGCTGTCGGGCGGCTACGGGAGCGACGAGCTGGTTCGGGCCGGCGCCTACCGCGTGTACGACGATCCCGCCGACCTGCTGGCGCACCTCGACGAGCTCGGCATACGCGCCACCTAGGCGGCATTGCAATGCGAGCCTGGGGACCGGTACAATTCGCGGGTTGTCCTGACGGAAGGCTTTGTGCGCCCTAAAAAGCGCCAGAGGTCGTCAGGGGGACCAGCACTTTGACAACTGAAGAGTGGGAAAGACTCTGAGAGTCTTATGACTCAGGGCGAAGGCCTTGGGTCCTCCGTTTTGGACGGAGAGTTTGATCCTGGCTCAGGGTTAACGCTGGCGGCGCGCATAACACATGCAAGTCGAGCGAGGGCTTATTTCTCGCAAGAGAGATGAGTTCCTAGCGGCGAACGGGTGAGTAACACGTGGGCAACCTTTCCTATCGCGGGGGATAACACCGGGAAACCGATGCTAATACCGCATGTCGTCACCGGTCGCATGGCCGGTGAAGAAAGCAGCAATGCACGATGGG
>WNGJ01002896.1_pt1 | contig 29497 bp, 25 predicted proteins | sample 5400611 | NCBI WGS metagenome assembly WNGJ01 (sample SAMN13153375, study PRJNA577476) | soil metagenome | isolation source: 40 cm soil or saprolite under Garry oak tree replicate 1 | place: USA:California | collected 2016-06-15
TATGATACATGCGCGGCCTGTTTCTGTGGGACTGAGTGTGGTAACCCAATCCTTTCGAGAAGCAGGCCGCCTTTCACGTAGGCGCGCCGCTAACCGGAAATTTGCCACATGCCTGGCATCCCCGCCTGAATAACCCTCCTGGCGTGGTCCAGAAGGAAACGAACTCGATCAGCTTGTCGCGCCAAAAGCTCAGCTCGTGGCCTTGGGGGACCTCCATCTTGAGCATGTCTTTGCATAGAGCGTCAATGAAATCGGGCGCGGGATGGCCGTCCTGGGCATAGACAACGATCGAGCTTGGCAGTGGGCGCCCGTGCTCATGCTCGTACTGGCTAATACAGCCCAGATCATGAGCAATGCCAGTGCATCGCCAGCCCTTCCAGCGCTGCTGTTGAGGATCAACCAGATCACGAAACTTCTGATAGGGGATGCGGGCGCTCAACGGATCATCGGGATCGGTCGTGGCAGCACGATTGATCAAACGTCGTCTTGCCGCGTGCTGGAACTCATCGAGCTTGATGAACTTCTCGCCGCTGTAGGCAGCGAGCCAGCGATCTGCAGGGTTTCGTGCCATATCAGTTGTCCTCTCTGCAGGCCAGCTCTGGCCTGCTCTCAACCCGCGGAGCCGGAACGCTCCCGGCGGGCGGCCTTCGCCAGCATCGTGACCGTCTCGGCGATCAGGCCGAGGCCGACCGCTTCCAAGAAGTCCAGCGCCCTGGCACCGGTTAGCGTCTGGTAACTTTGCACGCCGCCGTTGACGCCGCAGTAGTCGATAACGTCCTGGCGGGTGACTCTGTTCAGCTCGCGCATCCAACCAACAGTGCCGCGGTAAGGCCCCGGACCATCCTCAACGCGATGGGGAACCCCATCCACCCAGCCCCAAGCTACATAGACCCCAGCATGACGGCCGCTGGCATACCAGACCGCTAGGTCACCAGGCCGGGCACCCTTGGGCATCTGCCAATCCTCCACGGTGTGCCCGCCGCGCACAGAGCGATCCAGCTCATCGATGTTCTCCGCCTCATCGTTCACCTGCAAGATGTGCACGGTGATGGACGGCTCGTCCATGATGACCGGAGTCTCGTATTCGGTGTTGCGGGCGTACTCGATGGTCTGCGCGATCTGGCTGTCTCGGAACTTCTTCTCCTCCTCTGGGTCGTCACTGTCGAGGAGCCCAATGTCACGGGCCAGGACGTAAAACCCGTCGCCTTGCTCACCGTCGCTGGCGCGCACCACCAGGACCCCGAACAGGGGCATGTCCTGCTCGTGGCAGTAGTGGTTGACGGCGTAGAGGTTGTTGATGAGCTTGACGTGATGCCGATCCCGTGGGTTGAAGTCCGTGTCAAGAGTCCGGGCCACCTCGCCGTAGGAGATGGTCTGACCCGGCGAGTTACGGGCAAGCCCGATCAGAAAGTCAAGCAGCTTCCGCTGAGCTGCCGTGAGAACGGTGGGGGGCATGGAACCTGCCTTCTGCGCTGCCAGTACACATACTTTGTGCGCTAAACTCACACTCTACATCTGAGCGAGCGAGTTGACTAGCTCCGTGCCTCACCCGCATTCAGCTCTAGTTGCATCACCCGCGTGCGAGTAGGTCGGTGACCTTCGGACCGCGACCGTGCAGCAACGGGTGCAGCAACCAAGACGACGGTTTCAGTCTCGCCGCGCTGCCTTCCGACCACCGACCAGCGGAAACGACCGGCATCGACCGATGTGGACAGAGTTCGCATCGAGAGGGTCCGGTACACTCATCCGAGTCTGGCGCTCACTTCCACGTCCCGGCGCGTCCCATACGCGTCCCACAACTGACGCCATAACGTGTTTCCGCTGGCCAAGCCGCTCAGCAGGCACGCCCTCCGGAGCCGTGAGCGCAGGTTCGAATCCTGTCGGGGGCACAAGCTGAGCCGTGTTCGCCGCGCCGGGGCGGCTTCCCCCGCACTTTGTGTTGACCCGGGGGGGACGCCCCCCGGATGCGAGGGCTTCGCTCGCGAGCCTGGGTGTTCGAAAGGTGTCCTGCCGGGGGCACCAACCAATACGTGATCATGTAATTAAGGCTTGTCAAGGGGCCTTTCTAAGTTGGCGTGGGCATTGACCCAAGAGGACTTCGAACTTAGTAGCTCGGCGGACAACCCCATATCGGTCGTGCCAGCATGTTTGAGCACTCGTCGGTTGTGCTTTTGGCCATCTGTCCTTATGCTCGAATTACTATGACTGAGTTCGTTCCAGAGCTGGAGCTAGCCAGACGATTTTACGAAGATTTAGTTGCACCCGTGTTGTCGAGCGAGCTCGCGGACGCCCCGTGTTCCGTAGCGCTCATTGGCGATGGCTCCGGTGTGCTGGGCTACGATACGCCGATGTCACGTGACCATGGCTGGGGCCCCAGGCTGCAGATAGTCGTCGACGAGTCTATCGCGGGCAGGGCACCCGAGATCGAGGGCGTGCTGGATGAGCGGCTGCCCGAGTCGTTCCTGGGGTACCCAGTCCGGTTTGGCAAAGGCGGCTCGCCGGCGAGACATCACATCGAGGTCCTAACCGTTAGCTCCTTGCTGGAAGAGATCCTTGGGGTCAGCTCGATAGCAGACCTCAAGCCAAGCGACTGGCTGACATTTCCTCAGCAGAAGCTCCTGGCGCTAACATCGGGCAGGGTCTTTCGTGACGACACCGGCTCTCTCGGTGTATTGCGCAATAATCTTTCGTACTATCCTCAGGATGTCTGGCTGTATCTCCTCGCGTCTGGCTGGCGCCTGCTCTCACAAGAGATGCCCTTCGTTGGCCGGTGCGGAGACATGGGCGACGAGCTTGGCTCCAGGACGATCACCGCCCGCCAATGCAATCGCGTGATGACTATGGCGTTTGTCACCGAGCGCCGGTATGCGCCATACACTAAATGGTTTGGCACGGCTTTTAAGCGGCTCAAGTTGTCCAGAGGCCTTGAGAAGCCTCTCAAGAGCGCGTTGTCTTCTGTGGACTGGAGAGATCGTGAGCGTAATTTGGCTGAAGCTTACCGAGGTCTGGTCGCAGCGTTCAACGACCTGTCGCTGCTCCCCCCAGTTCCAGTGGGAGAAGAGCCATTTTATGACCGGCCTTACATTGTCGTCAATGGTCCTGAGCCGGAGCTGATCCGGTCTCTTATGCATGATAACCTGATCAAGGCGCTGCCGCTCGGGGTCGGTGGTGTTGACCAGGTGACAGATAACGTTGATGTACTCGCCAGGAGCACCGTCTTCCATCGGCTCGAGCCCTTCTATTCAGGACTCGGGGAGTAATGACCGCCGCAGTGCTTCCCGGCCAGGCGCTTCACGGTGGTCAAGGCGACGCCGTACGCACGGGCGCTTTGGCGGAACCTGGCGGAGACGGGCTACGAGTCGCTCAGCCTCCCGCAGAGGCAGGCCTCGGCAGGGCTGCTGGGTCAGGTTCGGCCATCGTGGAGAGTTCAGGGTACCGGTGGACACCGGCCGCGAGCCTGGTAGACGATGCCGGAGGGGTGCAAAAGCGGGCATTCACGGCACGTCTACGGAGGTTTGCTCATGCGGACGAGATCGATGATGATCGGCGCCGCCGCGGCGTCGGCCGCGCTGGTCGTGGGCGGCGTCTATGGCGCCACCGCCGCTACGGCGGGGGGTGGACCGTCGGCCGCGCAGAACGTGCGGGTGACGGTGGACCAGGCCAGCTCGTATGTCAGCGCTGACCAGCTCGCCGGTGGCGGCTACACCGACGGTGTCCTGTCGCGCTGCGGCGTTGACCGGCGGATGCAGAACGAGCCGACGCTGGCGATCGACCCGCGCGACCACAGCATCTGGACCGCGGGCTCCAACGATTACTGCGCCATACCGACGGTAGGTGACGCCTGGGCCGGCTTCTACCGCAGCACCAACGGCGGCGGGAGGTGGGCCGACAGCCTGCTGCCCGGCTACAAGGGCGACACGTCGGCCCAGGGGACGAGCTCCCCGCTGGCGGCGCTGGTGGCCGGCGGCGCGATCGCCGCGGGTGATCCGATGATGTCCTGGGACGGCCAGGGCGACCTGTTCTACATGGGCAACAACTTCAACCGCGGCCTGGAGAACGGCGCCTCCGGCCGGACCAGGGACAACTCCGGCAGCATCTGGGTCGCCACGTACGGGCCGTCGAACCCGGCCGATCCGTCGACGGACGGCTCGAAGTACCTGCGGACGGTCATCCTGGCCACGAACACGTTCGGCAACGGGCAGTTCAACGACAAGACCGACATCAATGTGGACCCGTCGACCGGGTACGTGTACGCCTCCTGGTCGGATTTCCACGGCTCGGGCTGCAACAACATCTTCCTCAGCCGCTCCACCGACCACGGCGCCACCTTCGGCGCCCCGCTGAAGATCTCGTCCGGGATCTGCAGCAACCAGGGGCCGTCGATCACGTTCGGCACGGCCGGGCAGGTGTACGTCGCCTGGCAGGGCGGAACTGGTGGCGCGTTCTCCCGGGCACCCCGCTCGGTCAACGGCGCCGCGTTCGCCGCGTCCACCGACAACGGCCAGACGTTCGGCAAGGCCCAGCTCGCGGTGACATATCCGCCATTCGTCTCCGGCCAGTTCTCCGGCAACGGCGCACGCGAGTGCGGTGACAGCCCGTTCAACTGCCCGACGGGACAGACGTTCCCGCGCTTCGACCTGGCCGGGCCGTACCTCACCGCCGACAACGCGCACGGCACCTTGGTCATGGCCTTCCAGGCCGCACAGCCATCCGGCCAGGGCCAGATAGAGTACGTGTTCTCCACGACCGGCGGAGCGACCTGGTCAGCGCCGGCGCTGCTCGCGCCGGCCGGTACCGGGCACCAGTTCTTCCCCTGGCTGACCGCGTCGAACGGGCGGGTCAGCGCGGTCTGGTACGACTCCCGGGGCGACTCGGCATATTCGCCCACCCGGGCGCCGTGCAACAGCGCGACCGGGCAGACGTCGGCCTGCCTCAACGTCCGGTACGCCCAGTCCGCCGACGGCGGCAAGACCTGGGGGTCAAGCATCCAGGTCACCGACGCCGCGACCAACCCGGACTACGAGCAGTTCGGCGGCCGGCTGGTCCCGTTCTTCGGCGACTACATCACGGTGGCCGCACAAGGCGACACGATCGGCGCGGTCTGGACCGACCAGCGCAACACCGCAGGCGCGGCCGACCCGTCAGGCGACAACGACGGCGCGGACGTGGCCGGCGACCCGGAGACGGGCGGAACCTGCACGTCGTCGCTGACCGCCTGTTTCGACGGCACCGGCGGGCTCGACCAGAACATCTACTCGGCGGCCATCACGCCGTAACACCGCCGCGCACGCCCGGGGATGTGCCGGGCCTCGACCGGCACATCCCCGGGCCACACCCGCCGGACGCCCGCCGGGGCCAATGGAAGCTCCCTCAGGAATGGCCAGCTATCGGGGTTGGTTTTGACGGAATAGCGTATGCCGATTTCGGGCAGCAGCTCCCGCATGCGGAGATAGGAGCCGCGCACCGATTCCAGATTGAGCAGGAATGTCGCGCGCTGAGAACTACGGATATCGTCCAGAATTGAACTGGAAACGGTCCAGTTCGACCGGGGAGCGGGGTCGGGGAGCCGCATGTGATCCAGCTTCGTCGGCGCCTGATCCGGAGACCTGCCGTCCGCCTTCTCCCACAGCGCCCAGAACTGCGCTCGCAGGATCCCGGCCACCAGCGGATCAGCCGTCGCGAAAACGCGCGGAGAATCCAGTGCCAGCAGGAAAGCCTGAGCCCCGCAGGTCATCACCAGAGTGTCAGCAGAAAGCGCCTGATCATCAAAGCGCACCTGTTCCGTGCTTGGCCGGGGGACCGCCTGATCGCGGGGCATGAGCACATAGCCACGAATCCGCTTGCGCTCCACCTCCTGCGACCACTCGACCCAGAAGGATCCGAGCAGCCGGTCAGCGCGGCGACATCTCCCAGGAACGTGTAGGGAGCATCCAGCTCAAGAATCCGGGTCAGCGCCGCCTTGAGCCCGTCTATGCTGTCCCGCCGGCGCGTGGGCGCCTCGCCGGCGGGGCCGCGGGCCGTAAGAAGGGTTGATGCATTTGGTATTTTATCAACCTTGGAGACTTTCGTGCTCAATGGCCGGTCTTCGATCAACATGGGTGTGCCCCCCACTTCTCGCAAACAAGTCCGGGTGCCGGATCCGGCTGGGTCGCGGGCGAACCGCGCCGCGGCCGCGGCGGCCGGCGCGGCGGCGGCAGCGGCGTGTTCCCGGCCGCCTTCGCCAGCATCGAGGCGATCTTTTCCACGGATATGACATCCAGCTCCAGTGCCCGCTGGCAGGCTGTGTCGGCGGGGCGGCTGCCGTACCGGCGAGCCAGCCCGAGCAGCCGGTTGACCTGCCGCATCTTGGTCCAGGGCAGGTCGGTGCCGAGTAATCGTTCCGCGTAGACGCCGGCGTTTTCGCCGTGCCGGCAGGCGGCCCTGACCAGCGACGCGACGTCCCGCATCGCGTAGGCGGTCTGCTCGGCGGGCAGGTCCGCCGCATCGGTGCTGCGGCCGCCGGGTGCCTGGCGGGGGTGGGTCTTGACCAGCTGCCCCCGGTGGAACAGCTTGACCAGGGCGGAGTCGGCGCGGGCCTCCAGGCGGGCCCCGGGGTAGTCCCTGGGCACCGAGTACAGCGCCTTGCCGACTTCGATGTGGAGGTCGCGGTGCACCTTCACCTTCGCGAAGACCGGCACGTCATAGGGCACCTCGGGTGCGGGCAGCAGCGCGGCCGCCTCATGCTCGGCGAACACCTCGCGCGGGCGGGCGGCGGTCGCGGCGTGGATGCGCATGCCCGCGACATCCCGGCACCAGGCCTGCGCCCGGGCCTGCGCCTGCGTCAGGCTGGCGAAGTTCTCGCGGGCGAAGAAGTTCGCGCGCACGTACTGCACCGCCGGTTCGGCCCCCGGCTCGCCATGCGCCGAGCGGACCCGGGTGACATCGGTGGCGAACCCGCGGTGCTGGGCGTAATCCAGCCAGCCCACGGTGAACCGCGGGTTGACCGCGCCCGCGTCCGCGACGATGGCCTGGGCCTCCACGGGGACGATCACCTTGAACACGCCGCCGAAGAAGCCCCAGGCCGCCTCGCAGCCGGCGATGAGCCCGGCCAGCGTCTGGGTGGGCGACAGCCACACGAACATGTGCCGCGAGTACACCGCGGTGAAGATCAGCGCATATGCCCTGCGCCGCCGTCCCGCTGCCGGATCGGCCACCATGCCCATGTAGCCGAAGTCGAGCTGGCACTGCGCGCCGGGCTGCGCGCCGGCGCTCCGCACCGTGGCCGCGCTGCGGCCGAACCCGCAGCGCTCGGCGCAGAAGCGGTGCAGCGTCCGGTATGGGACCACCACGCCCTGCCGCTCGAGCAGGGTGCCGATCTTGACGACCGGCAGCCCATCGGTCAGCCACCGTCCGATCTGGCCATGGCGGGCCTCCAGCGCCACCCACGCGCCCCCGTGCCCGCCCGGGCGGATGCTCTCCGCGACCTGGCCGAGCAGCTCATCGCTCAGCTGCGCCACCTCGCCGTCGCGGGCCAGCCCGGCCTCCGCCGCCGCCTCCACATACCGGCGGGCCGTCTTACGGTCCACCCCGGCCTGAGCCGCCACCTTCCGCAGGCCCGTACCTGAAAGCCACGCCCGCAGCACCTCACGAACCTCAGTCACGGATAACTCCCGGAACGCCATCCGCCGAACCTCCAAGCCTGTTGACCTGGAAGCATCCGTATCCCGAAGTGATCAAGACCGCCGGCGCGATGCGCCGGGTGGTCCCATCACCGGCAACCGGGTGGTCCCATGTCGTGGCGGAAAATCCCCTTGGGTGGTCCCATGCTCCTGGCCGGCGACACATGCGACATCGGCCATGTGACGTATACAGATGGCCACCCGGGTCCAAGAAACCGCCGCCGGCCGCATCACGAAGTGGTGCTGAGTTATTAGGCCGCCTGCCAGATCCGAAGCGGGCGATACGGTATGCGCTGTTCCCAAGGCACCCAGCTATGGACTCGTTCGGGTGTGATCATGCGACCGATGGGGCTGGCGATGCAGAGCCCGTCCAGATCTTCCTTATCGACTACGAGCCTGATCGCGAGCTCCCCAACGGCGCGGCCGATGCCGAAGGTGTCGAGATCCCAGGTACCGTGATGCACGCCGTCCTTTACCAGTTGCACCACGTTCGGCGTACCGTTGCGCGAGACTATTTTTATCTCGCCTAGCCGCCCCACGTCTTTCAGCGCATCGATGGCACCAAGGGCCGTCTCGTCGTTGTATGGCACCAGCCCGTCCAATTTGGCGAAGTCGGCGAGAAGGCAGGCCGTCTTCTCTTTGCCGCCTGAGCGCACGTCCGTGACGTTCTTGTAGCGCGGGTCTTGCGGGTCGTTGACGCGGGTGAGCCCGAACACTGCCAGCCCGTGCACTATTCCGAGCACCAGCTCGTCATCGTCAGCGGTGCCAGGCCCGCCCACTATCCCTACTCGTGCACCCGGCGGCAGGAGATGGGAGAGGTACTCCGCCATGTAGACACCGTGATTGAAGTTTGGGTAGACGACCGATGCGTCGACGTCGAAGCGCGGCCGCTCGAGGCTGATAACAGACACGCCATGCTCTCGGGCGTGGGCTACGGCGGCGGCAGGCTGGGCGGGATCGATCGTGTAAAGCACGATTGCGTTCGCGCCGGCAGCAACGCCTTCACGCATGAACTCCTCGGTACGGTGCAGCCATCCCTTGACACGGAAGTCGGCGTACCCGACGCGCAACTCGATGCCCGCTTGCTCAAGCGTGTGGTCAAGGGAATGGCTCATCGCGTCGACGGATGAATTAGCGCCGTATTCCATGGGGCTAACGTAAAGGACTTGCATCAGTTCTCCTCATGTCAATTCGCCGGATCCGGCGTCTGTCCTTATGGTTGCCCGTCTGAGTGCCGTGGCAATATAGGGGCTGGTTTCGGTATTGAACACCTCTTCGATCGCGATCGCCGAACCCTTCAGATCGCGCAGGAGTGATCTGTGAGCACCATGGAAGGCCGACATGGCAGACAACATGCCGACCCTCCAGGTGACCCAGTTAAGTAAATCCTGCGATGTGCCTTACTGGGGATTCGCTGCTTATGGCAGTGTCCGCAGCCGGTAGGCCACGCCCTGCAGGACTTCCTGGGAGATCTGCGGAGTGGGAGCGACGTCGTTGCTCTCAGCCAGCAGATCCTCGCTTGCGGGCAGTGTCCGCAGCCGGTAGGCCACGCCCTGCAGGACTTCCTGGGAGATCTGCGGAGTGGGAGCGATGTCGTTGCTCTCAGCCAGCAGATCCTCGCTTGCGGGCAGGTCGTGGAGATCGATATCGAGGGACATGTGCTCTCCTTCTGGGTTGACCCGTTCGGGCCAGGGACGGTTGCGACGGAGTTTCCGGGCGGCGCCAGCCCGTCGGCCCCTTCCGTCAAAGTGGGCCGAGCTGAAGGTGCAACCAGTCGGGTCCCCACATAACGGGGAGCGCCGGTCGCCGGCGGAATTCCGGATAAGGAGCGACCAGCCGCGCAGAGTAGCGGGGATCGGCAAGCGCAGTGCAGGTCTCTTCCGCAATAGCGGTCGCCAGGTGGTTGCCCAGGCAGACGTGCGAGCCTACCCCATATGCCAGTGTCCTCCCCTCACGGCGGCGATGGTGGTCGAATATATCTGGATCGCGGAACTGGCTAGGATCACGGCTGGCAGGCAGCACCGCGGTGCGCACAAAATGCCCCCGGCAGATGTTATGCGTACCGATGGTCACGTTGCGTGTGGCACGCCGGATATTCACTTCCACCGCAGGACAGGCAAATCGCAACGTCTCCTGCACAACGTCCGCGAGGACGTCGTTGTCGCGGCGGGCTTCGTGCAGAATGGTATCATCAGCGAATAGCAGATAAGCCGCTGCTGCAATCAGGAAGATAGTGGTGTGCACCCCCGCCGTGTAGAGTGCCCGGGCGTTGGCGACGACCTCCCGCCGGGAGAGACATCGAGTTTCACCCTGTCGCGCTGCCGCGTAGGCCAATACGCTCCCGTGCGGGATTTCCGCAGGTTTGCTCAGCACATCGTGAATGAGGTCATCAATGGATTGGAGCGCTTGGGTCGCATCAGAAAGAAGGTGCTCCGACCACTCCGGAGTCGCAAGTTTTCCGACGTCTACAGTCGCATTTGCCCAGCGGTCGAAATCAGCTCTGCTGCGCGGCGGAATCCCTACCACCTCCGCCATAACGCGTCGCAATAGCGGACGTCCCACATCTTCCACTACTTCAATGCGACCCGCTGCCAGGAAATCTTCGATCAATTCGTTAGCAACCCGGCGGATCAGCGGGCGCCAAGCATCTACCGCGTCCCTGGTGAACGGGTCGCGCAACCCGCGCCGAAGCCGCTGGTGCGCCTTGCCGGTCGAGTAGAGAGGTAGGTTTTCGGCCTGGCCCCACAGCCGCATCAGTGCTGATTTCTCCTCGTCGCTCAGCAGTTGGGCAGGCAACGGAAGCCGGGGAATTTCCAGCGCAGGCTCACGCATCACCGCGACGGCTTCGGCATAACCTTCTACTACCCAGCAGCCGAGCGATTTACTGAAGTACATGCCGCCAGGGGCCTCTTGGTCAGGAGCGGCCTTGGTTTTCGGCAACGGACTCTCTCGATCGGCGGCCAACTCCCGGAACACCATCCCCGAACCTCCAAGCCTGTTGACCTGGAAGCATCCGTATCCCGAAGTGATCAAGACCGCCGGCGCGATGCGCCGGGTGGTCCCATCACTGGCAACCGGGGTGGTCCCATGTCGTGGCGGAAAATCCCTTAGGTGGTCCCATGCTCCTGGCAGGCGACACATGCGACATCCGCCATCTGACGTATCCAGGCCGCTGACCGGCGAGGTAGCAGGCCAAAGCCGCGTTAGCGGATCACCGAACCTGGACCGTGGGCGGCAGGCATGATTCGCTGAGCAGTGACCCGCAGGTTCGCCGGGACCCACAGCCGCCGGTGTACACGGGCACGGCGCACTGGGGAGTGGCCATGACACCCTCCGATGAACACCCATCCCCCGAAGGCTCCGCCGCGGGCGCCGCCACAGACGGCGCGCACCTGACCCGGCGGCAGGTGATCGCCGGCGCGGCCCTGGGTTTCGGGGCGCTGACCGGCGGCGGCGCGCTCGCCGGCTGCTCGCGGGCCAGCGGCGGCGGCGCGGCGGGCGACGCCCGGCACCAGACGCTGTTCATCGCGGGCTGGCAGTGGAGCACGCCGACCAACTTCAACCCGCTCAACCCCACCGCCGCCTTCCCCACGGCGCTGGACCAGATGCAGTTCCTCTACGAGGCGCTGTTCGGCTTCGACATCCGCGACGGCAGCCTCAAACCGCACCTCGCGCAGTCCCTGGCCATGCCGGACGCGAAGACGATCGTGGTCAAGCTGCAGCCGGCGGCGACGTGGCAGGACGGCCGGCGGGTCACCGCCGACGACGTCGTCTACACGTTCGAGCTGGCCAAGCGGCACAGCGAGGCACCGTACGCGTACTTCTGGCAGTACGTGTCCGAGGTGACGGCGGCCGGCGGGCACACCGTGACGTTCGCCCTGAACCCGCGGCAGACCAACCCGGGCATGACCAAGGCCAGCCTGGCCCAGGTGGGGATCTTGCCCAGGCACCTGTGGACCGGCTACGAGGCCAAGAACCCCAACCTCGTCGAGTTCACCAACATGCGGCCGGTGGGATCCGGCCCGTACAAGTTACTCAGCGCGGACGCCACGCGGCTGAAGTTCGTACGCGACGACCACTACTGGGGCGCCTCGGTGCACGGCAGGCTGCCCGCGCCCAAGTGGATAGTGCACCCGATCTTCAAGGACAACGCGGCCGGCGACCTCGCGTTCGAGCGTGGCGAGGTCGACGTCTCACAGCAGTTCACCCCCCAGATCTGGAAGATGTGGCAGGACCTCGGGCTGCCGGTCGCCACCTGGTTCGACCATCCGCCCTACCACGTGCCCGGCAGCATCCCGATGCTGGTCATCAACACCACGAAGAAGGGCCTCGACGACCCGCGGGTGCGCCGCGCGCTGGCCCACGCCATCGACTACCCGCGGATCGCCGCCACCGCGATGTCACGGTACTCCGACCCCGCGCAGTCCAGCCTGATCATCCCGAAGGGCTCGGAGCAGCAGTATTTCGACGCGAACAACGTCGCCACCAACGGCTGGCGCCATGACCCGGCCCGCGCGGCAGCGCTGCTGGGTCAGGCGGGGGCGGCCAAGGGTGGCGACGGGGTGTACCGGCTGGCCGGCCGCCGGCTCGGGCCGTGGACCCTGCAGACGCCCAGCGGCTGGTCGGACTGGCAGGCCGCGGTACAGGTGGTGGTGGAGAACCTCACGGCCGCAGGGGTGGACGTCAGCGCGCAGTTCCCGCAGATGCCGCAGGTGACCACGGCGGTGCAGAACGGCGACTTCGACCTCGCGGTCTGGTATGTCGCCGGGGCCAGCCCGGCGACGCCATGGCAGCGCTTCCGCGACGTGCTGGAAAGCCGGGGCGTGCCGCCCGTCGGGCAGTCGGCCTTCTACAACTACGGCCGGTTCTCCGGCGCCCAGGTGGCCGGCCTGCTCGACCAGGCCGCCACCGCCACCGGCGCGCAGGCCAAGCGGCTGTTCACCCAGCTGGACGCCATCTTCATGCGGAACGCCCCGATGATCCCGCTGATGTACCGGCCGCTGGACTTCTTCGAGATCAACCGGACAGCCTGGACCGGCTTCCCCACCTCGGCGAGCCCGACGGCGCCGCCCATGTTCCGTGGCGACGGCGTCGCCTGGCTGTACAACCTGACGCCGAAGCGGAACTAGCCGGACGAACACGGCCATGGGCTTTCGCCGGTACCTGCTGCGCAAGTCGGCCTGGTACGGGGCCGCGCTCGTGGTCGCGGTCTGCCTCAACTTCCTGCTGCCCCGCCTCGTCCCAGGCAACCCGGTCGACACGATCGTGGCCAACCTGGCGCGGGGCGGCGGCCTGGAAGGCGGCCAGCTCCGCGCCGTCCACGAGCACTATGTGCGCGCCTTCGGCCTGGACAAGCCGCTGTGGGCACAGTTCGCCAGCTACCTGCGGCACCTGCTGCTCGGCGACCTCGGCTTCTCCCTCGCCCTGTACCCGGCGCCGGTGCGCCAGCTCATCGGGCAGGCGCTGCCGTGGAGCATCGCACTGCAGCTCCCCGCGATCGTCATCGGCTGGATCGTGGGCAACCTGGTCGGGGCGGTCGCCGCGTACCGGTCGGGCTGGTTTGACCGGGGAGCCTTCCTCGGCTCGCTGTTCGCCTCCAGCATGCCGTACTACTGCCTGGCCATCGTCTTGCTGTATCTGTTCGCGGTCGCGCTGCCGGCCGCACCGCCGGGCGGTGGCTACTCGTTCGGCAACACCCCGGGGCTGTCTGTCGCCTTCGTCGCCGACGCGCTGGCGCACTACTGGCTGCCGTTTCTGTCCCTGGTGATCGTGTTCATCGGCAGCCAGGCTGTGGGCATGCGCTCGATGGCCATCTACGAGCTGGGCTCCGACTACGTCGGCTATGGGCGCAGCCTCGGGCTGCGGGATCGCACGATCGTGCGGTACATCTTCCGCAACGCGATGCTGCCGCAGGCCAGCGGGCTGGCCCTGTCGATCGGCGCGCTCGTGGGCGGCGCACTGATCACCGAGATCGTGTTCTCCTACCCCGGCATCGGCACGCTGCTGTTCAACGCCATCACGCAGAACGACTACCCGGTCGTGGCCGGCGTCACACTGATACTCGCGGTCGCGGTGCTGCTGGCCAACTTCGGCGTCGAGGTCGCCTACGGCGTGATCGACCCCCGGATCCGGGCCGCCCGCTCCGGAGACCGGTAACCATGAGAACCGCCAGGCTCGGCGGCCGGTTCTACTTCTCCGCCACCTTGTTCGCCGTGATCGCGTTGTTCGGGTTTGCCGGGCCGCTGCTGACCAGCAGAACCCCCGCGGCCGTGGTCGGCGGCCTGTACGACGCCCCGTCGGGCTCGGCCTGGCTGGGCACCGACAACCTCGGCCACGACGTCCTCACCAACCTCATCTACGCCACCCGCACATCGCTGATCGTTGGGCTGCTCGCCGGCACCGCCGCGACCCTGATCGGGGTGGTGATCGGCACTGTCGCCGGGTACCGGGGCGGATCGACCGAAGATGTGCTGATGGCCGTCACCAACATCATCGTGGCCATCCCGGCCTACATGGTGCTGATCCTCATCGCCATCGCCCTGCACACCCGCTCGGCCACCGGCGTGGCCGTCGTCATCGCGGTCACCACCTGGCCCTGGGCCGCGCGTGCGATAGGCGCCCAGGCCAGCAGCCTGCGCACGCGCGAGCACCTGGACATCGCCCGGCTCAGCGGAGCCGGCGGCCTCGGGATGATTATCTTCGATGTCGTTCCCTACCTGCTGTCCTACGTCGTGATGACCTTCGTGCTGCAGGTCTCCAACGCCATCCTCACCGAGGCCGCCCTGTCCCTGCTTGGGCTGGGTCAGAGCAACGGAGTCTCGCTCGGCACCATGCTGCACTGGGCGCTGGCCTCGGAGGCCCTGCGCACCGGCGCGTGGTGGGCCTTCGTCCCCCCCACGCTGGCGCTCACGCTGATCGCGTTCGCCCTGCTGGCCCTGCAGTCCAGCATGGACGAGCTGTTCAATCCGCGGCTGCGCCGCGGCCCCCGGCCGCGTGCGCCCGCGCCCGCGGTCCCGGAGCGGTCCCGATGACCGCGGTGCCCGCACCCACCACCGGTGACCTGCTCACCGCGCGGGGCCTGCGCGCGGCGTACGCGGGGGCCGGCGGTGACGCGGTGGCCGTCGACAACGTCACGCTGTCCGTCGCGCCCGGCGAGGTGCTCGGGATCGCCGGCGAGTCGGGGTGCGGCAAGTCCACCCTTGCCGCGGTGCTGTCGCTGACGCCGCGGCCACCGCTGCACGTGCTCCGCGGCGAACTGGAGATCGGCGGCCGGAAGCTCAGCTTCGACCCGGCCAGGGAGCCACCCCGGGCCTGGCGCGGCTCGGTGGTGTCCCTGCTGCCGCAGGGTGCGATGAACTCGCTGTCGCCCACCCGGCGGGTCGGTGACCTCGCCGTCGACGTGATCCGGGCGCACCGGTCCAGGGTCAGCCGCCGCGTGGCGCTGGACCATGCCGCCGACCGGCTCGGCCAGCTCGGCCTGCCCCGGCGGGTCCTGGGTGCCTACCCGCACCAGCTTTCCGGCGGCATGAAGCAGCGGGTGGTCACCGCGGTGTCCACCCTGCTCAATCCCGCGCTGCTGATCGCCGACGAGCCCACCTCGGCGCTCGACGTGTCCACCCAGCGGACAATGATCGAGCTGCTGCGCGGGCTGCTGGCCCGCGGGCTGATCGGTGGCATCATCTTCGTCACCCACGACCTGCCGGTGCTGCGTTCCATCGCCGACCGCATCGCGATCATGTACGCGGGCCAGATCGTCGAGGTCGGCACCACCGACGAGGTCCTGTACCGTGCCCACCACCCCTACACCGGCGCCCTGCTCGCCTCGGTGCTGGTGCCCGAGCCGCAGATCCGCGCCCGCCGGATCACCGGCATCAGGGGCGCTCCCCCGGACCTCGCCGACCCGCCGCCGGGCTGCCGCTTCCACCCGCGCTGCAGCCTGGCGATGGACGTCTGCGCCACCGGCGAGCCACCGCTGGTCGGCGTGGCGCGCCAGCATGTCACCTGCTGGTGGGCACGCGACCACCCGGCCGAGCCCGTGGCGGCCGCGCTATGAACACCGGGCCCGTCGCCGCGGGCGTGCCGCTGCTGCGCGCCGAGTCCTTGACCCGGGTCTTCGGCCGGGGTGGGTCCGCGGTGCGCGCCGTCGACGACGTGTCGTTCGAGCTGGCGCGCGGCGAGATCACGACGGTGGTGGGTGAGAGCGGCAGCGGCAAGTCCACGCTGGCCCGCCTGCTGCTGCGGCTGCTCGACCCGACCTCGGGCACCATCGCGCTGGACGGCCGGGACGTCACCGGGCTGCGCGGCCGCCGGCTGAGACCGTATTGGCGGCAGGTGCAGGCCGTCTTCCAGGATCCGTTCAGCGCGTTCAACCAGTTCTTCTCGGTACGGTGGCTGCTGGCCCGGTCCCGCCGGCTGGCGGGCGGCACCGACCTGGAAGACCGGATGGCCAGCGCCCTGGAGCAGGTGGGGCTGCACCCGAACGAGGTGCTCGGCAAGTACCCGCACCAGCTCTCCGGGGGCCAGCGGCAGCGGGTGATGATCGCCCGCGGGCTGATGATGCGCCCCGCGCTGCTCATCGCCGACGAGGCCACCTCGATGCTGGACGCGTCGGTGCGCGCCAACATCCTCAACGTACTCATCGACCTGCGCGCGGAGCGCGGCCTGACGGTCCTGTTCATCACGCACGACATCGGGCAGGCGTGCTACGTCAGCGACCGCGTGCTGGTCATGCGGAGCGGGCGGCTGGTGGAGACCGGTCCGGCCGAGGAGGTCATCTTCGGCCCGAAGCACGAGTACACCAAGCGGCTGCTCGCCGACGTGCCCCGGCTGCACTGAACCGTTCCGCGTGCATCACCGGCAGATGGCGGATGTCTCTGGCGTGCGCGGGCCGCACTCTTGGCGTGCAGCCGAGACATGGAGCAGCCTTGAACAACTCGTGGGTGGGTGTCCTCATGCCGCATTCCGCGGTCAACGTACGCGAGCTGAAGTTTGGCAAGAGCTTCGACCTTGTTGACACCGAACATGGCGGGGTCACGACTTTGGAAGACTGGGAGGAATTCGCGTGCTATATGTGCTCTCAGTTCCATGAGCCGATCGACTCGCTGACCGGAAACCAAGTGCGAGAGGCCGTCCTGAGCTGGTGGTACGGGATCTCGGGCCGGATAGACGACCGCCAGCTCACCAGGGCGGAATTCACCGCGTACTATGGCAACTGCACTGAAGCCGAACTCAGTTCGGTCATCCATCAGTACATCGATGCTGTCTTCGCGCTGTGTGACGGCGACGCCGACGGCCGTCTGTCCCGGCGCGAGTTCGCCGGAGTGTTGCGTGTCCACGGCGTACGCGAACACGAACTGACCCAGACGATTCAGCACATGATCTCCGACGACAGTGAAATCCCTAAAAAGAAGTACACCGGCTTGATGCTCGACTTCTGCCTCAGCACTGATACGCAGTCGCCTGGCAGTTGGTCGCTCGGCAAGGTCTGATGCTGGCCTCACACCAGGAACCGCCCACGGTTCGCCTACCGCACCGGAGACGCGATGCCCAAGACTCGGCAACTCACCACCCTTCCTGATGCGGCCGAGGTGGACGGCAACCTTGCTGCTGATCGCGCCCGCCGCGTTCCACCGGATGATCTACCGCAGGCGGCTCAAGCAGCAACTCGTCCGCATCGCCAACCGGCTCGCGCTGTTCGGCCTGCTGCTCCTGCTCGCCACCATGGGCTCCGCGCTGCTGCTGATCTTCGACGTCGTGATCGGCATGTATCCCGCCATGGTCCTGACCACCGGCACCCTGGCGTGGTTCGTCACCTGGTGGTTCATCCTGCCCGTCTGGACCCGCATCCGCCATCAGAGCTGCGATCGGATCGGCGACACCAACCGTGACCTCCCGGGCTGCCGCGCGCCGTCACGGCCGCGTCAGCGGGTTCGTCAGCGGGCGAAAATGCCAAGGGCGAGTGACCCGACAGTCTCCCCGGCTCCGGCGATCCGTCATGCGGTCAATCCGCTTCCCGCGGTACCCTGCCCGCCCCCCGGCGGAACGCCTCCCGTGCGATGTCCACCCGGCTGTGCACGCCGAGCTTGTTGAGGATGTGTGAGATGTGGGTTTGCACGGTGCGCCGGGACAGGAACATGCCCTCGGCGATCTTCGGCGTTGACTGACCCTGGGCTATGTGATCCGCGATCTTGAGTTCGGTAGGTGTGAGCGCCTCCCACCCGAAGGCGGCGCGGCGTGGCCGTCGCCCGTGGACGCCGCGCCGGATGCCGAGGGCGCGAAGCCGGCGTTCGGCTCGGCTGATGTCCCAGGCGGCGCCGAGGCTGTCGTAGCCGCCGGCCGCCTCGTTCAGGACGTTCCTGGCTTCGTCGGCCTGGCCGCGGTCGGCGAGAACTACCGCGAGATCCTCGAGTGCGCCGGCCAGGTCCACCACCGGTCCAACCGCCCGGTAGTGCGCGACGGCCTGACGCAGCTCGGCCGGGTCACGATTGAACAATCCCGCGCAGCGGCCGGCGGCCGCGGTGGCTCTCGCCGGCTTGCTCTCGGCCGCGGCTTCCGCCTGGCAGGTCCGCAACGCGGCCAGGGCGGCCGGGTGGTCCCCGACGGCGAGCGCGAGCCGGACGATGTCGGGCAGCCATTGGTGGGCCAGCGTCATCTCCCCGGGCCGCCGCCGCAGGAGCGCCGACAGAATCGACAGGGCCTGAAGTGGATCACCGTTCTGCTCCGTGGCGAGCGCGTGTGCCACGATGAGGAAGTCGCTGTTCTCCCGGTCGGCCGCGGTCAGGACGGGAAGGGCCAGCCCGGCGCCGAGGGAGTGCGCGGCCAGTTGACGATCGTCGCGGCGGGCGGCGATGAGCGCGGTGACCCCGTGCCACAGCAGCGCCGGCCCTCGTTCGCGAAGACCGGAGTAGGTGATCTCGGCGAGGTCCTCGTCGACCGCGCTCAGCTCGGCCAGCGCGTCGTCCCAGCGGCCGAGCCAGTACATGAGCACGGCGGCGGTGATGCTCGGCGCCGCGGTGCGCGGCCCCTCACGCTGGGCCAGCCCCCGGGCTTGCAGCAGGGTCGCTTCCGCTTCCGGCCAACGGTCGAGGTTCTGCATCGTGAATATCCGGCCGTCGAGGATGAAGGTCCGCAGATCGGCATGGTCAGCGCCCTTGCCGAGCGCGCCCAGCGCCCGGTCGATGCAGTCGAGCGCGGTGCGGTGGTCACGCCGGACGGAGTTGCTCAACCACAGCGATACCAGCGCATACGCGATCGCGAACGTGTCCGCGGCCTCCTGGCCGGCCTGCAGCGCCTGCCGGGCGGTGGCGTCGGCCGCGTCGAGGTCACCGGTGCTGGCGCGCTGGAACATCGCCAGCGACGCCAGCAGCCGCGCCCGCCACACTCCCGGGAGCCCGGCCTGGCGGAGCGCACGTCCGACGGTCTCCACCGCCTCTTCGTTGCTTCCCATACCGGACAGCGAGCGGGCCAGCAACCATCCGATCTCGGCTCGGCTCGCTGGTTCGGCTTTCACGGCGAGTGCCTGGCGCGCCCGCAGCACGCCCTCGGCGTTGCGGCCCAGCGCGAGCAGCATCCGCGCGAGGGTCACTGTCAGCAACTCCCACTCACGGTCGCGGGTCTGCGCGCCGTCCAGTTCCCGTTGCAGCAGTTCCACGGCAAGCTCCGGCGCCCGCGCCGCCAGCGCCGGGGCGGCGTCGATGAGCCAGCGCCGGGCCCAGCCACCTCCGGGCCGGCCGGCGGCTAAGAGTTGCTGCGCCACCACCAGCGGCTCCGCGTTCGCCGCGGCCAGGGACTGCGCCGCGTCCTGGTGCAGCGCAGCTCGCATTGCCAGGGGCACGCTGTCGTAGAGGATCTGGCGGATCAGCGGATGGCGGAACGCCAGGTGCGGGCCCGCGCCGGCGATGATCCCGGCAGCCAGCGCGTCCTGCACTTCGGTGGTGAGCTCTAAGGCCGGCCGGCGAAGGAGCACCGCCAGATCTGTGGCCGCGAACTCGCGGCCGAGCAGCGTCGCGGCACGCAGTATCTCCATCGTCGCGGCCGGTATGAAGCTCAGCCGGTCGCTCAACGCGGCCGCGAACGACGGCGGGGTTCTGGTGAGCAGGCCGGCGGAGGTGTCCGTGTTCGCCGATCCGGCCGCGAGGATCCGCTCACGGCCAAGCGCGACGACCAGCTCGCGCAGGTACAGCGGGTTGCCCATCGCGCTGGCCACCAGCCGAACCACCGGCCCATGCGGCGCGACTCCGACCATGCCCGTCACCAGTGCGCCGACCTCGGCCTCGGTGAGCGGCCCAACCGGGATCACAGTGCCGCCGCGTCGCAGCGCGATCGCGCGCAGCTCTCGCATACCGGGCCGGCGCGGGGCCAGATGGCACGTGCCGATCAGCAGCAACGGAAGCTGACCGGCCGCGAGCATCAGCCGGTGCCACACCGTCAGCGACGCCTCGTCGGCCCAGTGCAGGTCGTCGACGACGATCACCGTGGGGGATGCGGCACACAGCTCGTCCACCAGCGCAAGCAGCATCTCGGCCGCCGTGTACACGACATCGTCGACGGCGAGGAGGCCGGGCCGGTGGTGCCGCAGGTAACCGGCGATCGCCGCCCTTTGCCGATCAGGTGATTCGTGCCGTATCTGAAGGCAATCGAGCACAACGCGAAGTGGAAGCCGCTGGGACAGCTGATCCGCCGTGCCCCAGAACACGTTCCAGCCCGCGTCGCGGGCGGCCTGCACACCTGCTGCCACGAGGGCTGACTTGCCGATGCCCGGCTCGCCCTCGACCCACACGACGCGGCCCTCGCCGCGGCCGACCGAGTCGACTGCCGCCTGAACGGCCGCGAGCTCCCGCTGCCGCCCTACCCACACACTCGGCGGTTCAACTGGCCACACGCACGTAACGCCCCCACGCCTGGTCCCGTTTGCCGGTGCGATCCCAGCCATCGCAACGCGTCCACGGTAGCCTCAACCGCTTTGATGAATCGTGCAGACTGTATGCACCTTCGTTATGCAACGTCAACACGAACGCGGCCCGGCAGCCAGATCCGCTTCGCCGGCCTCCGGCCGCTCAGCAGCGCTCGGCAACTCACCGGTTCATCCGGCCGTGTTGTCGTGTATGGCGGCGAGGCGGGCGAGTTCGACGCGTGAGGTGACGTCGAGCTTGGCGAAGGCGTGCCGGAGATGGTTGCTGACGGTGTGCTGTGACAGGAACAGCCGCTCGGCGACCTGCCGGTTCGTCAGCCCCTGGGCGACCAGGCGCGCGACGTGAAGTTCGGATTCGGTCAGCCCTGACCATCCGTTTCGCGGCGGGGCCATCGCGGTGAGGCGGCGGCGGACACCGAGGGCGCGAAGCCGTCGCCGGACCCGGGCCGCGTCCCAGGACGCACCTGCACGTGCATACAGCTCAAGCGCCCGGCCTAGCAGGGCGACGCCTTCCTCCCGGTCGCCGCGCCCGGTCAGGACCTTCCCGGCGTCCTCGAGCGCGGAGGCCAGGGCGAGTGGCCGCGGTCCGTCTTCGAAGCACGTGACCGCGGCGGCGAGGTGACCGGGGTCGCCCGTGACCAGGCCCTGTGCGTGCGCGGCGGTGCCGGCGATCGAGGCGACGGCCGGGTTCAGCCGACGACGCTCCCGGGCAGTGGCCACCGCGCAGGCCGCGAGCTCGCCGTCGCCGGCCGCCATCGCGATCCGGGCCAGCGGCACCTCGTCGGTGACATCCATCGGGCACAGCGGCACGATGGTGAGGCGCTCGGCCTCCCGCCGCCCGCATGCGCTCGATGAAAAGCTGCACCGCTTCCGCGTCGGTGACGTTGGTGCCCTCGGCCGGCAGGCGCAGGCCCTCGACCCGGAACCTGAGCAGGCCGTCGATCAGCGCGGCACAGTCGCCCGCGACCTGCTCACAGTTGTCGAACACCAGCAGCGCGCGGCTGCCGCGCAAATGGCGGCAGACGGTCGCGGCAGTATCCTCGCCCGGGGACCGCGGTATGCCTAAAGCGGCGGCCGCCACCCCGGTGGCGACGCCGGCGCTCGCTCGCCGTCACCGGCGGCGTGCCGTGGTACCTGGAGGTCGACGGCAATCTGACCGGCATCATCGGTGTCGACTCCACCGGCCCCCACTTCACCGCGTACGGATCGGGCGGCTTCACCGCGGGGGGCGCCGAACTGCCGGGTGTGAACTTCAGCGTGTCGGTGCCCGGCGCGTTCAACTGGCAGAACGTGCTGAACTCGATCAACCAGATCGCCCAGTTCTTCGTGAACCGGGGTGTCTCGGTCAACCAGATCGTCCAGATTCTCCAGAACGCCGGGTACCAGGCGTCGGACATCCTCAACACGCTGGACAGCATGGGGCTGAACGGCACGGCCGTGCTGAGCTCGCTCGAGACCCTGTTCGGCGCGCTCAACTCCAGCTACTTCGATATCTGGGTGGACGATCCCTACGGGGCGCTTGTGCTGGACGTGTCGGGCGGGTCGCAGGCACCCAACGCACCGGTCATCGACTGGACCTGGAACAACGGCTACAACCAGGACTGGGGCTTCGTGCCGGCCCAGTACCCGGGCTGGTACGAGCTCGTCAACCGGGGCAGCGGGCAGTGCCTGTCGGTCGGCAACAACTCACCGTACCAGGGCCAGCAGCTCGTGCAGTACCCCTGCTTCGGCGGCTGGGACCAGCTCTGGTACATCGGCACCTTCAACACCTGGCAAGACCACGTGATCACCAGCGCGAGCAGCGGAATGGTGATCGACGTCGCGGGCGCCCCGCCCTACCGGGGCGGCACCATCGACCAGTGGCCCTACAACGGCGGGTGGAACCAGAAGTTCTACTTCACCAACTCGGGTAACTAACTCGGCCGTCCGCCGCTCCCCGGGATCACCGGCCCTGGGGAGCGGCGGATGCCAGGATCAGTACCATGCGAATCCTCATCCGGGTGGTGATCTCCGCCGCCGCGCTCGCGGTCGCGACGGCCCTCGTGGCTGGCATCTCGATCACGGCGGGCAGCGGGCTGGCCAGGGCCGGCACCCTGATCGTCGTAGCACTGATCTTCGGCGTCGTCAACGCGGTGCTCAAGCCCATCGTCAAGACGATCGGCTGCCTCTTCTACATCCTCACGCTCGGGCTGATCGGGCTCGTCGTGAACGGGCTGCTGCTGTGGCTCACGAGCTGGATCGCGGGCCAGCTGAGTGTGCCCTTCCATGTGAGCGGGTTCTGGGCCGCCTTCTGGGGAGCGATCATCGTTGGCGTGGTCGGCTGGCTGCTCAACCTGCTCGTCCGCGACAAGCATGAGACTCATGAGACCTGAGCGCCAAGGACGCTGAGGAGGTCACTGCCCGATGGCTCCATTGGCCTCCGGGACCTTTGGCCCTAACACCGTTCCCCCGCGGCGGGTAAAGGTGAGGCAAAACGGCGCATCTGGGTGGCCCGCGCGAGCGCCGCCACCAGCGGAAAGGATGCCCATGCCTGCTGGATGACATATCCGGCCGATCGGGACGAGCACGGGGGGCCCGGTCCTGGCGGCCGGATCCAGGTGGCATGCCGCACCCGGGCGCGGGGACCGGGTCTTGGGGGACCGATGGCGACTGTACCGGCCAGACGATTGACCGCCGAGCAGGGGAACGGAGCGCAGCACCCCCACGGCGAGGCCGCCGACAGCCGCCTGCTCGAGGCCAAGCTGGCCATGCCGCGGCCCGTCTTCCGCCTGCTCCGGCGCACGCGGCTCGCCAGCCTGCTCGACCTGACCGCGCAGCACCGCGTCACCCTGGTCTGCGCGCCGGCCGGATCGGGAAAGACCACCTCGTGCGCTTCCTGGGCGCGAGGCAGGCTCGACACGACCAGAATCGCCTGGCTCAGCCTGGACAGCGGCGACAACGACCCCGCGGGGTTCCGCTCCTACCTGCTGGCCGCACTGCTGCGGGCCGAACCCGCCCTGAAGGACACGGCGGCCGTGATGGCGCAGTGCCCGGCCGCCGACTTCCCGGTGCCGCTGATCAAGGCGGCGGAACGCTTCACGGAGCCGTTAATCATCATTCTCGACGACGTCCACGAGCTTTCCGGCCCGCTGGTGCTTGGCTGGCTCGATCAGCTCGTCAGGTACGCGCCGCCGATGCTGCGGCTGATCCTGTCGGGCCGCAGAACCCCGCCGCTGCCGCTCGCCCGGCTGCGTGTGTCGGGCGACCTCGCCGACATCAGCGCGGCGGCCCTCGCCTGCACCCCGGAGGAAGCCGATTCCTACTTCGCGCTGCTCGGCCTGCGCGTCGGCCGCAGCGACCGTGACGAACTGCTGCGGCACACCCAGGGCTGGATGGCCGGCATCCGGCTCGCGGCACTGCGTGCCCAGGCGGCGCCGGGCGGCGCCGCCGTCACCGAGATCGCAGGTGACGACCCCATCGTCACCGACTACCTCCGCGACGAGGTGCTCACCGGGCAAGATCCGCAGACCCGGGTGTTCCTGCTGCGCACGAGCCTCGTCGAGAACCTGACCGGCAAGCTCGCGGACGCGCTCACGGGCTCCGCCGGCGGCGCGCGCCGTCTGGACCGCCTCAGCAGGGAGAACAGCTTCGTCGGTGCGCTGGACAGCGAGCGGACCTGGTACCGCTACCATCCGTTGCTGCGGGAACTACTGCTCGCCGACCTGCGGCGGGAGATGCCGCACGAGATTCCCATCCTGCTGCGCCGCGCGGCCCGCTGGTACAGCCAGCACGGCAGGTGCGCCGAAGCGCTGCGCAGCTGTGTCGAGGCGCAGGACTGGGACTACGCGGCGCAGGTCCTCGCCACGAGCGACATCGCCATCCTGCTCACGCATGGGCCGGCCGAGCTCGAGCAGGCGCTCGCCCCGATCCCTCCCGAGCTGGCGGCCGGCGACATCGCCGTGGCCGCGGCCTGGGCGGCGGCCCGGCTGTGGCGCGACGATCCCGACGGCGCGCAGGCACACCTCAAGGCGGCGGAAGCCGCTGCCGACCGCTCGGCGGCGCCGATCCGGCGCGCCATGGATGCCAAGCTCATGGCGCTCGCGGTGCTGCGGGCGAACTGCCGCGCCGACGCCGGCGCCGGCCTGCTCGCCCGGGCGTGGGCGCACGCCGAGCAGGCGGCGCGCAGCGCGGGCACCCAGGCGGAACATCGCGGCGCGGGCATCTTGTGGTGGGCGCTCGGAGTCGCGAAGCTGGGCGGATCGCAGCTGCCGCCCGCGCGCAAGGCCCTGCGCGTGGCCGATCGCGAGCTCGCTGCCGGAGACTTCGCGCAACTGCAGGCGCGCGCCCGTGCGTGGTGGGCGCTCGGCGAGGCGTGGCACGGCAACCTGACCACTGCGCAGGCCGCCGCCGCGGCGGTGCTCAACGCGAAACCGGCCGCCGCGGCGGCGGCCGGCCATATCGCGCGCCTCGCGCTTGCCCTCGTCGCTTTGATGCGGGACGAACTGGCAGCCGTCCACCGCCTCCTCGACCAGATCGACTGCGCGAAGCACGCCGCGATACCTGGCGAGCCGTCGATCGCCCGCGCGGCGGGCCTGATGCGCGCGCGCACGCTGATTGCCCAGGGTGACACGACCGGTGCCCGCATCCTGCTGACGCAGCTCGGCCGCGAGTCCGGCGGGCACAGCCCCCGAGCCGCAGGCGTCGCGTCCCGGTTCGACGGCGAGATCGCGCTGCGGTCAGGTGACGACGATCTCGGACGCAAGGTCATCGCCCGGCTGACGGCCGGCGAAGCCGGCCCCGGCCTGGCCGGCGATCGGCTGACGCTCGCCTGGCTGCTGCTCGCGTCCGCGGATCCGGATGGCGCGCTCACCGCCGCGCAGCCGTGTGCCGAGGCCTGTGCCGAGGACGTGAAGCTGCATGAGCGGATCGGCGCGCTGCTCGTGTCCGCGGTCGCCCACCGCCGCCTCAAGGCGCCGGAACGCGCCGCGGCACTGCTCGAGCAGGCGCTGCTGATCGCCGAGCCCGAGAATGCCTTCCGGCCATTCGTCGACGGCGGGCCCGCGGTGCGTTCCGTGCTGACCGTCCTGATTCCGCCGACGAGCCGCAGCGCCGGGTTCGCCGGCAAGATTCTGCGGCGGCTCGACGCCCAGGTACCGCCCGGATCGGATGCGCCAGAGCCCGGCACCCTCCCGCTGAGCGAGAGCGAGCTCGCCGTCCTGCGCTTCCTGCCGTCCCACCTGACGAACGAGGAGATCGGTGAGGCGCTGTTTCTTTCCGTCAACACGGTCAAGACGCATCTGCGTTCCGCCTACCGCAAGCTCGGCGTGCGGTCGCGGCGCGAGGCGATCGCCCTGGCGCGTCATCGGGGCCTGGTGGCCTGAGGGCCTGGCCGCGGGGGATCCGGAGGGCCTGGTGGCCTGACCGCGGGGGATCCGGAGGGCCTTACCGGCTGCCCGGCCTGGACAGCTCCGCTTCTGCGGGCGCCATGGCCAGGTCGCAGGCGATGTCGTAGACGACCCCGCGCAGCTCGTCCTTGCTGACCGGTTCATCCTGGAAGAACAGCCAGCCCATGTGCACCGCCGTGAACGCCAGGCTGGCCCGCATCCGCTCGGGCAGCGACGCGTCGGGCGCGCGGGTCAGGTCGATGAGAGCGCGCATGCGCTCGCGGAAGACTTCCTTCGTTCCCTCGGACTCGAGGTTGCGCAGCGCCGCCTGGTTGTTTTCGAGGAGGCGGAAGATGCCAGTTCGCCTGACGACGATGTCGAGATAGCGGTCGAGCAGCCCACGCCTGGTCGCGGCGGTCCGCGGCTGCCGCCTGCCCCAGTCGATGAGCTCGTCGACCTCGCGGGCGTAGTCCTCGAACAGGCTGCGGACGATGTCTTCCTTCGACTTGAAATGGTAGTAGAGCGCCGCCTTGGTCACGCCGAGCCGCTCGGCGATCTCGCGGAGCGAGGTCGTGTCATAGCCCCGCTCTGCGAACAACTCCAGGGCGACCACCTGGATCCGGCCACGTGTGCCGTGTCTGTCCTCAGCCATTGTCCTCGCGTGCTCCACTTGCCTCGCCGGCCCCGATATCGACTTGACGGCCGTCTTGGCGGTAGCTTACCGTACGGCAAGTAAGTGACCAAACCCGTGGAACACCGAGGAGCTGCCATGGCCGACAGCACCGCCGTCAATGGCTCTGCGGCGTCGCGCAGGGAGATCCTCCTGGTCCTGCCCGCGCTGATGCTCGCCATGACACTCGCCATGCTCGACCAGCTGATCGTGGGCACGGCGATGCCACGCATCGTCGGCGACCTGGGCGGCGTGGCGCACCTGTCGTGGGTCGTGACCGCGTACGTGCTCGCATCGACGATCACCACGCCCCTGTACGGCAAGCTCGGCGACCTGTACGGCCGCAAGAAGTTCCTCGTCGCCGCGATCGTGATCTTCCTGGTCGGCTCGGTGCTGGCCGGCCAGTCGCATTCGATGGCGGAGCTGATCTCGTTCCGCGCGGTGCAGGGACTCGGCGCGGGCGGCCTGATGGTCGGCGTGATCGCGACCATCGGCGATCTGGTGCCGCCGCGGGAACGCGGCCAGTACGTGGGCTACATGATGGCGGTGATGATGGTCTCCATGATCGCCGGTCCATTGATCGGCGGGACCATCACGGACAACTTCTCCTGGCGCTGGATCTTCTACATCAACCTGCCGGTGGGCGGCGTCGCGCTCGTCTATCTGGCGATCGTGCTGCACACACCGCGCAGCGCCGTCAAGCACAAGATCGACTACCTCGGCGCCGCGCTGCTCGCCGTCGCGGCGACCGCGCTGGTCCTGCTCGCGAGCTGGGGCGGCACGCAGTACGCCTGGTCCTCGCCGCAGATCTTCGGTCTCGGCGTAGTCGGCGTGCTGGCCTCGGCCGCGTTCATCTGGGCGGAGGCACGTGCCCCCGAACCGCTGCTGCCGCTGCACCTGTTCCGCAACAGCAATTTCTCGATCGTCTCGGTAATGATCTTCCTGACCGGGTTCGCGATGTTCGGCGCGATCACTTTCCTGCCGCTGTTCCAGCAGACCGTGCAGGGCGCCTCCGCCACCAACAGCGGCCTGCTGCTCTTGCCGATGATGGGCGGTGCCATGGTCACGTCGCTTGTCTCCGGCCAGGTGATGACGAAGACGGGCCGGTACAAGATGTTCCCGATCCTCGGCGGCGCGGCGATGACCGTGGGGATGTACCTGCTGTCCCTGCTCGGGGTCGGCACCAGCCGCGTCACCTCCGGGCTCTATATGGCGGTGCTCGGCATCGGCATGGGCCTGCTGATGCAGATCACCACGACGATCGCGCAAAACAGCGTGGAGCCGCGCGACATGGGCGTGGCGAGCAGTTCCAGGACGTTCTTCCAGCAGATCGGCGGGTCCTTCGGCGTGTCGCTGTTCGGTGCGATCTTCGCGAACCACCTGCAGGGCACGCTGCGCGCCCGGGCACCCGGCCTGCACATGAACGCCAGCGGCGGCCAGTTCGATCCCCGGGTCATCCTCCGCATGCCGCCGGCCCTGCGTGGCGACGTCCTTTACGCCATCGCGCAGGCAACCCACTACGTGTTCTTGTGGGCGGTGCCGTTCGCCGCGATCCTGTTCGTGACCGGGTGGTTCATCAAGGAGGTGCCGCTGCGCGGTCGCGAGCCCGCGGCCAGGCAGCCGGAGGAGCTTACCGCGGAACTGGCCCGGTGAATGCACCCGTGGGCCCGCCGCAGGTAACGGCCCTGCAGTTCCCCCGGGCCTGCCTGCCGCTCAGCTACGTCATCGTGGAACTGCAGCAGATGCTGCTTTCCATGGCCGTGCTCTTCGGCATCGTGCTCGCCACCGGCGAGCCCGTGACCTGGTACTGGCCGCTTGCCGCGGCCCGCCCTGCTGCTGCAGACCGTGTTCAACCTCGGGGGCGGCCTCGCCATGGCCCGGCTGGGCGCCCAGGCGCGTGAGGTCAGCCAGCTACTTCCCTTCCTGCTGCGCACCTGGCGGTACTTCTGCGGCGTCATGTACAGCGTGAGCGTCATCGCCGTCGGCATGCCGCACGCCGTGCAGAAAGCGCTCGCGGCGAACCCGGCGGCGGTCTACATCTCGCTGACAAGGTGGGCGCTGCTTGCCACCGAACGAAGCGACGAGCCCGGCGCGAAGCCGTACAGGGGTCCCCGTAGTTCTGGGGAAATTTGGTCGGATATCCCTTTATGGGGTCATCGTGGGGCGGTGCCGGCCTCGCTGATCACCACCGCTACGGTTCGTACCGTTTGCCTGGGGTCTGACGGCCCGCAGCGTCCCGCTTGAGGAGCTTGCGCCGTAGTGCTTTACCTGCCTGGAGGACGAACTCCCGTCCGGCTGCGGGCAGGTCATAGGGGACGAGACGTCGCAGGCCGACCGACGGATCAACATCGTCGGGATCTGCGTCCTCAGGCGGGTTCGAGGTCGTGACCTCGATCGCCACCGGCGCATCCCCGGTGACGGCGAAGTCCGGGGTGGGGCTGGTCCGATCCAGGTCGTATCCCTGTTCCTTCAGGTAGGCGAACACGGCCAACTCGAGTACTCGAGGCGTGAATCCCCCCGTCTGGAACTCGCGGACGAAGTTGTGGTCGACGTCGGGAAAGTCGGCGAAGACCTCGTCCATAAGCTGCCGGGCCGCAGCAAAGGCCCTTGTGTCCCGAATATCCCGAAAGCGCCGATTCATCTTGGCTTCGGGCACCACCGGATCGAACAGGCTGCGAGTCATCTCACAATCCTCACCGTCGCCACCGACCGGCCACCACCGGATCTCCCGGAGGATGCCGGGGATGGGGGGCGCGTGGAGGGCGGGACACCGCCTCGGTGTCGGGCTATCCGGTCCAGAGGATGTTGAAGATGATCAGGATTTCGGCGCTCTCGTCAACGCGGAACGACAGGAGCCCGTGCTCGCCAAACTGGGTCTCGCGGGAACTCCGGCTCG
>WNGJ01001036.1_pt1 | contig 29461 bp, 27 predicted proteins | sample 5400611 | NCBI WGS metagenome assembly WNGJ01 (sample SAMN13153375, study PRJNA577476) | soil metagenome | isolation source: 40 cm soil or saprolite under Garry oak tree replicate 1 | place: USA:California | collected 2016-06-15
TCACCGGCGCGCCGCCCGCGTACATGCGGAGGGGCTAGCGCGCGGGGAAGCTCCGGTCGCCCCGTCGTCCGTCCGCCGAGCCATGACCGCGATGGGCAAGATCGCCGTGGTGGCCGTCTTCTCGGTGGTGAGCCTCGTGCTGAGCCTGCTTCTCTCCGGGCGGATGCTCGTCAGACTTCCCGCGGATTATTTCACCTCGCGGCTCCGCCCGCCCCCGACGAGTCTCTGGGCCAAGGTGGGATGGAATCTCCTCGGCGGAGCGCTGGTCATCGTCGGCATCGCTCTGTCCATCCCCGGTATTCCCGGCCAGGGCGTGCTGACGATTCTCGCTGGTCTGATCCTCATGGATTTCCCGGGCAAGCGCCGCTTGCTCCTGGCCGCGCTTCGCCGTGGGCCGGTGCGGGCGGTGGTCGACCGCCTGCGCGCGCGGCGCGGCCGCCCGCCGCTGGAGATTCCGCCGGACCCGTGACCCGACGCGCCGCCCGGGCGGGGCGGAACCTTGGCAAGTAGGCTATGCTGTGACCGCGCCGTCATGCGAACTCCCTACGTACCCTCTCGCGCTCGGCGGATTCTCTGTGTTTATCCGCGCTACGCCAAGTCGTTCGGGACGTTTCAGTACTCGTATCCGTTCTTCGGGGGACGCGTCCGCGCGTTCATGCCGCCGCAGGGGCTTCTCACCGTGGCTGCCTATCTCCCCGAGTCATGGCAAGTGCGCTTCGTGGACGAGAGCGCGCGCGCTGCCACCACAAGCGACTTCCGGTGGGCCGACGCGGTCTTCGTGTCGGGCATGCACATCCAGCGCGGCCACATCAACGACGTGATCGCGCGGGCGCATGCGCAGGGCCGGCCCGTGGCGGTGGGGGGGCCCTCGCCGTCCGGCTGCCCCGAGTACTATCCCGAGGCCGACATGCTGCATCTGGGCGAGCTGGGCGACGGCACCGACCGGCTCCTCGAGTACCTCGATACCCACGACGGCCGCCCGCCGCGTCAGATCCGCTTCGAGACGGTGGAGCGGCTGCCCATGGCGGACTTTCCCGTGCCCGCGTACTCCCTCATCTGGCTGCGACAGTACTTCATCGCGAGCATCCAGTTCTCGAGCGGCTGCCCGTACGCGTGCGAGTTCTGCGACATTCCCGGGCTGTACGGCCGCAATCCGCGGCTCAAGACGCCGGAGCAGGTTCTGCGCGAGCTGGACGAGATCGTGGCGGCCGGCGCGGTCTCCGTCTACTTCGTGGACGACAACTTCATCGCGAATCAAAAGGCCGCCCAGGAGCTCCTGCCGCACCTGATCGAGTGGCAGGCCCGCAATCGCTATCCGCTCCGTTTCGCCTGCGAGGCGACCCTCAACATCGCCAAGAACGAGCGGGTGCTCGCCCTCATGCGCTCGGCGGGCTTCAACACGGTGTTCTGCGGGATCGAGACGCCCGAGCCCCATGCCCTGCGGGCCATCTCCAAGGACCAGAATCTCCGCATGCCGATGCTGGAGGCCGTGCAGCGTCTCAATGCGCACGGGCTGGAGGTGGTCGCCGGTATCATCCTGGGCCTGGACACCGACGGGCCCGAGACGGCGGACCACATCCTCGACTTCATCGGCGCCTCCCAGATCCCCGTGCTGACGATCAATATCCTCTACGCCCTGCCCAAGACCCCGCTGTGGGGGCGGCTCGAGCGGGAAGGGCGGCTGTCCTCGGACGGGCATCGCGAGTCCAATGTCGTGTTCCTGCAGCCGTACGACGCGGTGGTGGCGGCGTGGAAGCGGTGCATCGCCGAAGCGTATACCCCGGAGGCGATCTATCGGCGTTTCGCTCACCAGACCGTACACACCTTCCCGCACCGTGGCGATTTCCCCGTGAGCCCGCACCGCGCCTCATGGCGGAACGTGATCAGAGGCTTCGCCATCCTCGGCCGGGTGATCTGGCGGGTGGGCGTTTGCAGCAACTATCGGCGCACCTTCTGGCGCATGGCCGGCCCCGCCCTTCGGCGAGGACAGATCGAGGAGGTGATCCACCTGGCCGTGGTCAGTCACCACCTCATCCGCTTCACCCGGGATTGCCTCGAGGGAGCGGGGGAATCGTCGTTCTATTCGCCGTCCGTGACATCCGCTCCCACGTCTACGCGGTCGGTCACTGCCGTCTGACCTTGGGACTCCTCGGTCACGCCCTGACCCTGAAAGTCGGCCTCCTCTTCTTCTGGACCACCTGGCTCGCCATCGTCTTCCTCACCAACCTGTGCAGCGGGCTGAAGGCCCTGGGCGTGCTGCCGGACACCTGGAAGTTCGCCTCTCAAAACTTTCGCGCCGTGGCGGGCGCCACCGCCATCTATCACGCCCCCCGCTGGGTTCCCGCGCTCCTGTTCACGGGCGTGATCGTGTGGCAGCTCGTGGCCGTCCTGTTCTTCGGCTGGGCGTTCGTGTCGTCCGTCCAGGCGGGTCGCCTCGCGTGGGCGCCCACCCACGCCGCCTTCGCGACGGCCCTTGCTCTGTGGGCGGCCTTCATGGTCACCGATGAGATCTGCAAGCAGTACGACACCCAGAGCTCGCATGTGTCGCTCTTCACGGCGCAGCTCCTTACCCTGGTGAGCCTGCACCTGCTGCCTTCCTGACGCGGGCACTGGGCCAATTTGCCTCAGTGCCAGCGCTCAAACTGAGCCACCATGGAGGTGACGCGTGGTTTGACCCTGCGGGGTCGTTCTGGCAGGATCGGCGCCGTGACCGAAGACCTCGGGCAAGGTGACAATCCATTCCGCGTCTTCACGGAGGTTAGACGCTCATGAAGATCCTCTACACGCCGCTCATGATCGTGCCGTCGCTGGATCCCGCCCAGCGGGCGGCTATTCTGGAGGCGGCCGGTCCTGATACCACGCTCGTGGAGACCAAGGACGCGGCCCGCCAGCGCGCGGAGATCGTCGACACCGACGTGCTCTTCGGGCGCGTCTCCAACGACACCTTCCTGCTGAACCGGCGCCTGCGCTACTACCACTCGATCGGGGCGGGGGTGGACGCCATCCTCACTCCCGAGCTGGTCCAGAGCGACGTCGTCCTGGCCAGCGAGAAGGGCGGCGTGGGCATCCACCTCGCCGAGCACGCCCTCGCCCTCCTCCTGAGCCTCACCCGCGGCCTGCACACGGCGATCCGCCAGCCCGACTATGCCCTGCGCGAGCCCATCCGCCTCGAGCAGCGCGAGCTCTACGAGGCGACCATGGGCATCGTGGGGTTCGGAGGCACGGGCCGCGAGGTGGCCCGCCGCGCGCTCGCCTTCGGCATGCGCGTGCTCGCCGTGGACATCGAGGACGTGCCGCCCGAGCCGGGCGTGGAAGCGGTCTGGAAGCCCGACCGGCTCTACGAGATGCTCGGGCGCTCTGACGTGGTGGTCATCGCGCTGCCCCTGACCAAGGCCACGCGGCACCTCTTCACGCGCGATCTCTTCCGGCGCATGCGGCCCACGGGCATTCTCGTCAACGTCACGCGCGGCGAGATCATCTACGGCGACGATCTCCTCGCCGCCCTCGACGAGGGGCTCCTGTGGGGCGCCGGCCTCGACGTCACCGATCCCGAGCCCCTGCCCAAGGGCCACCGGCTCTGGACCCATCCGCGCGTGATCGTGACGCCCCACACGGCGGGCGGCTCCCCGCGCCGGGCCGGGCGCGTGATCGAGACGTTCATCGAGAACCTCCGGCGCCTGCGGACGGGCGAGCCGCTCCTCGCCCTCATCGACAAGGAGAAAGGCTACTGAGCGCCTGCTCGCCCCTGCGTCGACCCACGATCCGGCAGATGCTCGTTCTCCTCGTGGCGGCCACGCTCGTCGCGGGCAGCGGCACCCTCGCGCCCTCGCCCGGCGGTGGCCCCGTCATTTCTAAGCTCACCATCGAGCCCCCCGTGGCGGCTCCCAACGGCCCCGCCCGGATTCGCTTCGAGTTCCGGAGCGCGCAAGGGGGGCTCCGGGATGCCACCTTGCTGGCCAAGCCCGCGGGATCGTCCTGGCGCCGGTCCGCGCTGGAAGAATCCATCAACCGCGCCATTGCCGCGCTCGACTCCTCGCCCGACGGCGTGGTCGAGGCTTCCGCGCGACACCAGGGCAGCTACACGCGCGAGCAGCACGGAACCACGAATCTCTACGAGCTTCAGGTCACCGACAAAGCTGGACGCAAGAGCAACGCGCTCACGGTGGCCCTCGAGGTCCGGCTCTGACCGTTCCGCCATTGCCCTCCCTTCCGCCGTCCTGATAGGCTACGCGCGTGCCTGACGGGGAGCGCGATCGCGAGTCGGAGGTGTCGGCCAGCGCCATCAGGCAGCTGATCCGCTCCGTCCGCGCCCACCTGACCCTCTCTCGCTTTCAGGCCATCGTCGGCATCACGGCGGGCTTCATCTCGATCAGCGTCGGCCTCTACTCCTATCTCCACATGCGTCCCGCGACCACGGTGGCGGGCGAGGTGGTGGCCGTCGTCCAGGATGCGCGGACGGGCCGGCCGGTGACGGATGCCTCCGTGGAGGTGCTGACCCTGAAGAACACGGTGGTGACCACGCTGACTCCCGGAACCGAGGGGCGGGCTCGGGGCAAGCTGAAGGAGGGAACCTACCGACTGCGGGTCACCCACCCACGCTTCGTCGCCGAGGTGCGCCAGGTGGAGATCGTGGCCGGCCAGATCTCGGAGGTGCGCTTGAAGCTCGCCCAGGCCGCGGCCCCCAGGGCGAGCCCGGTCGACGAGGCCGTGGGTGCCGTCAAGAAGATCCTCAAGTGAGATCGTGGCCGGCCATGCTCGGGCGGTTGTGGAAGGGCGAGGACCAGAGCCGCGCGGCCCGGACGGTAGAGATCTTCGGCGGGCTGCTCTCCCTCGAGGCGATCGTCATCGTGTGCGTCCCTCACGATGTGGCCTCGGCGCTCCAGCTTCCCCCGCTCCTCGAGCAGGGGGCGGGCTACTTCCGGCTGACCGGGCTCTTCGTGGGAGCGGTGGGGATGCTCTACGTGGTCAGCGGGCGGCTGGGCGCGGAGGGCTTCGTGTTCGCGTCCTTGCTCCATCGGCCGCTCGCGCCTCCGGTCCTGGCCACTCTCTGGTACGTGAGCCTGATTCCGGGACCTCTGGCCCTGGCCTTCGGCCTGCAGGATCTCGCCGGCTTCCTGTGGACGCTTGCCACGCGGCGCGCCGACCTGCGCGTGCCCTCGACGGTCGACGCCCTCGCCGGAACGGTTTCCGGTGACCTGGACAGCCCCAGCATCCGCGCCACGGAGCTGATCTACGTTGCGTCCATGCTGGAGCAGGCCAAGATGTTCGAGGTCGTGGACCGGCTGGTCCAGCTCTTCGAGTCGGGACGGCTGCCCATCGGGCGAGGGCTGGCGACGGAAAAGATCACCACGTATGCGAAGGCCACGGCGCTCCGCATGTCGGCGCGTGAGCGCCGCGCCGTCTATCGACGGGTGCTGGGAACGGACGCCGCCGGCGATGACACGTCGAATCGCGGCTTCAACGACCTGTGGCTCCGCTTCCTCTCGGCGGTGGCGTCCTTTGCGCGTGCGGGGGCGTCTGACCTCTCCGCCCAGAGCCAGGAGGAGATCCGCAAGGTGGGCCGGGACCTCGCCGCCAACCTCTCACTGCATGGCTACGGGATGGCCTACGTCGAGGCGCGTGAGCTGCAGGGACAGATCCGTGACATGATGGACGTCCTGTCCGACCGGGAGATCCTGTCGGCCTACGGCGCGAGGGATCTGTGGCAGGTCGTCGACAGCCTCGCTTCGAGGGAATTCGGGGCGGCCGGGAAGAGCGGGCGCTACCGGAGCATGTCGACCTCCGGCGCCACCGTCATGGCCTGGCTGGCCACGAAGTCGGACGAGCTCTCTCTCGGCTCGCTCCGCCCGGTGCTGAATGTCGACGAGATCCAGCGCCGTGTCACGAGAGGGGCCGACGTCACCGCGGCCCCCAGCGACTATGATCTGCTCACGGCGGTCGACGAGTGGCTCAAGCAGAGCTCCGAGGGAGGATGAATCCATGAGCGTGACCATCCTGTATCAGGCGCACCCGCCTCACCCCTCCGCCGCCGTGGCCGAGGGCGAAGATCTCTGGGTGCCGACGAGCGAGCTCCCGGTCGCGTCCGGCTGGGAGCTCCGGCCGGAAGGGGCGTGTCGCGGCGACGTGTGCGTGCCCATTCCGCGCGATCGGCGCGGCGAGTTCCTCAGGGAGGGCCCCGCGCGTTTCAACCTCGCCGCGCTCGCGCGGCTGCTCGGGGAGCCCGTGATCCACGAGGATGTCCACGGCGTGTGGTCGTTCGGGGAGTCCGCCGCCGCCCGCCGGAGCGGCACCCCATCGCTGCAGGCGCCTGATTTCGCCTTGCCAGACCTCGCCGGCCACGTCCACCGGCTCGCCGAGTATCGCGGCCGCAAGGTCTTTCTCGTCTTCTGGGCCTCGTGGTGAGGGTGCCGCTTCGACCTGCCCGTGTGGCAGGCGCTTCACGAGGAGCTCGCGGGGCAAAGGTTCACGTGCATCGCGATCGCCCTCGACAGCGGAGGCCCCGCGAAAACGGAGCAGTGGATCCGCGCCGCCAAGCCGACCTATCCCTGCCTGATCGACGAGCGTCACCTGACGGCGGAGCTCTACGGCGTCGTGAACGTGCCCATGGGCGTGTGGATCGACGAGACCGGGCGGATCGTGAGGCCGGCGGAGACGGCGGCGACGAGCGACGCCTTCCGCCGGCACCTCGACCGGACGACCAAGCAGATGAGCGCGGAAGGCCTGGCCGAGCGGGAGCGCGTGCGCGCGGCTTATCTGAGCGCGCTGCGCGACTGGGCCGCTCGCGGTCCCGCGAGCCCCTATGCCCTGTCCGAGGAACAGGCTCGGCAGCGCCTCCCCGTGTCTAGCGAAGCGCACGCGCGCGCGGCGGCCAGCTTCCGGCTCGGCCAGTATCTCAGCTCGCGAGGGCACGGGCCGGCGGCCGCGCCATTCCTGGCGGACGCCCGCCGGCTTCACCCCGAAAGCTGGAGCTACCGGCGGCAGACCTGGGAGCTGGAAGAGCCGGGCAAGGCGGGCAGCGCGGAGTTCTGGGCCGCCGTGGATGCCCTCGGCGATCGGCCATACTATCCGCCCGCGCGGCTTTCCCGGTGAAGATGGCGGGTTCGCGTCCCGAGCGTAATGTGGGCCGATCTTGACGAAGCTTAGGCGCCGAGCCGGCTGCGAAGGACACTGAGCCCGAGACGCAGACCGACGGCGAGGCCGGCCTCGTTCATCTCGAACTCCGGCGCGTGGTGCGGCGCCGGCCGTCCGTGGCCTGGCGCGATGCCCACGCGGAAGTAGCAGCCGGGACGCTCCCGCAGGAAGTGCGTCATGTCGTCGCTCGCCATGACCGGCCTCCCCGCGTCGACGGCATCCTCGCCGAGCTCGTCGAGCGCGCACCGGTGCACGAAGGCTGTCTCCCTCTCCGGGTTCACGACGGGCGGGCAGCCCATCGTGAGGTCCATCCGCGCTTCCGCGCGATAGGCCCGCGCCATGTCGGACACGAAGGACTGCAGGCGGCCGAGGAGCTGCTCGCGCACGTCGAGGTTGAAAGTGCGCAGGGTGCCGCGCATCACCGCCTTGTCGGGGACGATGTTGTTCTTCGTGCCCGCCTCGAGCTGGCCGACGCTGAGGACAACGGTCTCCTGCGCGGCGACCTCCTTGCTCACGAGGCTCTGCATGCCGATGAGGATGTGCGCGGCCGCGGTCATCGGATCGATGGAGAGATGCGGATAGGCGCCGTGGCCCCCCCTGCCCGTGATCTCCACCGCGAAGCCGTCGCCCGATGCCATGTTCGGGCCGGGCCGCACCATCACCTTCCCCGCGGGAATCTGCGTGGTCAGATGCAGTCCATAGATCTCGTCGACGCGCGGGTTCTCGAGCACGCCCGCCTCGATCATGGGCTTCGCGCCGCCGAGCAGCTCCTCGGCGGGCTGGAAGATGAAGACCGCGGTGCCCGGCAGCTCCGCGCGCCGGGCCGCGAGAATCTCGGCCAGGGTGATCGCGATGGCGGTGTGGCCGTCGTGCCCGCAGGCGTGCATCACGCCGGCCGTCCCGGAGGTGAACGGCGCGTCGAGGAGCTCGGTGACGGGCAGCGCATCGATATCGGCGCGCCAGGCGATCGTCCGCCCCGGCTTGTCGCCCCGAAGGACGCCGACCACGCCGGTCCGCGCGAGGCCCGTGCGCACCTCGAGCCCGGCCGCCTGCAGCCGCTCCGCGACGATTCCGGCTGTCCGCTGCTCGCTGAACGACAGCTCGGGGTGCCGATGGAAGTCTCGGCGCAGCGCGATCAATGCGTCCTCTCGCTTGCCGACCTCGTCCGCCCAGGTTCCGCGCGTCGCCCTCATCGGGGTCTCCTTGATGATGTCGGACCACTTTCGGGAAGCCGTGTCACCACGCCGGGGAGGGATGGCATGCCGGGAAGATCCTGCCAGAGCCCGCCGGAGAGATCAATGTCCTGAAGGCGCACGAGCATGGCCTGGATTTGACCTGCCGCGGCTCGTCTGGCAGGATCGGCGCCGTGGCACCATTCCGAGAGGAGCCGCGATGATCACTGGACCCGAGGCATGGCTCGGCCGCGAGATGGAGCGATCGACGGAGTGGATCCGTTCTCTCTCGCCCCGCGCCATCATCGAGCTGGACGCCGCCATCGACGGATTGAAGCAGCGCGGCCTCGCCTGGCCACACTTCGGCCGGAGCGACTTCCCGCTCCCCACCTTTTCGCGGGACCTGTCGAGCGTCCTCCATGAGCTCGAGGAGGGCCGCGGGTTCGTCCTCTTGCGGGGTATTCCCGTCGATCGCTACACGGAGGGTGAGCTCAAGAGCCTCTACTGGGGTCTCGGCGCGCATCTCGGAGCGGCCCGCTACCAGAACGTGCAGGGGGAGCTGATCGGCGAGGTGCGGGACGAGAACCGGCTCTACGGCGAGGTGAAGGAGATGTCCATGGACGCCAAGCTCGGCCGCTCCTCGCGCTCGAAGGCGCGCTCGAGCGGGCCCCTGCGCTTCCATACCGACCGCTGCGACGTGGTCAGCCTGCTCTGCGTGCGCAAGGCCCGCGCGGGCGGCTTGAGCAGGATCGTCAGCGCGGCGAGCGTGAGCAACACGATCCTCGCGCGGCGGCCCGATCTCCACGCCGCGCTCTACCAGGACTACTGGCGGAGCCGGCAGGGCGAGGAAGCGGGCGGCGAGCACAAGACCTTCGCCATGCCCGTCTTCGCGGTGCACGAGGGCAAGCTGACCACGCAGTACTCGCGGACTTTCGTGGAGGCGGCCCAGAAGCTGCCGGGCGTCCCCCGTCTCTCCCCCGCCCAGGAGGAGGCGCTGGACCTGCATGCCGCCGTCTGCGAGGAGCTCGCCTTCACCATGGAACTGCAGCCCGGCGACCTCCAGCTCCTCAACAACCACGTCATCTATCACTCGCGCACGGCGTACGAGGATGACGATGGACCCGACCGCGACCGGCTGCTCCTGCGTCTGTGGCTGGCGCCGTCGAACAGTCGCGCCCTGCCGCCGGGTTTCGAGGTGCTCTGGGGCACCACGGCGCCCGGGGCGCCCCGTGGCGGCATCGCGCAGCCCACCACGGCGGGATAGCCGCCGCTCAACGGCAAGGCCCATCGTCATTCGCTGATCGGTTGGCGACGAACGGCTCCGCATAGTCACCATCGCCGGTGGGGGGGAGGTTCGGAAGGGGGGCAAAGCCCCCTCCGAGTTGACTAAGCGCGATTGCGGAGCTTGGGGTCCCAGGCGTCGCGGAGGGTGTCGCCGAAGAGGTTGAAGCCGAAGACGGCCAGGCTGATGGCGAGACCCGGGAAGATGGCGAGCCACGGCGCCTGCTCCATGAAGGCGCGGCCCGTGCTGCTCAGCATGAGTCCCCACGAGGGCGTGGGCGGCTGCGTGCCCACGCCGAGGTAGCTCAAGGACGCCTCGATGAGGATGGCGTTACCGAGCCAGATCGACGCGATGATGAGGATGGGAGCCGTCACGTTCGGCAAGATGTGGGTGGCGATGATGCGCAGATCGCGACAGCCGATGGCCTGCGCCGCCTCCACGAACCGGTTCTGCTTCGCCGAGAGCACGGCGCCGCGGACGATACGCGAGTTGCCCGGAATGATGACGACGGCGATGGCGAGCATGGCGTTGGTCGTGCTCGGCTTCAGCACGGAGACGATGGCCAGGGCCAGGATGAGCCCGGGAAGGGTCATGAGCGCGTCCATGACGCGCTGGAGGATCATGTCGAGCCGTCCTTCCCAGTACCCCGACACGAGTCCGATCATGGTGCCCGCCAGGGTGCCGATGCCGACGGCGAGCAACCCCACCCACAGCGAGATGCGGCTGCCGTGGATGACGCGGCTGAAAACATCCCGGCCGATGTCGTCGGTCCCGAAGGGATGCGCCCAGCTCGGAGCGGCCAGGCGGATCTCGGGCTGGGCCGCGAGGGGATCGTAGGGCGCGAGGACGTCGGCGAAGATCGCGGTGAGGACCAGGAGCAGGATGAGGGCGGCCGAGGCCATTCCCAGCGGCTTGCGCTTGATGACGGTCCAGAGGGCCCGCCCCCGACGCACCTCGACGGCTTCTCGCTCGTCGAAGGTCCGTCCGGGCGCGGTTGCGATGGCCATGGGCGCCTCAGCTCCTCACTGGTAGCGGATCCGCGGGTCGAGCCACGCGTAGGTCAAGTCCACGAGCAGGTTCAGGGTGACCAGGGTGATCGCGACCAGCATCACGTTGGTCTGCACGATCGGATAATCGCGGAAGAGGATGGCCTCCACGGTCAAGCGGCCCATGCCGGGGAGGGCGAAGATCGTCTCCACGATGACGGTGCCCGCGAGCAAGGTGCCGAACTGGCCTCCCACGAGCGTGATGACGGGAATGAGGGCGTTCTTGAGCGCGTGCTTGTAGATGATGATCCGCTCGCCGAGGCCCTTGGCCCAGGCCGTGCGGACGTAGTCCTCGCGCAGCACTTCCAGCAGCGTCGAGCGGGTCATGCGCATGGTCGCCGCGGAGAGGCGAAAGCCGAGCACGGCCGCGGGCAGCAGGAACTGCTGGAGATTCGTCCACGGATGCTCCCACAGGCTGGCATAGCCCAGGGGGGGCATCCAGCGGAACCAGATCGCCGCGAACGTGATGACCAGCGTCCCCAGCCAGAAATCCGGCATGGAGAGACCGGAGATCGCCAGGATTCTCCCCGTGTAGTCCGAGGCCTGGTCCTGCCTGATGGCGGAGAGCACGCCCACGGGAATGGCGATGCAGAGCCCCAGGATCATGGCGAGGGCGGCCAGCTCGAGGGTGACGGGAATGGATTTCTTGAGGGCGACCTCGATGGGCTCGTTGGTGAAGATCGAGTAGCCCGGATTCAAGCTCACCATCTGCCAGGCCCAGATCAGGTACTGCTTGTAGTAGGGCTGGTCGAGCCCCAGATCCTTCCGGAGCTTTTCCAGCTCCTTCGGCCCCACGTTTCCCGACTCTCCCATCAAGGCGGTCAGGGCATCGCCCGGCATCACCCGCATCAGCCCGAAGATGATGAGCGAGGAGAGGATGAGGACGGGGATCGAGAGGAGGAGCCGGCGCGCTACATACTTGTACATGGGCGCTCCCCGCCGAGCGCGACCAGGTGTCGGGGGCACGCACGCATTGCGCGCGCGGAGCCACGCCCGCCGGGCGCCCGGCTACTTGTCGATCCAGAGACGGGCGAGCGTCGAGGCCCCATAGCCATCGTTCCGACGGAGGGCGAGCGAGCCGGTATTGCGCAGATACGGCTGCCAGCTCAGAAAGCCGGCGTCGTAGGGCATCCACATGCGCAGGACCTGGTCGTGCTCGCGCTCCAGGACCTTCTTGGTGAGGGTGCGCTGCTCGGCCCGGTCGGGCGTCTTCCGCAGCTTGGTTACCAGCTCGTCGATGACGGGATCGGCGAAGCGCCAGTAGTTCTTCGTCGACTTCGAGTGCATGTACTGGTACGTCTGCTCGTCCAGGCCCGTGGCGTAGCCCGTCTTGAATCCCCAGGCCATCCCGTCCCACTTGCCGTCCGCGTAGCGGCCGAAGAACGTCGTGTAGTCGAGCTTGCTGATCTTGATCTCGATGTTGAGGTTGCGCTTCAGATCCTGCTGGACGAGCTGGACCTGGGAGGTCATCTCCGGGAAGTACTCGTAGTAGAACAGGGTCGACTCGAATCCGTTCGGGTGGCCGGCTTCCGCGAGGAGCTTCTTGGCCTCCGCCGGCTTGTATTGCCACCAGGGCCCGAGCTGCGCCGCCGTGGGCATCTTGTCCTGGAAGTAGAAATACGGAATGCCCCAGCCGAGGATGCCGTGCCCGCCGTACAGGGTGTCGACCTGCTTCTGACGATCGATGGCCATGGAGATGGCCCGCCGCACCCTCACGTCGTTGAAGGGCGGCTTGTCCTGGGCGAGGGCGAGGCCGAACACCGTCTGCACCGTCTTGTATTCCTGCACCGCGGCGGCCGGCGTGGTCTTGAGGATGGCCGCGGCATCGGCCAGGCTGGCCACGAAGTGGATGTCGCTCTGCCCGGAGCGGAAGGCCGCGAGACGCGTGGCCGCGTCCGGCGTGGAGAGGATGTGGTACTCGTCGACGTAGGGGCGGCCCGTGTCGAAGTAGTCGGGGTTGCGGACGAGCACCACGCGGACCTTCCGGGTGTGCTCCTTGAGGATGAAGGGACCGGTGCCCACGATCCGCTTCTTCAGGTCGCCATCCTCTTCGAGGACCTCACGAGGGAAGACGACCGACACGGGCTCCGCGAGGTTCTGCGGGAACATCGTGTTCGGCATCTTGAGGTGCACGCGCACCGTGTACTTGTCGGGGGTCTCGATCCCCTCGATCTCCTGAAAGGTGAAGGACTGCACCCCTTCCTTGGCGTACGCCTCGAAGCAGAACTTGATGTCCTGCGCCACGAGCTCCCGCCCGTTCAGCGGCGGCACGTTGTGCCACTTGACGCCCTTGCGGAGCTTGAAGGTCCAGACGCGGAAGTCGGGGCTGCCCTGCCATGACTCCGCCAGATCGCCCTTGAGGGTGAGGTCGGTGGTGTTGGCCGCCTCGTCGGAGAACGGGTAGCGCACGAGGCGGCTGCTCGTCAGAGAGGCAATCTGGAAGAGTCCGACGGAATTGGTGAGCCGCGGATCGAGCACGGGCGGGTCCCAGGCGGAGGCGCGCACGAGCGTCTTGCCGCGCTTCGGCGGCTTGGTGCTGGGGGGCATCCAGTCCGGGTAAGGGGAGGAGGTCTCGGCCGAGGCCCGCGTCCGACTCGCCGCGGCCACGAGGGGCGTCATGCCCACCGTCGCCACGCCCGCGCGCTTCAGAAAGTCGCGTCGCGTCACCGGATGGCGAACGGGTGCCGGGCGGGGGTCATCGGTCGGCATCCTTGCCTCCTCACCGGATCACGTATGTTCCACGAAAGAAAGAGCTTCCGGTCTTGGCAGGCATGGATTCCCGGCGCTGCCGCGAGTGCGGCGACGATGCCGCAGGGGCCTCGGCAAGTCAAGCAGAATCGCGCGCAAGACCGCGAGAGCTCACGGTATTGCGCGCGGATTCCCGGTACTCGTCGCGCGAATAAGCCGATCAGGCACCAGATCTCCTGCGCCAGGACAGGAGCCCGCCTCTCGCTGACCGAGGACGCCCCACGGCTTATGTCGAGTGAGGGCCGCGGACTGATCCTAGATCTCGCGTGATGGAATTGGCTAAGCGTTCCTCCACCGCCACATCACTCCCAGGCCGAGCAGCCCCCCAAAGAGCAGCATCAGTGTGGAGGCCTCGGGCACGGCGGCGACCGGTTCGCCGAAAAGAAAATCGTCCATCACCACGAGGTCGAGTGCGCCCGCTTCACTCGGTCCCAACGCGGCGTTGCCGCTGGTGATGCGGACCCGCGAGACGATGTTGCTGCCGAAATCGACACCCAAGAACGATAGGCTCTCGCTGGCAACCGTACCCGCCGGCACGAAGAAGGTGCCGAGCGAGGTATTGCTCGCGTCAAAGAACTGCAGGCTCGTGATGTTTGCGAGATCGACATCCGTGAACACGGAGCCGAAGCCGCGGGTCAGCGCCGGAGTGGTGGTGCCCGGAACGAAGAAGTTCACGTCGAGCACGTTGCTGCCGAGCGCAGTGAACAGCCGCTGTGGAGAGAAGGTCTGGAACAAGCCAGTATAAGTGGCATTGATGTTGCCGAACTCGACCGGCGTGCCGCTTGCCGCGGTGGCGCTCACCTGGAAGCCGGTGCCCCCCGTCGTGAAAACGACGCCGCGCGGAGAGTTCGTATTGAAGAAGTTGGGGGGGAACAGGTTCGGAGCCGAAAACGCATCCGGCACGCCGTCCCAGTTGATCTCGCGCCGGCCGCTGCCGAAGGAGCCGGCGACGTTCGGGTTCAAGGTGCCGAGGTCGGACCGATAGGCATCGACCGTGGCCTGGATTCCGGCGGGGGAGCTTCCCGAAGCCGAGAAGGTGATCGGCGCCGCGGCGGTTGTTGTTACGTTGAGAACGAGGGTGAGCCCCGCGGCTGCAAGGCCAGATGCAATTATGCGCATGGTCTAGTGCCCTCCGTCTGTAGATACGCCCGGCGTGAACCGCTACATCACGTGTCGAACGGCGTTGCCGTTGGCGCTGCAGTCAGCGAATGCTGGTTGGGATCACTGAACAACACCTGCGCCTCCGAATAGTGATCTGCTGGCAAGTCAAAGGGCTCGGTGAAGGTTATGTTGAAGCGCACCTCCTCCCCAGTCTTCGGACCCTCACGACCGGTGGCCCGATTAGCTCAAGAAGTACCCGCGATTGACCACTCCTACCGCCCTGTCGGTTTCCTTGACAAGGAGGCCCTCCAGACAATCGCCCGCGTGCAGGCACGCAAACCCAATGCCATTTTGAGGAATCGCGTCTTCAACAGAGGATAGGACGGGCATGTCCCTGGGTTGGTCACGGTTTGGAAGGAATTGCGACACGCCCATAACCACGCTCCCATCCCGCCAGAGGCAGAACGATTCGGTAGAGATTGTTGCACCCGTACATTGATCACGGGCTCGAGCTAGTGGTGCTCGTCGACCTTGCCGGTCGAGCACCATGCGTTTGCGCGTCATGAGGGCCTTCCTCTCTAAGGGCCTGGCGGAGCGAAGCCCTACGTAAGGTTCCCCCTGGATGGCATACTCTCGCATGGGTGGAACCACAGGTGTTCCCCAGTCGAGGTAGCAAATAGGAGCAGCTGGCCCCGCTTGCCACATGCGTCAACCGTTCCGCCTGACTTCGTGCGGGTCAACCCAGCGCCTTGACCGCAATGCAACGGATTTGCCCGAGCACTGCTGTGCTGGCGAGATGCCGGCTCATCTCCAGGCGCTCGAGTCCCTCCTGTTAACGTTCGGGTCCTCGGACAGCTTTGAACCGCGCCCGTTCCCTGCGATAGCCCTCGAGCACGCATGTGTAGAAACGGACCGCGTAGGCAGGAGGTGTTCTCACGAAACAAAGGCTACGAACTGTGACCCAGATGGTACCAGACCCATGCAAGGCCTTCCGCGTCCAGGAATCTCGTTGACAGGGTCGGAGGCTCGATTCTTAATGTGCGTGCAATCCGCGTGTAACCAGCGCGTGAGCGCGGCATCGCTTGAGGTGCCTTTCCGCTGGGCGCGGAGCGAAAGGAGAGACCGATGGCGAGGAAGAAGAAACGGCTCGTGAAGACGGTCATGGTGGTGAAGAGGGCGAAAGCGACGAAGAAGGTGCGGAAGAAAGGCAAGGCGGAAGCGGTCAAGCGGATCTGCAACCTGGTGCCCTCGAAGGGCACGGAGAAGGACTGGAAGTACGAGGACGCGGTGGCCGCGGGCGCCCTCGGCGCGGTGGCGGCCTTGCCTCCGACCGTGGATCTCCGGCAGCCCTGGTGGACGGTCGGCGATCAGGGCCAGACCGGCTCCTGCGTGGGCTGGGCCTCCGCGGACGGCGTCGTGCGCTATCACATGGTGGTGGCGGACAAGCTCAAGAAGTCCCAGATGCTCTCGCCACGCTACGTCTGGATGGCCTCCAAGGAGACGGACGAGTACACGCTGCGGCCGGAGAGCTTCGTCGAGGAAGCCGGCACCTCGCTCAAGGGCGCCATGGACGTGTGCCGCAAGTTCGGGGTGGCCACCCTCGCCATGCTTCCCTTCAGGATCACCACATTGATGTATACGGGCGGCGAGAACGCCTTCTACGCGGCGGCCGCCCAGCTGCGCGTCGCCTCTTATTTCAACCTGCGCAAGAATCTCAACCAGTGGCAGTCCTGGCTCGCCGCGCACGGGCCCATCCTGGCCGGGCTGAACGTGGACCAGACATGGGACAACGCGACGAGCACGAAGGGGAACCTCGACACGCCCCTGCCGAAGACGGCGCGGGGCGGTCACGCCATCGCGGTCGTCGGATACACGGCGACGGGGCGGTTCATCATCCGCAACAGCTGGGGCCCGGCCTGGGGCGACAACGGCTTCGCCTATGCCTCGCCCGCCTACATCACGGGGGCGTTCTTCGACGAGTCCTACGGGGTGACGATCTAGCGGCCCCCGCGGTGCGGGAGCTCAGAGCCTGACCGCGGAGCACTGCAGCACGGTCAGGACGACGGCGTCCCCGGGGCGGAACCGGCGCGTGATGGGCCCCGCCACGCGGAGGACGAGATCGCCGCCGTCGAGCTGGACCTGATAGTCCACGGCATCGCCGAGATAGCTCGCGCGCAGCACGGTGGCGCGGAACACGTTCTCTCCCGCGCTCGAGGGCGGGACGAGCGACGCGGGCCCGAGGGCGATCTGGTGGGGGCGAATGGAGAGCACCACCGGCCCCGGCGTGAGGTTGGCGTCGAAGACGCGGAGACGGAGCGGGCCCCGCACGAAGGTGTCCGAGCGCTCGGCCGTCCCTTCGATCAGGTTCGTCTTGCCGATGAACTCGGCCACGAAGCGCGTGCGGGGGCGCTCGAAGAGCTCCTCGGCCGTGCCGATCTGCGCCACGCGCCCCTGGTCGAGGACGGCTACCCGGTCCGAGATGACCATGGCCTCGCTCTGGTCGTGCGTCACGTAGAGGGTGGTGATCCCGAAGGTCTCGTGGAGCCGCCGGATCTCGAAGCGCATCTCCTCGCGTAGGCTCGCGTCGAGATTGCTCAGCGGCTCGTCGAGAAGGAGGATCTCGGGCTCGACCACGAGGGCCCGCGCCACGGCCACGCGCTGCTGCTGGCCGCCCGACAGCTCGCCCGGGTAGCGCTGCTCGTAGCCCGCGAGCTGGACGACGCGAAGCATCTCCGTGACTTTCCCCTCGCGCTCGGCCCTGGGCACGCCGTTGAAGCGGAGCCCGTACGCGACGTTCTGGGCGACGGTCATGTGCGGCCACAGCGCGTAGCTCTGGAAGATCATGCCCATCCGCCGCCGCTCGGGCGGGATGACCGTGGCGGGCGAGGAGAGACAGCGGTCTCCCACCCACACCTCGCCGCGGTCCGGCGAGAGAAAGCCCGCCACCACCCGGAGGGTGGTCGTCTTGCCGCAGCCCGACGGCCCGAGCAACGCCACCAGCTCGCCGGGCTTCACGTCGAGGTCGAGTCCATCGACGGCGGCGACGTCGCCGTAGCGCTTGTGGAGCCCCCGGATGCTCACGCCGGGCACGGCGCGGCTAGCCCGATCCGCCCGACGGGCGCGCTCCCAGCACGTCGCGCCCGAGAAGGGTCTGCATGAGGACGACGGCGAGGAAGGTGACGGCGAGCATGAAGAGACCGAGGACGGCGATGGCGCCGAACTGACCTTCCTCCTTGAGGTCGAAGATGACCACGGACATGACCTTGGTGTTCGGCGTGAAGAGCAGGATCGAGGCCGACAGCTCGCGGATCACTCCGATGAAGATGAAGCACCAGGTGGCGATGATGCCGCTTCGCGCGAGGGGGGCCGTGATCTCCCCGAGCACGCGGAGGCGCCCCGCCCCGAGGATACGCCCTGCCTCCTCGAGCTCGGGATGGATGCCGCGAAAGGTCGCGTCGGACTGCGAGTAGCCCACGGGCATCTCCTTGGTCAGATAGGCCAGGAAGAGGATCCACAAGGTGCCGTAGAGCAGGAAGGGCGGCCGCGTGTAGGCGATGAAGAGCCCGACGGCGAGGACCACGCCCGGGATGACCACGGGCGCGAGGGCGAGGAAGGCCAGGAGCTGGTGGCCCACGATGAGCCGCCGGTTCGTGATGTAGGCGAGGAGGGTGGCCAGCCCAGCGCCCACGCATGCGGTGAGGATGCCCAGCTCGAGCGTGTTGACGATGGCGGTCTGGGTCGAGACGGAGAGGAAAGTGAACGACCAGTTTCCCAGCGTGACGTTGTCCCAGGTCAGCGGCTGCGCCCACGCGCGGGAAAAGGCCGCCTTGGCCAGGATTCCGTATGGCAAGAAGATCGCGCAGGCCATGACGGCGAGGCAGGCGAGGAGGGCGGGCTGTCGCCAGGGGCCGAGAGCGATCTGACGGCGCTGCCCGCCCTTGCCTCCCACCGCGGCGTAGCCGCGCCTCCCGAGGAGCCTCTTCTGAAGGAAGAGGAGCAGCGCGGTGGCCAGGAGCAGCGGCACGGAGAAGGCCGCGGCCATCTCGACCTTGGGCGGGTACTGAAAGAGCGCCCAGATCTGCGTGGTGATCGTGTGAAAGCCCGCGGGCAGCGCGAGGATGGCGGGAGAGCCGAAGAGGGCGAGGGCCTGGAGCACGGACAGGATGAAGCCGCTCAGGATGGCGGGGGCGACCATGGGCAGGGTCACGGTGAGGGCGACCCAGAGGCGGCTCGCGCCGAGGATGGAGGCGGCCTCCTCGAGATCGGAGGCGATCAGCTCGAGCGTGTTCACGATCATGATGTAGGCGTAGGGAAAGGTGTAGAGGGCGACCACGAAGATCAGCCCCGGCATCGTGAAGATATTGAGGAGGGGTGTCTCGGCGCCCGTGAGTTCCCGGTAGAGCTTGTTGAGATACCCGGCATTGGGGCCCGCGAGCATGACCCAGGCAAAGGCGCCGAGGAAGGGCGGCGTCACGAAGGAGGCCATGACGAGGCCGCGGATGACGCGCTTGCCCGGAAGATCGGTGCGCGCGGTCAGCCACGCCATGGGGGCGCCGATGGCGAGCGAGAGCAGGGCCGACCAGAAGGCGAGGACCACGGTGTTCCAGAGCGCCTTCTGGAGCCGGGCATCGGTGAAGACACGGGCGTAGTGCGCGAGGGTGAGACCGCCCTCGCCGCTCACGCTCAGATAGCCGAGCCAGGCGAGCGGGAGGAGCATGAGGAGGAGGAGGGCGGCCGCGGCGATGATCCAGACGGGGGCGGAGCGGTCCAGCCCCTCGAGCCGCGAGGGCAGGGGGCGTGCGGTGACCGTCAGCTCGCGCGCCATCGCGAGGGGTCTCAGGCCCCGAAGAACTCCACGAAGCGCGTCTTGATCTCCTCGTTACGCTTCTCCAGCTCCTCGGGATCGACGAGGAGGAGCTTGAGCTCGCTGAGCTTCGGCCGGTCGGCGGGATACTTGACCTCGGGGTGCCCCGTGTAGAGGCCTTCGGTATCCGCGAGCACTTGCTGGATCTCGCGGCTGAAGAGGAAGTCTGTGAAGAGCTTGGCCGCGTTCGGATGGGGCGCGAAGGTTGCGATGGCGGTGGGCGAGATGACGAGAGGCACGCCCTCCTTGGGGTAGACGATCTCCACCGGGTTTCCTTTCTTCTTGATCTGGTAGAAGGTGTAGTCCCCCCCGTTCACCGCCACCGGCCGCTCCCCCGAGGCGACCACGCCGGAGGGATCCACCGCGGACTGGACGAGCATGGGCTTGCTCTGCGCGAGCTGCTTGAAGTAATCCCACCCGTGGAGGTGCACGAGGGCGAGGACGTGGGTGGCGATGACCCCGCTGTAGCCCGGGTGCGCCGTCACGAGCTTGCCCTTCCACTTGGGGTCGAGCAGGTCCTTCCACGTGCGCGGCGCCTCCGCCGCCGACACGGCCTTGGTGTTGTACGCGATGACGGTGACGGTGGCGCGCAGGCCGTAGTGGTAGCCGTCCTTGTCCTTGAAGCTCGCGGGGAAGCGGTCGACGCCGGCCGGCGTGTGCTTCATGAGGAGCTTCTTCTCCTTCAGCAGCACGTAGTGCCCCGCGTCCGAGGTGTGGATCACGTCGACGTTCTTGATGTTGGCCTGCAGCTCCTGCATCACCCGCTGGAGGATGCGCTGGGAGCCCGTGCGCTGCACCTCGACCTTGATCCCCGGGTAGGCCGTCTCGAAGAGCTTGGCCACCTTCTCCGAGCTGGTGAGGGCGAGCGAGGTGTACCAGACCACCTTGCCTTCCTTCTTCGCCGCCTCCACGCGCGCGTCCTGGGCGCAGGCGGGAGCGGCAGCGAAGAAGACGGCGAGCACCGACAGCACGAGAAGCTTGCGCATGGGCATTCCCCTAGGCGGTGAGAGATTCCATCAAGGGGGCGAGGCGCTCCAGCCGGTCGAGGCGGGCCACGGCCTCGACGACGCGGGCGGCCCGCGCCTCGGAGACGGCGAGGGTGGCATTGCCGCGGAACTTCGCTTCCATCTCCTCCCAGGTCATGGGCAGGTCGGGGCCTCCGCGCGGGCGATCCTGCCGCTCCTCGAGCAGCCGCCCGTCGTCGAGGCGGATGGTGACGTCGCCGATGAACTGGCGCGGGTAGTCGATGCTCGGATCGATCTCGTACGATACGCGCGAGGCCACCTGCAGCACCGCCTCGTCCCGCGCCGCCTCGTCGGTGAACTCGGCGAGTCCGGCGCGGCCTTTGACGAGGATGACCGCGAGCAGGTAGGGGAGGCTGAACTTCGCGGCATAGCCGTTGGGCGGCTTGTGCTTCGCCGCGAGGGGCTCCCAGAGGCGGGGCAGAGGTCCCTCCGCGGTGCGGCAGCGAATCTGGGCGATCTGCTCGGGCTGGATCTTGTGCCGCTCGCGCAGCCTCAGCGCGCAGTCCATGTACGGTTGCGCGATGGAGCCGCACGGGTAGGGCTTGAAGGTCAGCTCCAGGAGCTCCCAGGCGCGCCCGAGCGTGCCGAGCAGCTCGTCCAGACGCGCAGCGTCGTGGCCGCCCGCGAAGGCCTGGTAGAAGCCGTGGGCGCCCTCGAAGACCGTTTCCGGCCCCGTGAAGCCGGACCGCGCGAGCAGCGTGGCCACCACACCCGCATGGGCGGCCCAGCCAGGATGCAGCCGCTTGGTCCACGAGCCGTCCGTCAGGTACTCGATGATCCCGCCTGCCTGGCTTCCGCAGATCCCGAACGCCGAGACGAGCTGGTCTTCCGTGAGCCCGCGGAGCCGGCCCGCGACGGCGGCCGCCGCGAAGCTTCCCGCGAGGGAGGTCGGGTGATAGTGGCGGGCGTGAAAGCGACCGGGCACGGCCAGCCCCACGCGGCACATCACCTCGACTCCCGCGATCGCCGCCTCGAGGACGGCGCGACCGGAGGCGCCCGTGGCTTCGCCCACGGCCAGGGCCGTGGTCACGGCCACCGAGCCCGTGTGAACGATCGCATCCTCGCGCGTGTCGTCGAAGTCGAGGCCGTGGGCGAGCGTGCCGTTGGCGAGCACGGCATGCGACGCGCCCACGCGGGCGGCGGCGCCGATGAGGGTGCTCTCGGGGAGCCCGCCCAGGCTCTCGGTCGCTCGCAGGACGGCCCGGCCGAACTCCTCTTGCGACGAGGCCAGACAGCTCCCGATGATGTCGAGAACGAGCTGCTTCGCCTTGTCCACGACGGGCGCGGGGACGTCATCCAGGGCCAGGCCGAGGGTGAAGCGCGCGTAGCGTCGGGCGACGGATGAATGCGGCACGTGGGTGTGTCCGCCTCGTGGCGGGCGAGCCATTTCTACTGAAGGCGCCACGACCTGTCAAGACAATCCGTGCCCGGCAACTATGCGATTTGGCGCCGGGAGATCGCGACGCACCGTGCGGAGGGCCCTCCTCGGACGCGAGCCGTCGGAAGCTTGGCGGGCGGAGGCTCCGTGATATGGTGGAAATCTATGTCCCTTTCGCTCGACCTCATCCGCAGACTCGAAGCCAACGTGAGCCGCGCCCTCGTGGGCAAGCCCGAGGCCGTGCGGCTGGCCGTGGTGGGTCTGCTCGCCCGCGGCCACATCCTCATCGAGGACGTGCCCGGGGTGGGCAAGACCACGCTGGCCGCGGCCCTCGCCCGCTCCATCGGCGCCGGCTTCCAGCGCATCCAGTTCACCTCCGACATGCTGCCCTCGGACGTGATCGGCGTCAGCATCTGGGAGCCGACCAAGAGCGAGTTCGTCTTCAAGCCGGGGCCGCTCTTCACCAATATCGTGCTCGCCGACGAGATCAACCGCACAACGCCCAAGACGCAGTCGAGCCTCCTCGAAGCCATGAACGAAGCGCAGGTCTCGCTCGATCATTCGACCTACCCGCTCCCCCAGCCCTTCATGGTGCTGGCGACCCAGAATCCACGCGAGCACGAGGGCACGTATCCTTTGCCCGAGTCTCAGCTCGACCGCTTTCTCCTGAGAATCCGCATCGGCTATCCGGGCGCTCTCGACGAGAAGGCCGTGCTGCGCGGCGCCGGCTCGCCCGGCCTCGAGACGCTCGTGCCCGTGCTGGATGGACGCGAGGTGCTGGCGCTCCAGGAAGAGGCCGAAGGCGTGCGGGCAGAGGAGTCCGTGCTCGACTACCTCATGGCCCTCGTCGAGGCCACCCGTGTCTCCCCGCTGCTCTCGCTGGGGGTGAGCCCGCGCGGATCGCTGGCGCTCCTGCGCACGGCCCGCGCCCATGCCCTCATCGACGGCCGCGACTACCTCGTGCCCGACGACGTGAAGCGTTTGGCCGTCGCCGCTCTCGCGCACCGGGTCCTCCTCAAGGGCCGCACGGCGCAGGGCAGCGGCATGGACGGCGAGGCGATCCTCCGATCGATCGTTCAGGACGTACCCGTCCCGCGCTGATCCCGAGGCTGCCATGAGGTGGGTCCCGAAGCGGACCTGGAGAGACAGCGAATGGTGGTGGCGGCCCTTCCGGCCGCGCCGGACCATCTGGCCCACCCGCGACGGCTGGTGGTGCCTGCTCGTCGTTATCGGGCTCGGCGTGGCCGCCATCAACACCGGCAACAATCTCCTCTATCTCCTCGTCTCGCTCCTCCTGAGCCTGATTGTCGTGTCCGGCGTGCTCTCGGAGCAGTCCATGCGCGGCGTGCACCTGGAGGCCGAGATTCCCGAGGAGATCTATGCGGGCGCGCCCGCCCTCTTCGGCGCGCTCGTCCAGAACGGCAAGCGCTGGCTCACCTCGTACTCCGTCACCCTCGAGCTCCTCGCGCGCGGCGGCCCCGCCCGTTTCATCTACGTGCCGAGGCTCGAGGCGGGCGCCGAGCGCTTCGTGACCTGGGAGGTGACCCTGCCCGCGCGCGGCCGCCACCGGCTGGCCGGCCTCCGGCTGACCACGCGCTTTCCCTTCGGCCTCTTCGTCAAGGCGAGCCGGGTCATGCTCGAGGCCGACGTGCTCGTGTTCCCCGCCGTCCAGCCCATCTCGGCCGAAGCGCTTCAGCGGCTCGTGGGCTCGGGCACGGCCTCGGCGCGCCGGCGCGGGCGCGGCCACGATCTCTACAATCTCCGCGCCTACCGGCCGGGCGACGATCCGCGCCACATTCACTGGCGCTCGAGCGCGAAGACGGAGCAGCTCGTCGTGCGCGAGATGGAGGCCGAGACCACCGAGGACACGCGCATCGTCCTCCGGGGCACGGGCGCGCAGGATCCGGCCCGGCTCGAAGCCGCGCTGTCCGAGGCCGCCTCCGCCACCGTGCATCTGATCCGCGCCGGCTCGGGCGTGGAGCTGGTCGGGCGCGGGATCGTGGTGCCTCTCGGCCGCGGACCGGGGCAGTCACGGCGCATCCTGACCGCCCTCGCCCTCTACCACCCGGGGGCGTTCCGCGCCGCCCCCGACACTCATGCGCGGGGCTGGCGCTCGCTCCGCGAGCTCCACATCGAGCTCGGCTGATGCGCGCGCTCCTGGCCCTCCGGCTCATCACCTATCTTCTCGTGTGCGCGGGCGTGGGGGCCCTCGCCCTGGCCGGGCTCCTCGCGCCCCTGGGCACCGCCATCGTGGCCCTCGCCCTGCTCGGCAACTGGTGCATCGATCAGGTGCGCGAGCGCCTGCCCGTGCGCCCCACCCTCGGCTGGGCCCTCATCGTGACCGCGGCCATCGCCATCGTCCTCGATCTTTTCTATCTCGCGCAGACCATCCTGGACGGCATGGTCCACCTGCTGCTCTTTCTCATTCTCCTCCGACTCTTCCGCCGGCGCTCCCTCAAGGACCTGCGAGACGCGGGCTTTCTCTCGTTCTTCATGCTCGTGGCGGCCTCCGCCGTCACCTTCAACGTGAGCTTCCTCTTCGTCTTCATCGCCTTTCTCATCCTGGGGACCTGGATGCTCATCCTCCACCACCTCGTCTCGGAGGCTTCGCTCTCGGCGGGGGCGAGCCCCGAGGTGGCGGCGGGCGGCATCGGCCCGCGGAGCCCCCTCTTCCGCGTCTCGCTGGTGGCCGCGGCCGGCACCTTTGCGCTGGCCGGGATGATGTTCTTCATCATCCCGCGCGTGGGCCAGGCCACCCTGCCCTTCCGTGCCGAGCTGGGACGCCGCATCTCGGGCTTCACCGACCACGTGGAGCTCGGCGCCTATGGCGAGATCGAGACCGACACCACCGTGGTGATGCGTGTGCGATTCCCCGACGACCTCAAGGACCCCGAGCGCCTGCCCAATCTCCGATGGCGCGGGCTCGTCTTCGATTCCTTCGATGGTCGCGTGTGGACGGCGGGCGAGCGTCAGCGTCTCCTCCTGCGTCGCGAGGCCACGGGCGAGTTCGCCATCGCCGCTCCGCGCGGCACCGGGCCCATCGTCCGTCAGGAGATCTTCCTCGACCCCATCGGCACGGATGCGGTCTTCGTAGCGCCGCGGGCGCTCCGCGTCGAATTGCGCGGGGGCGCGCTCGGGCTCGACGACATGGGGAGCGTCACCGTGCCCACGCCCTCCGCCCGCCTCCAGTACACCGTCGACTCGGAGCTCGAGATGTCCCCGCCGCGGGGCCTGCGCGAGGGCGGGCCGCGCGCGGCCACGGCCGCGCAGGCCCGCTATCTCCAGCTTCCGCCGCTCGCCGAGCGCATCCCCGCCCTGGCGCGGGAGGTGACGGCGGGCAGCCGAAGCTCCTACGAGGCCGCCCTCAAGCTGAATCACTACCTCTCCACCCAGTTCAAGTACACCCTCGTGATCAAGCAGCAGAGCGAGCTCGAGCCCCTCGAGGAGTTCCTCTTCGTGCGCCGCTCCGGCAACTGCGAGTACTTCGCCGCCTCGCTGGCCGTGATGCTGCGCAGCCTGGGCATTCCCGCGCGAGTGGTCGCCGGTTTTCAGCGAGGAGAGTGGAATCCCTACGGACGCTACTTCATGGTGCGCCTCAAGGACGCGCACTCCTGGGTCGAGGCCTACTTCGACGGCGCGGGCTGGGTCTCCCTCGATCCATCCCCGCGCGCCGAGCTGGAGAGCGCGCAGTTCGGACCGAATCTCTTCGCCCTCCACCTCGACGCCCTCCGCATGCGCTGGTATCGCTACGTCGTCAACTGGAGCCTGCGGGACCAGATCGGGGTGGCCGCCTCCGCCCAGCGCGAGGTGATGCACTGGAGCGCCTGGCTCAAGGAATCGCGGGAATCGCTGCGAAGCGTGCCCCGCGCCGTGGTCGTGGTCTCCGCGGTGGCCGTGCTCGCCCTTCTGGTCGTTCTCTGGCGCGGGGGGCCGAGCTCGGCAGGGCACGCGCGGGGCCCGGGCAGCCCGCGCTTCTACCTCCAGGCCCTCCGCGCGCTGAGGCGGCGCGGCTTCCGCCGCGGGGCGGGGGAGACCGCGCGCGAGTTCCGGCAGCGCGTCGCCGCGGAGGTGCCCGCCTTCGCGGAGCCGCTGCAGCGGCTGACCGCCGTCTATGAAGGGTGCCGCTTCGGCGGACGCGCCCTCGGTCCGGACGAGGGCGCGCTGGTCGAAGCCGCGCTCGCCGAGCTTCGCCGCCGTCGCTGAGCGCGGCCCGCGTCTCGTGACCACCACGCCTGTGCTCGTCCTTCCCGGCTACGGCGACTCCGGCCCCGAGCACTGGCAGAGCCTGTGGCAGGCCGAGGATCCCGCCTGTCGCCGGGTCGTCCAGCGTGACTGGATGCTGCCCAGGCTCGAGGATTGGCTCGACACGCTGGCCCGCCACGTCGCCGAATGCGAGGGGCCTCCCGTCTTGGTCGCCCACAGCCTCGCGTGCTCGCTGGTGGCTCACTGGGTGACGCGATCAGAGGGCGGCGTGAAGGGCGCCCTGCTCGTGGCCCCGGCCGACGTGGACTCGCCCGCCCACACTCCCGACGAGGTGCGCGACTTCAGCCCCGTTCCTCTCGTGCGCTTTCCGTTCCCGAGCATCGTGGTGGCGAGCAGCGATGATCCGTTCTCGCCGCTCGCTCGCGCGGCGCTCTTCGCGCGGTCCTGGGGCAGCCGCTTCGTGGTGCTCGAGCGGGCCGGGCACATCAACGCCGACGCGGGCTTCGGCGTCTGGCCGCAGGGTAGAATGTTCCTGAGAGAGCTGACTGGCGCGTCCTGAGCTCGAACAGCCGGCGCGCCTCGAGGAGACGAGCGATGATCAGAAAGCTGCCGTCCGGGAAGTATCGTCTGTATTCCAGGAAGAAGGATCCGCGCACGGGCCGGAGACGGAATCTGGGAACGTTCGCGACACGCGACGCTGCCCTCAAGCACGAGCGCGCCGTCCAGTTCTTCAAGCGGCACTGAGCTCGGCGTCCCGTCCGCGCGCCGTCGCGCCTTCCGCCCGGGGGGACCTTGACGAGGCCCGCCGAGCCACGGAGACAAGCCGCTTCTCGCGCGACTCTTCAAGCCGCGGGGTACCGGGCCCTTTCCGCTGATGGTCGAACTGCACGGGGGCGCCTGGTGTCGGGGTGACCGGCTGGGTGACACCGCGATCAACGAGCCGCTGGCGAAGAGCGGTGTGGTGGTGGCGGCCCTGGATTTCCGCATGCCGCCGGACGCGGCATACCCCGGATCGTTCGCCGACATCAACTACGCAATCCGCTGGCTCAAGACCAAGGCCGTCGAGCTGGGCAGTCGCCCCGACATGGTCGGGTCCATGGGCAATTCGAGCGGCGCGCACCAGGCCATGCTGGGCGGGATGCGGCCGCACGACCCTCGCTACGCGGCCCTCCCGCTTCCCGCCGGCTCGCCCGCGGTCGACGCCACCGTCCGCTGCGTCATCATGTGCTCGTCCGTCATCGATCCGCTCGCGCGGTACCACTACGCCAAGAAGCTGAAGGCGGGTGGCCAACCGTACCCGGAGATCGTCGATCGCGTGCTGCCCTGCCACGATCAGTACTGGCAGACCGAGAACGCCATGGCCGAGGGCAACCCGGTGCTCGCTCTCGAGCGCGGGGAGAAGGTCGAGCTGCCCCCCGTCCTCTATCTGCAAGGCACCAACGACGCCGCCCATCCGCGCGCCGACCTCGACCGCTTCGTCATGCACTACCGCAAGGCAGGCGGCCAGCTCGAGCTGGAGCTCTTCGAGGGCGAGACGGAGGGGTTCATCACCCGGAAAGCGGGCTCGCCCGCCTCCACGAAGGCGATCGAGCGGATCATCGAGTTCGTGCACAAGCAGGTCGGATAAGCCCGACGCGTCTTTCGGGAAGGTCGGAGTCCGCACATGGACCGGGGCGGGGATCTTGCCTCGGCGCTCCTGGATTATCTGCGCGCGCGGCTCGATGAGCGCGGCCTCGAGCTCCCGGAGCCCCTGACCCCGATCAGCGGGGGCTTCGACACACGGATCTTTGCCTTCCGCCTGCGGGGCGCCGCGCCCGCCTTCGCGGGACCGTTGATCCTGCGGCTCCTCGCTCCGCAGCACGATCCCGCGCGCGTGCTGCGCGAGCGCGTGACCCAGAATACCCTCGCCGGTCTCGGCTACCCCGCGCCCAGGGTCCTCCTTGCGTGCCCGGACGCCGCCCCGCTCGGCGGCGCGTTTCTCATCATGGAGCGCCTGCCCGGGGCGTCCCTGCTCCAGGCCCATTATCTCAACCTGAGCCGGGTTCTCGTCGAGACGCAGCTGCGACTGCACGCGCTCGACGCGGAGACGCTGCTGCGGGCGATGGACGAGGAGGGCGGGGACTCGCGCGCGGTGGGCGGGCCGGCGATGAGCCGCGACGTGATCACCCTCGAGGGCCACCTCGCTCAGCTCGAGGCTCGCATTGCCCGTGGCGCGCTGGACGGGCTTCGTCCGGCCATGGCCTGGCTCGTCGAGCAGCGGCCTCCGGAGCAGTCCCGCCGGGTCATCTGTCACGGCGACTTTCACCCGCACAACATTCTCTACTCGGGGGGCGCGGTCACCGGAGTCATCGACTGGCCGAACGTCGTGGTCGCCGAGCCCGCGTACGATGTCGCCACCACGCGCATCATCCTGCGCTTCACGCCGAAGGAGCTCTCGGCCCTGCCCGTGCCGCTGCGCTGGCTGATCGCGCCCGCGCGGCTCGTCATGGTCAACCGCTACCTCGCCGGTTACCGGCGCCGCCGGCCGATCGGCCCGCGCTCGCTCGCCTACTACGAGGCGCTGAGCGCGATGCGGGCCCTCATCCGCGCCGCCGAATCGCGGCGACGCGACGAGGCAGGCGCGGCCAATCCCCTGGATGCCTCGCGGTTCGCCGAGACGCTCGTCGCCCACTTTTCGAGCATCAGCGGGATCACGCTCGTCTTGCCGTCGCGGAAGCTATGATCAGCGGTCAACGCCGGCCTGGGTGGTGCTGGGCCTCATCGAGGGCGATCGCGCCGCGCCGGTGACCACCGACCAGGGTCAGAGCGAGCGCGCGCCCCCGATGAGACCCGGCGGCCTTACATCGTGCGACGCGTCTCCACGGTGGTGTTCGAGCTCTTCCGGCTCATGGCCACCATGGCCATGACGATGACGATGAAGAGCACGGCACCGACGATCATGGCGAACGTCGGGTCCATCCCGAGGATCTTGCCCCGCTCCGTCTCGACGACCCGCTCCGACCTCGTGTCGGAGCGATAGTCCGTCCGGGACTCGGACTTCGACTCCGAGCCGGGCGCGACCTGCGCGGGCGGGTTCGGCTGAGCCGGCTGAGCCTGCTGCCCCTGCTGCCCCTGCTGGCTCTGGCCCTGCTGCTGCGACGTCGCGTCCTTGTTGGTGTCAGGGCTGGACTGGGCGCCGGCGGCACCCGCCATCAGCGCGCCCACGAGCAGCATGCTTCCGAAAACCGCGGTCATCCGCTTCGCTCTCGGCATCACCTATCCTCCGTGTGTCTGTCATGGTCTGGAAGTCTATGGTTGTCAGAAGCCATCGAGTTCACCCAACGTGCACTTCCAGAGCAACCGACGTGCCATGACCGCGCGGGGCGCGTTTCTTCCCGCAGGTCGGCGATCTAGGCCGTCCTCACTTGCCCGCTCGAGTGGTCATGGCATCGCACGGGTGCTCCCAAAGGGGCATGACGGCGCAAGTTACCCGGTAGTACGTTCCCGCTGCCCTGACCGACCACAACGTGGC
>WNGJ01000807.1_pt1 | contig 29459 bp, 29 predicted proteins | sample 5400611 | NCBI WGS metagenome assembly WNGJ01 (sample SAMN13153375, study PRJNA577476) | soil metagenome | isolation source: 40 cm soil or saprolite under Garry oak tree replicate 1 | place: USA:California | collected 2016-06-15
TATCGGCGGCTCCGTGTGCGTCGGCCACAGCCAGGATATGTAACCGAAAGTGACGACTTCCGTGAGACCCAGGTCGAGCCGATCGATGCTCCTATGTCTGTCAAGGGTTCGGATGATGTTTTGAATCTCTCAATTTCCGTGTTCAGGGAATGTTGCTCTGGCTGGGGCTGCTGATTGCGGACACGACAGGGAAGGGCCACTCTGGGTGGAGGGCAGGCTCTTATTAGGTCACGCGGCAGCGGGTCAAAGCTGGACCGGGGGCGGCCGACAAATCGATAGAAGGCCAGCACGGATGCGGCAGCCGAATAGAGGGTCAGGCCGCCCCCGGAGTGCGCGGGCTGTCAGTCAGCGACGTGGCGGAGGTGGGGGTAGACCTCGCGGGCGACGTAGCGTTTGAGGCAGCGCATGATCTCTTTCTTGGACAGGCCCTGGGCGGTACGCCGGTCGACGTAGGCCCGGGTCGCCGGGTGGGAGCTCATCCGGGTGATCACGATCCGCCACAGGGCGTGGTTGGCCTGCCGGTCGCCGGCCGGGTTGAGGCGCCGCCGGACGGTCTTGCCAGAGGACGCCGGGATCGGGGCTACGGCGCACAGGTGCGCCCAGGCGGCCTCGGACCGCAGCCGCTCGGGGTGGTCCCCGGCGGCGATGAGCAGGATCGCGGCGGTGTCGGAGCCGACGCCGTGCAGGGCGAGCAGGCCCGGAGCATGGCCGGTGACCAGGGGCCCGATGAGGTCATCCAGGCGCTCGAGCTGGCTGCCGGGGAACTCGGCGCGGCGGCCCGGCTCCCGCAGCGCGATCCGGGTGTGGTAGCCGACGACAGCGCCGGGCCGGGGCCGCAGGGCCGCCAGCTCGGCGACCAGGTCAGCGGTAGCGTGCGCGGTGAACCGGGCGCGCAGGTCCTCAGGGCCGGTCACGATCAGGGCCCGGGCCTGGTTGATCGCCTGGGTCCGCTCGGAGCGGGCACTGCGCTTGGCGACCATCAGCGCCCGGATCGCCTCGACCGCGCCGTCGCGTCCCTTCGGGGCGCCGCGAGCCCGGCCGGACTGGGCGGCCCGGGCGGCGCTGACCGCGTCCAGCGGATCGGACTTCCCCTGACGGCGCCGGTCCTGCCGGTCCGAGCGGGCTGCCTCGACGACCCGGACGCCAGCCGCTGACATGTGGCGGGCCAGGCCGGCGCCGTAGCTACCGGTGCCCTCGATCCCGACCAGGCACACCGTCCCGAACCCGCCCAGCCAGCCCAGCAACCCGGCATACCCGGCCGCGCTCACGGGGAACTCCCGGACGCCGAGCAGCCCGCCGACCGGATCCAGCGCGGCCGCGACATGGCTATCGGCGTGGGTGTCCACGCCGCCGGTAATCGCGCGTGTCTCTACGATGGTCACTGCCATCCCTTTTCTCTGCGTTGAGGGGTGGCACGCACCCGCTGGCCGTCGGACCTGTGAAACCCCGGCCTCTAGTCCAGGCCAGGCAGATCAGACCGGCACGCCGGCAGGTGCCTGAAAACCTGGGATCCCGGCCGACAGATCGATCGCAGGACAGCCCTAGATGGCGTCAGCCGAATAGGAGGTCAGACCGGGACCCAGGCCCCCGACCCTACGCCCGTACCACCTCAAAACGGGGGAGGCATGGCCGGAAGCACTTATCCACATCCTCCCTGCCGAATAGGCGCTCAAGGACTGTCAAGTCCAAACGTCACGTACGGCGCCCATATCAGCCATTCCGGTGCACAGCCCATGCCCCAGCCCTGAAATGGTCTAACTAGCCGGTGGATCAGCAGTTGCTGGCGAGGCAGAGGCGACGGTTTTACAGACCGCTGTCACATGTAGCCCAGTCTGCGACAATATGACTGGCTGCTGAACTTCGCCACGCATTCGCCAGACGATCGGGCGCTGACCGGGTTTGGGCGAAGGCCATAGCCTGGCCGCTGCGACCGTTGGCCGGGGTTGCCGCAGTAACCCACTACGGTCATGGCCAGTCAGTCTAAGGCCTGCCTAAGGCCTGTGGGTTGGCGTAGCAATCGCCGCACCGGCCTACGGACTGGGTGGCAGATGTTTCAGAACTTCTGGCGATGGCGTCCCAGAACCGGCAGTTGTGGTCGGAGCCGATTTCCGCCGAGGTCACTCCATCAGGTCGAAGCCGAACCAGCCGAACCGCGGTGTCCGCTGACGGGTCGAATGATCGTCGCTTCAGCACGTGTGTCGCAAGCCGCCGGCATGTCGGGATGGCCGAACCGGGGGCGGCCCGAATAGACCAGATAGCGGCAGCGCTTCGAACGCTGTTCGATCTGTAAGGCTGAGTGCTTCCCTACGCCATCGGTGGGCCGCCCAAGGCGGGTAGCGCCGGGCGGCCCACCCATGCGTCACTGTGAGGATGGGAACGTTGGCTGGGTGGAGTACTCCCAGATCGGCGGGCTCGCGGCGATCGCCTGCTTGAGATTGGCGAACAGGGGCTGGCCGGTCGGCCGGTGCAGCACGACGCGGACCGCGAACTGCGTCATGCGATCCTGCTCAAGCGCAATGTTTGCCGGTCCTCCCTCGTTTTCCGAGTGCGGGCCGCGGTAGAAGAAGAGCTCCTTCGGCCCGCGGACGCGCAGGTACTCGTTGAAGGTCGGCCACGGTCCCTGGTACTCGTCCCATAGGCCCTTGGCGAAGAACGCGGCTGGCCAGGAGGCGATGTTGGCGAGCGGCTCGGACGTCGGCAAGAAGGCGACGTGATCGATCTCGCGCAGCGCCGCCTCATCCTCCAGGGAGGTGTCAGAGAACGTCCAGACAGGGAAGTTGGCGAGCGTAAAGGCACCGACGATGTTCCGGTAGCCCCACGGCTGATGGCAGGGAGTTCCCGGCAGGTCGAGCTCGCACCAGCGGTTGAAGTTGGCGTTCATCGCCCAGTCTGTCGCAAAGGAGCCCTGGCTTGGACCGCCGAGGAGGATCGGCATGCGCAGCACCTCACCTGGGAGCAGCAGCGCGCGGACGGCGGCGCGGCCCGAGCGCACCGCGCCGCCGGGGCCGAGCGTGCGGACGCCGTCGCCGGTGTCCAGCGCCCGGATCGCGCGCAACATGTCCAGCCCCTGCTGCAGCGTGTCATCGGCCGTGATGTCGCCGGAGATGCCGTGTCCTCGCTTGTCGTAGGTGAGCACGTCGAAGCCGGCCAGGTTGAGCTTGTAGAGGGTCTCGCGCCACTGGCGGACGCCCCACTTCTCGGTTCCACGAGACGGGTAGGTAACCGGCATGTACTTCCTGGTGCTCGCCGAGCGCGTGTAGAGCGGATCACGCGGATCCTGGACCGCGGTGGTCTCGATGCTGCGGCCGCCTGCGATGATCGCCAGCGCGCGGATCCGGTGCCCGTGCTGGTCCGGCACGCCGACGCCCTTGATGTACCAGCCGCGCAACTTCACCGGCGCCGTGATGCCCTTGAGCACCTCGTAAGGATCGGGGGGCACGGTGAACTCGAACGTGTAGGTGCGGCTGTCGGCGTTGGCGATCGGCTCGTCACACGGGGCACGGCCAAAGAACGCCGGCCGCCGAATGTCACGGAGGTTGACATTGGCAGCGTTCGGGTCGATCTTGCCGAACGGCACGATCGTCCCGGTGGCGCGGAACTGCGCCGGCTGGTAGTCCTTGGCGTACGTCACCGCGGCGCACGGCGGGTGCGCCTCACACTGCGCCAGCAGGTGTCGAGCACGGGCGTCGGAGAACTGCTGCACCAGATAGTCACCCTTGTATCCCGCTGGCGGCAGTTGTACCTGCGAGAACGGCACACAGGTCGTACCAAGCTGCCCGTCGGGAACCAGGTAGCCCGGCAGCGTCGTGTTCTGGTTGTAGCCCACCGGCGCCGCGCAATCGGTGGGGGGCACCTGCTCGGACACCGGCGGCAGTGCCTGCGCATGGTCTGCGGCGCTGGCCTGCGCGCGCTGCGTGGCCCTGGCCGCCCCCGCGCTCGGGGCAAACAAGCCGACCGGAAGCAGCGCGAGCACGCCAAGCACTGCCAGCGGCACGCCCACGCGACGGGTACAGCATCGTCTCAACAGCATGATCCCTTTCCTCCCTGCGGCGCGCCCTATCCGTGAATGGACGCGTGAACGATGATGGCGATGTGGGCGGCGGGTTCACCCCGCCACGCGACCAGCAACGACAAACCGGTCACATCCCTGATGACCTCTTCCTTCCTTCTGCCGTGATGGCCACCGCGACGGCCGTTCCGGGCAGGCCGCCCGGCGGCCGCAGCTGGTCAGTAGCCGGTCTGGTTCACGTACCTTCCGAGGGTTTTCACGTTCGTGGACGTCAGGTAGGCGGGACCGGTCGAGAAGTCCATGCAGCTCGCGGGCAGAGCACACGCAAGTGCCGAGCCGGGTACCGCTCGTGCCGTGACGCGTATCGCGGGCATATCCGTGACCTCCAGTCGAAGATTCCTCCTCCGCGCTCGTCCAGGCGGCCAGGCTGGCCGAACCGGCGACCGTCCCCCGGGGCCAGCGAATCCTCGCCGCTGGCAAGGCTGTCACTTCCGAGGCCGATGCGGAGACCTCCATGTCACGCCAGCGTTGCCGACGCTGCCTGGAGCTGCCTGCGCAGCTCGCGGGCACGGTGCTGGGCGACCGGGTCGGGTGCCGGGGAGGCGGCCAGCAGCCGCTTGGTATAGGGGTGCTCCGGCGCGGTGGCCACCTTCGCGGTCGTGCCTTCCTCGACCACTTTCCCGCGGAGCAGAACCGCGATCCGCGCGGCCACGTAGCGGACGACTGCCAGGTCGTGGGAGATGAACAGCATGGCCAGGCCCATCTCGGCCTGCAGGTCCTTCAGCAGGTTCAGCACCTGAGCCTGCGCGGACAGGTCCAGCCCGCTAACCGGCTCGTCACACACCACCATGTGCGGCCGGGTGATCAGGGCCCGGGCGATCGCGATGCGCTGGCGCTGGCCGCCGGAAAACGCGGCCGGGTACCGGGTCATGGCGCTCGGGGGCAGGCCGACCCGTTCAAGCATCTCCGCCACTGCCCGCGACCGCTGCCGCTGGTCAAGGTCGGTGTGCACGCTCAGCGGCTCGGAAATGATCTGGCCCACTCGCAGACTTGGATTCAGCGAGCTGTAGGGGTCCTGGAAGACGACCTGAAGCCGCCCGCTGATTGACCGGCGCTCGGCGGCGGACAGGGAGGCGATTCCCCGGCCCTCGAACAGGACGGTGCCCGCGGTGGGCTTGACCAGGCCGAGCAGCGCGTTGCCGATGGTGCTCTTACCCGAACCCGACTCGCCGACCAGTCCGAGCGTCTGGCCCCTGTCGATGTCGAAGCTGACGTTGTCCACGGCGCGGAATGGCTGGCGCCGGCCCCGCTTGAACTCGACCGACAGGCCGCGGACGCTAAGCAGTGGTTGCTGGCTCATTCCTGCTTCCATCCTTGGTGTGCTGGAGCGCGGCCAGCTCCTCGGTGCGTATGCACCTGGTGGCGCGCAGTCCGGTCAGCTGCTTGATCGGGATTGGCTTGGCCGTGCATTCGTCTGTCGCCAGCGCGCAGCGCTGGGCGAACCGGCAGCCGGCTGGCCACTGGCCAGGCGGCGGCACGCTGCCCGGTATCTCCTGCAGCCGGTCGCCCGGTGCGGCCAGGTGCGGGTTGGCGCGCAGCAGCGCATCGGTGTACGGGTGGCGGGCTGCTGCCAGCACGTCCGTGACCGGGGCGACCTCGACCACCTGGCCGGCGTACATGACCACGGCCTTGCTGCAGATGTCGGCTACCACTCCCCAGTCGTGGGTGACGAACAGGACCGACATGCCGCTATCGGCCCGCAGGTCGTGCAGCAAGTCCAGGATCTCCGCCTGGATGGTGACGTCCAGCGCAGTTGTCGGCTCATCCGCGATGAGCAGCCGCGGGTCTCCCGCCAGGGCCCGCGCTATTGACACCCGCTGTGCCATCCCGCCGGATATCTGGTGCGGGTACAGCCGGAACATTTCCTTAGGCTGGGCTATCCCGCACCTGGCGAGCAACGCCAAGGCCGTCGCGGTGACCGCGGCCTTGCGCGGAGAGCCCGGGTCATGCAGCCGGATCATCTCGGTGAGCTGGCTCCCGACGGTGTAGCTGGGATCCAGGCTCACGATGGGCTCCTGCGCAATGTAGGAGATGCCGGAGCCGCGGAGCTTACGCCAGTCGGCGGCCGGGAGGTTGTCCACGCGGCGGCCGCGGAACCGCACGGATCCGCCGCTGATGTGCCCGCCGCCAGGCGGCAGGCCCAGGATGGACAGCGCCGTGACCGTCTTGCCGCAGCCCGACTCGCCGACCAGGGCCACGGCCTCGCCCGCGGCGACGCTGAAGCTGACCTTTTCCACGACTGTCTTGACGCCGCCGACAGTGGGGATGACGACGGACAGGTCGGTGACGTCCAGCAGAGCCGGACCGGCCGGGGTGGCCTCGCCGTGCTGCGGTTGCGCGGAGTCTCTGGGTGCCTCGGTCACCCGGGCCGCGGCCCGGGCGGCCCGTCGTAGCGCGGCGCGGCTGGCTGGGGTCTGGCCGGACCGGCTCAGCTGCGCGGAGTCCCGGATCGCGTCGCCGATCAGGATGAACGACAGCACGGTCAGCGCGATGACCAGTCCGGATGGCCAGATCAGCCAGGCGTCCCCGTACAGGACGGTGCCTGCCTCCTGCACCATCGATCCCCAGCTCGGGTTGGGCGGCCGCACCCCGAACCCGAGGAACGCGAGGCCAGTCTGGACCAGCAGGGCGCCGCCGCAGAGGATCGATGCGGTCACGACCGTCGGCCCGATCACGCGGGGCAGGATGTGCCGCCACATCACCTGGCGCGGCTTGAGTCCGACAACGCGCGCGGCGGCGACGTACAGCTCGCCGCTGACCTGGATAGTCGCCGACCTGACCACGCGTGCAAGGCTCGGGACGCTCAGCACGCCGAGCGCGATCATGGCGGGCGTCAGGCTGTTGCCGAACACCGACAGGGCCATGAGCAGGACGATGATGCCCGGAACAGCCATGAGGACGTCGATCACCCGGCTTATGGCGGTGTCGGTGCGGCCTTGCAGATAGCCGCTCGCCAGCCCGATCGGCACCGCCAGGAGGACGGCGACGGCCATGGCCTCGGCGACGCCGATGAAGGAGGCCTGACCGCCGTACAGCAGGCGGCTCAGGACGTCCCGGCCCAGGGTGTCCGTCCCGAGCAGGTGCTGCCAGCCCGGGCCCTGGTCGATCTGGGTCAGGTTCTGGGTGAGCGGGCCGTAGGGTGCGATCAACGACGCGGCGAAGCATGCCATGATGATTCCGGCCAGGAAGATCACCGGCAGGAAGCCCGCCGGCCGCCTGAGCACCCGCCAGGCGGAGCTGCGCCGCCAGGATGCCTGCCCTGCCTCAGACCCGGACAGAGCAGCATCGCCGAGAGGACCGGCCACCACCTGGCCGCGCGCCTGGTCACCGCCGACGGGCATCATGCGGCACGCACCTTCGGGTTGAGCCAGCCGTAGGCGAGATCGACGAGCAGGTTGACGATCACCACGATGACCGTCAGGTACAACGCGATGCCCTGGATGACCGGGATATCGCGGTTGGTCGTGGCGGTGACGATGGCGGACCCGAGTCCGGGCAGGGAGAAGATCTGCTCCGCTATCACGGCGGTCGACAGGGCCGCCACGAAGAGCAGGCCGATCACGGTGACCACCGGGATGGCGGCATTCCGGAGGGCGTGCTTGAAGATCAGCTTCCACTCTGGTGTGCCGTTCGCCCGCAGGCTGGTGATATACGGTGCGGCCAGCGCGTCGGACATGGCGTCCCGGGTCTGCTTGGCGATGGTCGTCGCCATGGTGGCGCCGAGCGCGATCCACGGCAGGATCAGGAACCTCGCCCAGCTCGCCAGCGACGTACCCGGCGGGACGTAGCCCAGGGCGGGCAGCAGCCTGGCCTTGGTCGACAGCAGCAAGACCAGGACCAGCGCGATCCAGAACGCGGGCAGGGCCAGGCCCCCGATCGCCAGCAGGTCGAGCAGCCGGCTCAAGATGCCGGGCCGGGCGGCCGACAGTATCCCGATCACCCCGCCGATGATGATCGCGCCGATCAGCGCGCCGGCCAGAAGCGATATGGATACGCCGAGCCGCTGGTTGAGCAGGCTCGTCACGCTCTGCCCGTTCGCCAGCGACGCGCCGAGGTTCCCGTGGCCCAGCTGCACCAGCCACGTCCAGTACTGATCGTAAAGCGGCCGGTCCAGGCCGAGGCTTTTTGTCAGTCCCGCTATCTCCTGCGGCGTGGCCTGCGGACCGAGAATCGCCTGCGCCGCGTTGCCCGGCAGCAGCTGCAGCAGGCCGAAACTCAGCGCCGTCACGACGAATACGACAGGAACCGAAATCAGCAAGCGCCTGCCGATCAACCTGAGCATGTCACTCTCCTCACCGTGAGCCGGTTCGCGGCGGCGGCACCTTCGCCGCCGCGGGCGGGCTCAATTTGCGGCGCGTGCCGCATTGCGCTGCACGATGCGTACATAGTCGGGCCACAAGTCGGGCCGGAGCTGGTGCCGCATGTCCGCGAAGACATGCAACTCGGCACCCGGAACGGCCCTGGCCGTCGCGATCCCGCCCTCGAAGCTGATGAGCGGGTCGTTGCGGCCGTGGATGACGGCCACCGGCATGTCCAGCTGGGCCAGATCCGCAGTCCGGTCCGGGGCGCCCATCGTCGCCCGCATCTGGATGAGGCGGCCGTGGTGCGAGGCCTCGCGCTCGTAGTCGCGGCTGATGACCTTTTCGGCGTAGCTGCGGATCCAGGGCTCGTCGAGGCCGTCAAAGCCGGATATCCGTTCGCGGGAGATGAACTGCTGGACCGCCTCTTCCCAGCTTCCGGCGGGTCCCTGCTGCCGGTCCTGCATGACATCTGGGTCGTTCGCGATGAAGTCGCGGTTCGGCGCCGAGTAGATGGAGGTCATGCTCAAAACGATCTCCGGATAGGAGATCGCCATCTGCTGGGCGATCATGCCGCCCATCGACTGGCCGACGATATGGACCTGGTCCAGGCCCAGGTGCTTGACCAGGTCCCGGGCATCGGCCGCCATGTCGGACAGCTGGAAGTCGGCCGGCGATGTGGATGACCGGCCGACATCCCGGTTATCGAACATGATCACGCGGAACCCGGCCTGCTCGAACAGCGCGACCAGGCGGGGGTCCCACATGACCATCTGGGCGCCGAGGCCGTGAATCAGCAGCAGCGGCGGGCCGTCCTCGGGTCCGGAGATCTCATAGTAGAGCCTGGCAGTCGCCAGATCGGCGTAGGGCATCTGACGTTCCCTTCGGGGTTCTTGCTCAGCTGGCCGGCTTGAGGGTGTAGACGTTCAGGATCGGTTCTGCGCTGGAGACGTCCACTCCGGTGACGTTGCTGGTGTGGTAGTAGATGGTGTCGGAGATGCTGTAGGTGACGTAGTAGGCCTGGTTGTCGATGTAGGTCTGCATCTGCCGCAGGACAGCCTCCTGGGCCTGGGTGCCGACGGCCGCGTTGTACTGGTTGTAGAGGCTGATCAGGTGCTGGTCGGTGTACTTGTACGGGTTTAGCACGCCAGATGCCGGCAGCAGTTGCTCCTGGGTCAGCAGGTTCGGCGCCTCCGCTTGCCCGAAGAACATCAGCGCAGGCCAGTTCTTGGCCAGCAGCCCGGGTATGATCTGGGCGCTGCCCGGAGGCTGCTCGTCAAGCTTCAGCTGTACCCCGATCGCGGCGTAAAAGGGCACGATCGCCTGGGCGAGCGTGTTTTCCAGGCCGTTGCGGTTGAAGGTCAGCATGGTGAGGGTGAACCCGTGCGGATAGCCGGCCTGGGCCAGCAGGGCCTTGGCCTTGGCCGGGTCATAGGTGTACTGGGTGCCCTGGGAGGCCGAGTAGCCGGGCAGGCCCGTTACGAGCATCGAGGTGTTGGGCTGCGCGTACTGGCCGAACACGGCCTTGGTTACCGCGCTGCGGTTCACCGCGTATTCGAGCGCCTGCCGCACCTTGACGTTGCTGAGCGGGGGCGTGTCGCCGCGGTCGAGGATCTCGAGCGCGTCCCAGAGCTCGGGTGCGGATACGACGCCCAGGCCGGCGCTCTTCGCGGCCGGCGCCGTCTGGGAGCTGCCGACGGCCACGTTTACCTGGCCGCTAGCCATGGCGGCGACCACGGCGTTCGGGTCGGAGATGGCCTGGACGACGACCTTGTTCCAGTGAACGGCGGACTTGTTCCAGTAGTACTTGTTCGGCGTATAGACGTACTTGGTGCCGCTGACCGTCTGGGACGGGTCGAGGACGTAGGGACCGGCGCCGCAGGTCTGCGTGCCAAGCTTCTTCGGATTGGCGATGCCCTGGGGGCAGATGACGAAGCCGTAGCGGTCCTGGACGAAGCTTGTCGGCCAGGCGGCATCGCTCTGCGACAGGTTCATGGTCAGCGCCAGCGGGCCGTTGACCGTCACGCTGCTGACATCGGCGAACCTCGCGGAGAAGAGCCCGTTGTTGTTCTTGAACCACATGATCCAGTTCGCCACCGATTGCGCGGTCATGGGTTGGCCGTTGCTGAACCTGACGCCGGACCGCAGCGTCATGTGGAACTTACGGTTGTCGTCGGTGTAGCTCCAGGCGGTGGCGAGCTCGGGAACGAGCTGGCCACCGGGCGACCGGATGATCAGGGAGTCATACGCGGGCTGCAAGAAGACCTGATTGGGAAGGCCCGTTCCGTTCTGGATCGGGTTCAGTGTCGTGATGCCGCTGGGCATGGCGAGGGTCAGGACGTTATTGCTGCTGCTTGAAGTCGTGGCACCGCCGCTGCTGGACCCGCCGCAGCCGGTCAGGCTCAGGCCGAGTAGCGCCGGGATGGCTCCCAGCGCCCAAGACACGCGTCTGGGAGGCATAGTTGGATCTCCGCTCTGGAACGTCAACTGAGATATCGCAGGTTGATTTTGATCTTCGCCGGGATTTCCCACCAGGGCACCGACCGTTTCAACGGACAGTAACACGTGTTAGTAAACCGTGTCAACGAGTAGCTCACATGGTGTCGCGTCCACAAGAGGTTCGATGAAGAGGCAGCGAGGTCATCGGGTCCACCGCACTGTTGACGGCACCGCAGTTAACCGGCACCCTCGGCAACACCGCCACCGGCACGCTCCGATGACCTTCGCCGGCCGGTGGGTCCGTGCAATCAACCTCCACGTCCAATAAGCACTGGCTGGGCCGGTGTCGGGGATCAAGTCGCGGGGCGGCATCTCGGGTGGGGTTGTCGTTCCCTCCAACGCCTGGCGTTCCCGATGATTCGGCGGGTGAGCTCAGGCCAGAGTTCCCGGGGAAGGTCGTGTCCCAAGCCTTCGACCAGCCACAGCTCGCTGCCGGCGATGGTGGCATGCAGTTCGCGTGCCGCTTCGTGGGAGATTAGGTTGTCGCTCGTCCCCATGGATAATCAGCGTCGGGATGGTGATGGCGGCGAGGTCAGCCAGATCGATCGCGTGTCCTGAAACCGCTTCGCGCTGGCGGACCACGCCATCTGGGTCGTAGCACCGATCCCACATGAGGCCGCCAAGCTCGCGCTTCCATGCCTCATCGAAGGAATAGTCTCGGGAGGCGCACACCCGCTCCGGCCGGATGTGGTACTCGATGGCCTCCTCCCTGCTCGTCGCGCGAGGAGCCAGCCGAAGTGAATCGATCGAGCGGCTTGCTCCAGCCACATGCCTGCCTGAGGCTGCGGTGTAGAGCAGCGTCAGGCTGGCCACGTCCCCGGGGTGCCGCAGCACCAAGTGCTGAGCGACCATTCCACCCATGGACTGACCGACGATGTGAGCCGGCGCCAGGTCCAGTACTTTGAGGAGATAGTGCGCATCATCGGCCATCTCCGCCAATGCGTAGGACTGGCTGGGGTACTTCTGCGAAAGCCCGACATCTCGATTATCGAAGCGGAGCACCCGGTATCCCGCTTCAACAAAGAAGTCGCAGAATCCTGCACGCCAGCCAAGCATGTGCGCGCCCAGCCCTTCGATCAGCAGCACGGCCGGCCCGTCGGCTGGACCCCGCTCGTCGTAGTGGATGACGGCCCCGTCCGGAGTCTTCACATCAGGCACGCGATCCTCTCTCTTAGTAACACGAGTTAGTAACTCGTGTCAGGTACGGTACGCTGGGACTGACGGAGTCCACAAGAAGTGTCTCGAGGAGTCAGGTGCGTGGTGAGCCCCGCTAGCGGTAAGAAGCCCGGCAGCAAGGACGTCGCGGAGGCCGCTGGCGTCTCCAGGACCACCGTGAGCTTCGTGCTCAACGACACCCCCAACATCTCGATCCCCGAGTCAACGCGGAGGCGCGTCTGGGCGGCCGCACACGCACTCGGTTACCAGCCCTTCCCCGAGGCGAGGGCACTCCGAGCGGGACGCAGTGACATCGTCTTGTGCCTGCTACCGGACTGGCCGATCACGGGCCCCGTCGGGGAGGTGCTCAAGCAGGTGAGCGCCCTGCTCTCCACCCACGGACTCACGATGCTGACTCACCAGAAGCGTCCAGGTGAGGAGGTAGCACGGGTGCTGGGAGCACTCACCCCTGCCGCGATCGTCGCGATGTGCGATCTGGACGAGTCGGAGGTCGAGTTCATCGAACGCCGCGGCCTGGAGTTGAGGGCCTGGATGGGACACGTGCCGGGCCATCCGGACATAGCGAGCCTGAGGCAACTAGATATTGGCCGCCTCCAAGCGCGCACACTGAGCCAGCTGGGGCATAAGCGCCTGGCCTACGTGGCCCCATCCGATCTCCGGCTGGATTGGTTCAGCCGGCCGCGTCTCGAGGGCGCGCGCCAGGAGGCTGATGCGCTCGGGCTGACCGTTACGGACTTCCGCATCCCGGGGGAGGATACCGATGCACTAAGCAGATGGCTGCGCGCAGCCGTTGCGAGCGGTATGTCGGGGATATGCGCCTATAACGACGAGGTGGCCTTCTCTGTCCTCATGGCCGCCCTCGACGCAGGCATCGCAGTCCCCGACCAGCTATCGGTGCTCGGCGTGGATGACTCGTTCATCAGCCGGTCGAGCCGCCCCAGCATCAGCACGATCGCGTTCGACCTGGCCCGTGGGGCCGAGCGCCTGGCGACTCTGCTCACCGACCTCGCCGTACCAGAGACCGCAGCATCGGCCGACCGCAATCCCGTCATGGGCGTCATCTTGCGCGACTCGACGGCCCCCCGGGGCGCGGAGGTGTGAGCTCGGTTCGTATTCGTCGGCTCGCCAGGTGGGCGCGATGCCGACATAACGGCCCTTGACGGCACGAGGGCTCAGCCGGGCAGGTTTCCACGTCAAATCACCAATCCCATGGCGAGATCGCAGTGAACTGGGTGTCAGCCTGTTCTGCCAGGTTGGCATCGCCCGGCTCTGTCCCTTGACAGTCAACTGCCAACTGGCGGACAAGGAGTACTCGGCACGGGAATGCGGCGTCAGCACGCAGACCCTGATCGGAGCCGGCAAGGTCAGGCACTTCGGCATGTCCGAAGCTGCCGCCGCAACCATCCGCCGCGCCCACGCCGTCCAGCCCGTCACCGCCGTGCAGAGCGAGTACTCGCTGTGGTGGCGACGGCCCGAGGCCGAGGTCCTGCCCGCCCTGGAGGATCTGGGCGACCCCGGGACCAGCTCTGCGGGCTCCTGCCAGTCATGTTCGTACCTTCGTCATATCGGCGTCGGCGGGCGGTGGCTCAGGGGCGGAGCAGGCTCTTGATGGCGCGGCGCTCGTCCATGGCCCTGTAGCCCTCGGCGGCCTGATCGAGGGGCAGCTCAAGGTCGAAGACCCGGCCGGGGTCGATCTCGCGGTTCCAGATCAGGCCGAGCAGCTCGGGCAGGAACCGGCGCACCGGCGCGGGACCGCCAAGCAAGTGCACCTCGGCGTAGAAGAGCTCCTGGCCGGGCAGCTCGACGCCGTGGGCGACGCCGACGTGGCCGACGTGCCCGCCGGGGCGGGCGGAGCGGATGGCCTGCATCATCGACTCCTGAGTGCCGACGGCCTCGATGACCGAGTGCGCGCCGAGCCCGCCGGTGAGCTCCTTGATCTTCGCCACGCCCTCATCGCCGCGCTCGGTGACGATGTCGGTCGCGCCGAACTCGCTGGCGAGCTTCTGGCGGGGCTCGTGCCGGCTCATCGCGATGATCCGCTCGGCACCCAGCTGCCTGGCCGCGAGCACGGCGAGCAGGCCGACCGCGCCGTCACCGACGACCGCGACCGTCTTACCAGATCCGGCCTCGGCGGCGACGGCGCCGAACCAGCCGGTGCCGAGCACGTCGGAGGCGGCCAGCAGGCTCGGGATCAGGTCCTCGTCCGGCCGGCCCGGGGTTGCGACGAGAGTGCCATCCGCGAGCGGCACCCGCAGGTACTCGGCCTGGGCGCCGCCCGCACCGACGTACTCCACGTGCACGCAGCGGCTCTGGTAGCCGGCCTGACAGATCGGGCAGGTGTTGTCCGAGGCCATGAACGAGCCGACGACGAAATCGCCGACCTTGATGTTCCGCACGTCGCTGCCGGTCTCCTCGACGACACCGGCGTACTCATGACCCATCGGCGTCGGGCCCTCGATGGGCTCGATACCGCGGTAGGGCCACAGGTCCGACCCGCACACGCAGGCGGCGGAGATCCGGATGATCGCATCGGTCGGCGCCTGGATCGTCGGCTTCGCGCGCTCCTCGACACGGATGTCGCGAGGAGCGTAGAGCACAGTTCCACGCATGAGTTGTTAACTTCCTTCCGTCTGAGGTGTCAGGAGGGCCGGCCGGGCTTCAGGTCAGGTCCAGTCCGGTGGAAAGGTCTCGGTCCTGCCGGTCGCCGGTGCCATATGCCACGGCTCGGCTTACTCGCCGCGGAAGACCCGCTTGGCCACGGCCATCGCCGACATGGCCTTCGGCCAGCCGGCGTAGAAGGCCAGATGGGTGATCGCCTCGATGAGCTCTGACTCGCTGGCGCCGTTCTGTTTGGCCAGGCCGAGGTGGTAGACGAGCTGATCGGTGTTCCCGCTCGTGGTCAGCGCGGCGACCGTGACCAGGCTGCGCTCTTTCGGCGACAGCTCCGGTCGGGTCCACACCTGCCCGAACAGCACGTCATCGGTGAAATCCGCCAGCTCGGGCGCGAAATCCCCGAACTGCCTCCGCGCGCCGGACGGCTCCTTGTCCTGTGCCATCTCTTTAGTCCTTTCTTCTGTCGTCAGTAGCGGTAGTGGTGAGCAGCAGGCTGGCGGCCGCGGCGCCCAGCGCCACCACGGCGGCGATCAGCAGGCTCGCGCGTACGCCGTGCAGGAAGGTCGCGCGGTTGGCCAGCAGCGCGCCGAAGGCGGCGACGGCCAGGGCACCGCCGAGCTGCCGGCTGGTGTTGAACACGCCGCTGGCCGTGCCGGCCCGGTGTGCCGGGACGCTGTTGAGCAGGACCGCGGTCACCGGCGGCATCACCAGCGGGCCGGCCAGGCCGACCAGGACCATCAGGGCGGCCAGCGCCCATACCGGAGCCGAGGACGGCAGGACGGCGAGGATTACCAGGCCGGCCGTCATAAAGATCAGGCCGGCGGTGATGAGCACCCGGGCGCCGAGCTTCTCCGCCATGCGGGCGCTGAACGGCGTCAGGGCCGCGCCGGTCAGCATCATCGGCAGGAAGGCCGCTCCTGTGCCGAGCGCGGACAGGCCGCGTAGCTGCTGCAGGTACAGGCTCATCACGAACGGCAGGCCGTAGTAGCCGACGATGAACGCGAACCCCACGGCGACCGGGACCGCCACGGTGCGGGACCGGAACAGGTCCAGCGGCGCCATCGGGTGCGCCCCGCGGGCCTGGGCCGCCAGGAAGGCGGCCAGCGCAACGACCGCCACCACGAAGGCGGCCACCACCCGCGGCGCGGTGAAGCCGGCGGCACCGGCCTCGATCGCCCCGTAGGTCAATCCGCCCATCGCCAGCACCGCGGTGACCTGCCCGGCCCAGTCGAACGGAACCGCCCGGTTCCCGGACGGCTGGATACGGGCCAACAGCAGCAGCGTGACCGCGCCGGCCGGCACGTTGATGAAGAAGATCAGCCGCCAGCTCACCAGGGTCAGCAGGCCGCCCAGCAGCGGGCCGGAGGACGAGGCCACCGCGCCGCCCATCGCCCACACCGTCACCGCGCGGGCCCGCCTGGCCGGGTCCGGGTAGGCCTGCCCGATCAGCGCCATCGACGCGGGCATCATCACCGCGGCGCCCGCGCCCTGGACGAACCGGGCGGTGACCAGCGCGCCGATGCCGGGCGCCAGCCCGCTGGCGGCCGAGGCCAGGACGAACGCCGCGAGCCCGGCGCCGAACGCCCGCCGCGCGCCGATCCGGTCCGACAGCGACCCCGCCGATAGCAGTAGCGCGGCGAACATCAGCGTGTAACCATCGACCACCCACTGCAGCCCGGTGATCCCGCCGCCCAGGTCGGCACGGATCGACGGCAACGCCACGTTGACCACCACCGCGTCGAGGGTGACCATGAAAAAGCCGAGCACGGCGGCCGTCAGCGTGACACCAGAGCTGGAAGCGCTCCGCATACCGCGGCTGACGCGCTGCCTGCTGGCAACCAAAGGCGTAGACACCAGAAGTTCTTTCCTGCGTGATGCTTTCCCGCATCGACCCGGCGCGGGAGCCCGCCGCGTCACCGCGGCGACACATCCAGGCAACCACTCATCAGCGGCGCCAGGGAGAGCCTGCTGTTAGGGGTACTGCCAGGGACTCCCTACCGGAGACGTGCCTGCCTAGCCTCGCTAACGTGGCCAGCATGAAGGACATCCGCGGCGAGATCCGCGAGTTCCTGACCACCCGGCGCGCCAAGATCACCCCGGAGCAGGCCGGCCTGCCCCGCTACGGGGGGCGGCGGCGGGTGGCCGGGCTGCGCCGGGACGAGGTAGCGCAGCTGGCCGGCATCTCGATCGAGTACTACACCCGCCTGGAACGCGGCAACATCCGCGGCGTCTCCGACGAGGTGCTCGACGGCATCGCCCGCGCCCTGCAGCTGGACGAGGTCGAGCGCGCGCACCTGCTCGACCTAGTCCGGATGGCCAACGCCTCCCCTACGGCGCGGCACCAGCCCGCGCGGCCGCGGGTCCGGCCGAGCGTGCAGCGGCTGCTGGACTCGATGACGAACACCGCGGCGTTCATCCGGAACGGGCGGCTGGACATCCTGGCCGCCAACCAGCTGGGCTACGCGCTGTACTCGCCAGTGTTCGACTCGCCGGTATCCGGTAACCTGCGGCGACCGGCCAACCTCACCCGGTTCATCTTCCTCGACGAGCGGTCCGCGCAGTTCTACCGCGACTGGGACGGCATCACCCGCCAGGCCGTGGGCAGCCTGCGCGCCGAGGCCGGGCGCGCCCCGTACGACCGGGCGCTGACCGGCCTGGTCGGCGAGCTGTCCATGCGCAGCCAGGAGTTCCGGGAGCGCTGGGCCGCGCACGACGTGGAGTACTACCGGAGCGGCGTCCAGCCGTTCCACCACCCTCTAGCCGGCGACCTCGACCTAGACTACGACGCCCTGGAGATCCCGGCCGATCCCGGGCAGACCATCATCACCTACAGCGCCGAGCCAGGCTCGACCGCGCGTGACGCGCTCGACATCCTCGCCAGCTGGGCAGCCACGCATCACCAGACCGACCAGCTGGATACGACCCACCCCGCGGACGGACACGCGCCCAAATAGCCCCGCGCCTCCTCCGCTCAACACCTTGCACTCACTCAGGAGCACAGTTGGAACTCAAGCCTGTCACGCCCACCGCCAAGGCCCCGGCCAGCACCTTCACCGGCGACGTCTACGTCAACCCGATCTATCGGGGCGAAGAGCCCTCCCGGATGATCGTCAGCCTCGTCCGGTTCACCCCCGGCGCCCGGACCAACTGGCACTCCCACGCCGTCGGCCAGACCCTGCACGTCACCGACGGCATCGGGCTCGTGCAGACCCGCGACGGCACAGTCATCCGCATGCGTCCCGGCGACACCGTCTACACCCCGCCGGGCCAGGAACACTGGCACGGCGCCACCGCCGGAAACTTCATGTGCCACCTCGCCATGCTCGAGGGCATCCCCGGAGGAGACGGAACGACATGGCTCGAACTGGTCACCGACGAGCAGTACCAGGCCGCCAACGAGCAGTAGCCTGAGCAGCGCCGTTCCGGCAAGCCGGCCCCCCGCGGCGGATTCTCCGCTGCTGCCGGGTACAGTGACAGAACCCACGAGGAGTCGCTGTACCGCGCGCGGCATGACCTGTACCGCGACGAACCCGTCTCCATTGAGTGTGACGCCGCGCCAGCTGCGGGGGCCAGAGGCGCAGGTCCGGCGCGTGCCTGACAGCAGCACGTACGCGTCCGGGGCGGCAAGCCGAAGGCGCCCATATCAATCATTCGGGTGCGACACGAGTGACGCTGCCGATCGGCCGAGCCTGGCGACATATCGGCGGATATCGCGTGCCGCCAACTCGCCGAGCTGTCACGGTCGGTAACGAGCCACCGGCGGGTCTGGCAAGCAAGGTGCCCGACGGGTCAGACCCGTCAACTCTCGCCTGGCCCTCGCGATGCCCCGCAGCGCTACGACGCCGTCATCGGCACCCGGCCGCCCAACGCTCCTGGTCGCCCTCGTTTGTCCCTGGTGACACGTTTCTTACCGGCGCGATCTCCGCGAGTTCAGCCAGACTGAAGGTTCCTCGCGCTGAACTCACGGGGTTAGCGGGTGTCAGGGCTGGAAGCGCGGCGGGTTCGATTAACTCGACAGTCCGCGGCGAGAAGAGGCCTTCCCCGTCGGTCTCGCCGAGCAGGAACATGAACCGGGCGAGGTCGTCGCGGAGCGTCTCGACGCCGTAGCCGTCGATGCCGATGAAACGGGCTAGAGACGTGCCGATCTGCTCGTGGCCGGTAGCGAGCCAGTCGTCCAGGAGCTGCAGGAGCTGGCCGAGTTCCATCGCGACGCGCGTTGCGCGAATCGTTGTTGGCGGGCGCTGGGCACAGTAGCCTTGCACCCGTGCTGAGGCAGGTCGCGGAGGGTGTGCTGATCCACGAGAGCGAGTTCTGCCAGGGCAACGCCGTTGTCGTGCACGGCCGGGCTGGCGTGCTGCTCATCGACCCCGGGGTGCACGGCTACGAAATGGCCGCCCTCGCGAACGACCTTCGCGAGTTGGGCCAGCCCGTTGTGGCAGGGTTTTCTACGCATCCGCATTGGGATCACCTGCTCTGGCACGCCCGGCTCGGCGCAGCGCCCCGTTACGGCACGGCTCGCTGCGCGGCCACTGTCCGAGATCAGCGGCTGTCGGACGCGCGTGGGAAGGCCCGCATCGCCGAGCTGATACCGCCGGACATCGCCCAGCAGATACCGCTGGACCTGCTTGGCCTCATTACCGGTCTGCCCGCAGAGATGGCGCGGATTCCCTGGGATGGCCCTCAAGTCCGGATTATCGAGCATCAGGCGCATGCCCCGGGCCATGCGGCGCTGTTGATTGAGGAACGCGGGGTTCTCGTCGCCGGCGACATGCTTTCTGATGCCTTGATTCCGATGCTCGACTTGAACGACGCCGCTGACCCGATCGAGGACTACCTCGCCGCGCTGCGGCTGCTCGAGGGCCTGGCGGACGACGTCGATGTCGTTATCCCCGGCCACGGGTCCATCGGCGGAGCTGATCAGGTACACGCACGGATCGACCAGGATCGGGCGTACGTGCACGCCCTGCGTGACGCTCATGTTCTCAGCGACCCGCGGGTCGGCCCATTGGCCAAGGGCGGCTGGGACTGGGTGGCCGGCGTGCACGCACGGCAGCTCCAGCGTCTCGCCCGAAGAAGCGAGCGCAACGGGACGCCCGGCTAGCGATCCTCTGCGGGCGCCGCGTCAAACGGTGTGACGGTGATCAACTGGCGGGCCGCCAGGCACACCGATCTGCACCGTCGCGTCGTCCAGGCTGATGTTCACGGGCGTTGCCCGGCGGCGCGGCGGATGGCGATGGTGACCAGCTCCAGGTTGCGCTGGTCGAGGCCGGGGATGACGTCGCGGAGGATGACGGGGTGGCCGGCCGCGAGGCTGGCCGCGATGCGGATGATGCGCTTCTCTCCGCCGCTAGCGGGCAGGCGACCGCCGTCGAGGGCGGTGATGACGGCGTCCCAGTCGATCCACGCCATCGGCGTGCCGTCGCTGGCGCAGGCCGCGGTCTCGATGTGGCGGGTGAAATCGCCCCGCTGCAGGAAGGCGGCGCGGCCGATGATCAGGCCTGCTGCGGCCTCGTCGGGGTGGATGCCCGCGGCTGCGGCGCGCAGCGCGATGCTGAGCGGGCTGGTCACTCGCGTTCTCCCGGGTCGTCGTGCGGGGCGCCTTCCTCCGGGCCGGGTGGCTCGGCCAGGAGGTCGCGGGCGATGCGCGCGTACTGGCTGGCGGGGCGGTCGGAGATGCCGAACATCAGGGACAGGTGCAGCGGGTCGGGCCGGCCGGTCAGCGCCTCGTGCACGATCCGGTCGCGGCGGATCCGCTCGACGCTGATCCCGTAGCGCAGCAGGTTCCAGTTGAGGTAGCTCCTGGTGACGGCCATGTCCCTGAGGGCGGTCTGCTCTGAGATGATGACGTGCCGGTTGGGGGTGTGCGGCCAAATAGCGCGGCGGTGGTCCAGCCAGGCCCGCACCGCCTGGTGGCTGAGGTCGCCGAGCCGCTGGGAGTGGCCCGCGATGGTGATGCGCCGGTTGGGCAGGTCAAGGTCGTCGAGGGTGAGGTCGCGGATGGCCTCCCAGCGGGCGGCGTGGACGGCGGCCAGGGCGACGATCAGCCGCTGCCCTGGGAGGGTGATCGCCTGCTCGACGGCCCGGATCTCGTCATCGGTCATTGGCAGCAGGCTTGGCTCCGGGGCGCTGGCCTTCAGCCGCTGTGCGGGGTTGGCGAAGATCAGGCCGTGCTTCTTGGCGAACCGGAACAGCGACCGGACCGCCGAGATCGCGGTGTTGAGCTGGTGACCGCGGAGCTTGTCCAGCCCGGCCCTGATGTCGTCGGCGGTGACCTCCCGGATATGGCCGCAGTCGGCTGACCAGCGGCTGATGAGCGGCTCGACGGTGGTGCAGTAGACGTAGATGGTGGCGGAGGACCTGGGCTTGGACCGGGCGTCGCCGTTGAGCAGGACCAGCAGCCATTCCCTGACCGCCGTGGCGAAGCCCGGCGGCAGCTCGGCGGTGCGCCGGTCGATCCAGGCCCGGACGGCGGGGACGGTGTCGTCCTCGAGCATGCCGAGCCCGGCCAGGACCTCCGCGACGCGCGGGGATGAGGCAGTGCGCGGTGTCCGGGCACGGATCTCGGTGAGCGTGATGCGCTCGCCGTCGGCCCGGCCGTCGAGCAGCGCGGTCAGGCCGTCCATCGCGCGCCGGGTGGTGGAGCGGGACCAGCCGTTGGCCTCGCCGAGCTGCCTGGCGCGCTCGGCGGCCGCGCGCAGCAGCGGGATGTCGGACGTGAGCGCCGGGTGCTGCCATCCCGGTTCCGGCGCTCGGACGGGAACAGCGGGACGCCCGGCCGCTCGTGATCGTCGCCGAACTGGCCCCAGACGTCCTCGATGAACCAGCGCAGGTTCCGGCCGGTGCCGTTGATCAGCGGCACCAGCCGCGGCTTCGGCCCCTTCCTGCGGGCCCCCTTGCCGTGACGGACGTTCAGCTTGCCGAACCGGCCCAGGTCCCAGCGCACGTCGTCCAGGTCCAGCATGCGGACCTCGTTGACCCGGAGCCCGACATCGGCCTGCAGCCGGGCGGCCGCGTAGTTCCGGGCGGGCGGGGCGAACTTCCGGCAGGTCGCCAGCTCCTCCCGCCACCCGGCGAACAGCCGGTCGACCTCCGCCTCGGACGGCGGGACCCGCAGCTGCGGCTCGACCGAGGCGCGCGGCCGGTTCATCTCATCCAGCGGGCACTCGGCCACCCGCCCCGTCAGGTTGTAGATCTCGGCCCGGTGCCGCAGCTCCAGGAACTGGAAGTAGACCGTCAGCGCCGCCGCCCGCCCGGTGCGCGTCGACGGCCTCGCATCTCGCAGCACCCGGCCGAAGTAGGCGTCGGCGTCCTCCGGCTGCATCTCCCACAAGGGCCGGCCGAACCACTCCCGGATCAGGTCCAGGTGCCCGGCGTCGTTGCGGATCGTGCTGTCGGCCAGCCCCGCCGACGCCCGCGCCAGCACGTCGGTCTCGAAGGACTCGATCTCCTCCGCGCTCGACGGCTCCCGCAACTCCCGCATGTCGCGCACCAGCGCCAGCGCCAGCCCCACACCCCCGTCTTCGCTCTGGGCCGCAAGCCATCACTGGAGACGACAGAGTTTCACGGAGAGTGAAGAATTAACATCACGGCGTGTCGGCCGGATCTACGGCAGTGAAAGCCAGACGCTAGGCTCGATCGGGGCGGCAGGACGCTAGCCGCTAGCGGCCGAACTCGACGACTGTTGCGTACCCGACCTGCAAGCGCGGCCGCGTCATCTCCAAGGGCGGCACGACCGACTGGGTCCACTGGCAGACCGGCACCGCCCAGCTGCTGCCCCGGCTCCTGGCCGGGCGGCGCGAGGGCCCGGTGTTCCTGACCGCCCGCAAGCCCGCCCGCGCGGTCGCGTCCGGCGACCTGTGCCCGGTCACCGGACGGGCACGACTGTCCCACCGTCGCGCCCAGGAGTCGTTCGAGCTCGCGACCCGGCCACTGGCCAACCCCGGCGCAAGCCGCAACGACCTCGACGGGCTGCACGGCTGGACCCTCCACCGGCTGCGGCACTCCCTGCTCACCCACGAGGCCGAAGACGGCACCAGCACCCCGATGCTGCTCGCCCGGTCCAGGCACGCCTCCGTCCGGTCCCTCGAGCGCTACGCCCGCCCCCGGACCCGAGGCCGTCGCCCGCCACGTCGCCGCCACCGACCCCGCCGCCCGGCGCCGCCGACCATGACCAGCCCGCAGCGAATAGGCCCGTTACCCGGCCGTGATCCTAATCGTTGTTTTTCGCTGGATGAGTAGGCGACGCCCTGCTGGCCGGGCAGATCGACCCGGCGACCGGAGCGTTCCCCGGCAACCTGCCACAGGGTCTGTCGCACCTGGCACTGCTCAGCGCGGCCGCCCAGCTGAACGCCGAGTCCAGCTGAGACAGCCGCGCTGAGGCGGGGCCTAGGCTCAGGTGCTGGCCGCTGCCCGGGCCTCGGCCTGGGTCTGGGCCTGCGTGGCGCGGGCGGTCCTGCGCCAGGTCCGGCTCAGCAGGTGCACGCTGGCGAACAGGGTCCAGAGCAGGAAAAGGAGCAGGCCGGGAACGGAGTCGGTGCCGAGAAAGGCGCCGTTGACCGCGAGCGCGGCGGCGGTGACCGCGGCGCCGGCGCTGAGCCAGCGCGGCAGGGCACGGGCGCGGAAGCCGACGATGGCGGTGGCCGCGCAGAACACGGCGAGCGGGTAGAGGCTGAGCACGGTCGCGCCGTCGCCGATCGCACTGACCGCGGTGCTGAGCGGCGTGCCCGCGACCAGATGAGCCTTGTGCACAGCCAGTTCCGGGGCGCCGCTGCCGAGCTTGAGCACGATGCCGGTGATCCCGGCCGCGAGTGCCGTGTGCGCCAGCCAGCCGTCCGCTCCTTCTGCCTGGCGTAGCACGCTGTACAGGTAGGCGATGAACGGCAGGGCGAGCGTGATGGCCGCGATCCCGGCGACCGCCCGCGGACCGGAGAAATCGTCGCTGCCGTTACCGGCGGCGACGGTGAGGACGATCGCGAAAACGGCGCCGCAGGCGGCTCCGAACCGGGAGAGCGTGGGCTTGTTCATTTCTTTCTGCCTCCTTGCGTGGCGGTTGCGTGGGCTCCGACGCTACGAGCGGCGGCCGAGGCGCGTCTTCGGCCGCGGTAGCGAAGTCCGCTCCGCCGCGCGGGGGAAATCTCGTTCCCCCGGCCGGCGGATGTGCACCGAGGCCAGCCCGCTGTAGCGTCGTTCGCATGAGGCGCCGCATCGAGAACGTGCTGCGTAATCCCCGGATCCAAGGCACCGGGGACGCGGTGCTCACAGCCGTCCTCGCGGTCAGCTCGGTGGTGCCCGTCCTGGGCGGTGATCCCTCGTGGGGCCGGCCCAAGACGCTCGGGGTGACGCTGGGGCTGTTGTCCACGGTGCCGGTCGCCTGGCGGGCGCGGCGCCCGCTGACCGCCGCCGCGATCGTGCTGGGCGCGAACGCCGCGTGCATCTTCGCCGCTGCCCCGCTGCAGGCGGCGTTCCAGCCGTTCGTCGCGCTGACGCTCACCGCGTACTCGGTCGGCAGCCGCGCCGAGGGACGGCGGGCGCTGTGGGTGCCGCCGGTGCTGGTCGTGGCGTCGGTGCCGGTCTTCGTCGCGGCGGTCGCGCACGGCCAGAGCAGAGGCAACATCATCCCGTCCTTCGTCTGGCTGCTGGCGGCGTGGGCGACCGGGCGGACCGTCCGCAGCTGGCGCCACAAGAACGTGGAGCTGGAGCTGGCGAACCGCGAGCTGACCGGGCAGCGGGAGCTGCAGGCGCGGGCCGCGGTTGCGGTCGAGCGCGGCCGGATCGCTCGCGAGCTGCACGACGTGGTCGCGCACAACGTCTCGATGATGGTGGTCCAGGCCGGGGCCGCCGCGCGGGTGCTGCACGGGGAGCAGCCGGACGTGCGGAACGCGCTCGAGGTCATCGCGGCCACCGGGCGGGAGACGGTCGACGAGATGCGGACACTGCTCGGCGTGCTCCGGTCCGACGACGGGCCGGCCGCCCTGAAGCCGCAGCCGGGCCTCGCCGATCTCGAACACCTGGTCAGCGGGGTCCGCGAGGCGGGCCTGCCGGTAACGCTGCGGATCGAGGGCGTGCGGCGGCCGCTGCCGCCCGCGCTCGACCTGTCGGCGTTCCGGATCGTCCAGGAGGCGCTGACCAACACGCTCAGGCACGCAGGGCCCGCAAGCGCGCAAGTCACGGTCCGTTATGAGGACGGCCTGGTCACCCTGGAGATCGCGGACACCGGATGCGGCCCGCACGGCGCGCGCGGTACCGGCCACGGGCTGGTCGGAATGCGCGAGCGGGCGGCGATGTTCGGCGGCGAGCTCGAGGCGGCCACGGCCGACGGCGGCGGCTTCGCGGTCCGCGCCCGGCTCCCCCTCCCGGAGTCCGCGTGATCCGGGTCCTGCTCGCCGACGACCAGGCGCTGGTACGCGGCGGTTTCCGGCTCATCCTGGACGCCGAACCCGATATCGAGGTCGTCGCCGAGGCGGCCGACGGGGACCAGGCCGTGGCGGGCGCGCTGGAGGCCAGGCCCGACGTGGTCCTGATGGACATCCGGATGCCCGTGCTCGACGGGATCGAAGCGACCAGGCGGCTGGTTCCGCAGCTCGGCGGTACCCGCGTGGTGATGCTGACGACGTTCGACCTGGACGACTACATAGTCGACGCGTTCCGGGCCGGCGCCTCCGGCTTCCTGCTCAAGACCGCTCCGCCGCCGCAACTGGTCGCCGCCGTCCGGACCGTCCACGCCGGCGACGCGCTGCTCGCGCCCGCCAGCACCCGCCGGCTGATCGAGCAGTGCGCGCGGCCGGCTACTCCGGCCCCGGCGCTGGACGCGCTGACGGCCCGCGAGCATGACGTGCTGCGGCTGCTCGCACGTGGCCTGACCAATGCCGAGATCGCCGCGCAGTTCGTCGTCGAGCCGTCGACGATCAAGTCGCACGTGGCGAGCGTGCTGGCCAAGCTCGGCCTGCGGGACCGCGTCCAGGCGGTCGTGTTCGCCTACGAAAACGGGCTGATCCGTCCGGGCGCGGCCTAGGACGCCTCTGAATAACTCGTCGGCGTCTAGCCCCGCGTTTCGCCGGGCTGTGCGTTCGATCATCAGGGATGATCTTGTCCTGCAGGGCAAGTCGCGGATGGACCGGGAACTGCTGGATACGGGCGAGATGGCCGGGCACCTGGTCCCGCCAGGCAGTGTGCTCGCGTCCTTGGCGGAGCACCGCCGCGACCTGTTCCCGGACAGCTTCACGGCGGATTTGTTCCCGTCGCGGACCGGGCGTCCGTCGCTGCCGGCGGACCTGGCCGGGTCGGTGCCGGTGCTCAAAGAGCTGTTTGACCTGTCCGATCCGCAGACGGCCGAGGCCTGAAGTCCGATACCCGGTGGAAGGTGGCCTGCGGCCGGTCGCTGACCCAGATGAGCTTCGACCCGTCCACGCTGGTGTACTGGCGGCGGCGGATCGCTGCCCCTGACCGCACGGACCGGGTAACCCGCCAGGACTAGCGCCATGCTAACGGGATAGCCACCAGCCCGGCACGACACCTGAGCGTCCCCGCCCGCAGAACAGCCACGCCCGGTAACCGTGACCCAGGTCGGCCGTCGAATACACCTCAGCCGGATACGCGCGTTCACCAGTCGCGAGTGCCGGATCCTCGTGCTGGCGATGATCACAACGTGGCGCTGGGATCGAGGCGACCAACTCCCAAACGGGCGCCAGTTGGGCACAGAGTGGCTCAGCCAGATCCGAGCGGCACTCGATCGATACCCACTGGACGTCCGCCGTTGACCGCGGAACAGAATCACATCCTGTGCAGCTGCGACGGCATGGCCGTGCTCCACCCAGACGACGTCAACTGATTGTAGTCATACGAGCCAGGTAGTGGCCCTCAGACAGGTCGACGACCGGCGGCTCGTCGAGCCCTTTGCTGGCGGCACCAGCGTCGAGCAGCTGCTCGACGACCCCGACGAGGGGACTATCGCAGTAGGGGAACCCCAACCGGACACAGCGCCCGCGTCGCGACGGCGACACGTCACCTGGACCGCGTGCGTCTCGCATAAGTGGTCCGGTGAAAATCTCGATTGTCGGGGGCTAGCCGTACGCTCCCGATCATGGACGGCACCCTGATTGGCTACGCCCGCTGCAGCACTGACGAGCAGGACCTCACCGCGCAACGCGACCGGCTGCGCGAGCTCGGGGTACACGAGAAGCGGATCTATCTCGATCACGGACTTACCGGCACCAACCGGAAGCGTCCCGGCCTGGATCAAGCTCTGGCAGCGGTGCGGGAGGGCGGCACCCTCGTCGTCCCGAAGCTCGACCGGCTCGCGCGCTCGGTGCCCGATGCCCGCGACATCGGTGACTCGCTGGCCGACCGCGGGATCAAGCTCTCCCTCGGCGGCCAGCTCTACGACCCCACTGACCCGATGAGGAAGATGTTCTTCAACATCCTCGCCACCTTCGCCGAGTTCGAGGTCGATCTGCTGCGGATGAGGACCCGGGAGGGCATGGCGGTCGCGCGGGCGAAGGGCCGGCTGCGCGGTAAGCAACCAAAACTCTCGACCAAGCAGCAGACCGAGCTGCGGCGCATGCGCGCCTCCGGTGGCGGCCAGCGCCGCCACCCGCCTAGACGGCGAATGCAAGACCAGGCCCCGGCAAGCGCCGGCGAGCCCAGCACGGAAGGACCCCACCATGAGCTCACCGAGGACTACGAGCGCTCCGACGGCCAGTTCTTCAGCGTCGCGCTGGCGGGCATCGCCGCGGGTCAGCCGGGCAGCACCGGCCTCGGCCTGGCCAATGAGGGCGGCATCACCATCGACATGAGCAACAGCCAGGCCAGCTGGCAGGACCGCCCGTACCAGCAGGAGGTGACCATGACGAACCGCCATCCTGGGGCTACGACCTGGCGGGCGGCGAGGCTGCCCGGTTCATCGAGTTGTCCGGCCAGATGGCCAGCCGGGAGCAGGCCAGGATCGAGCAGGACGAGGCCGAGCAGGCCCTGCGCAGCCTCGGCATGACCCCGTCCGCGGAGAACCGGCTTCAGGCCGCCCTTGGCCGCATCGCCGACGGCACGTACTTGCCATCCGGCCCGGCTGCCTGGGGCCTGGCCAACGACGTGCCCGGACGCCCCTGTCGCGGTGGCGCTGGCCAAGGCGTACTGCTCGCAGGTCGCGGTGCACGCCGCGCAGGAATGCGTGCAGCTGCACGACGGTATCGGCTTCACCTGGGAGCATCCCGCGCACCTGTACCTGAAGCGGGCCAAGGCGGACTCGATCGCGTTCGGCACCCCGGACGCGCACCGCGCCGCCCTGGCGTCCCTGGTCAACCTCCCCCGCCGTGATCCCGGCCGCGTGCGTCACGGGGCCCAGCCTGCGGTTATCAGGAAGAGGCTGAACCACACGGACGCGGCGCCGAGCACGCCGATCACGAGACCCAGCAGCCACGCGGGCAGCGGAGCAAGGAGCCGGGCCACCGGCACGCTGAGCAGCACGGCGGGGAGCAGGAAGCGCGGCTTGGAGCCGAGGTAGAGGGGTCCCACGCCAAGGGCGATGACGACAATCGCAAGCGTGTAGACGTGCACGCTCCATGGAAACCTCTCGGTGAGGCTGCAGATGGTGAGCACGACTGCGGCTGCGAGCACGAAGAGGGTCATGACTTCGACCGCGGACGGGCGGTCGAACAGCGCGTCCTTCACGGCGAGGAAGACGCCCTGTCCCCAGTCGAAGCTGTCGTGGCCGTTCTTCTCGAGCCAGGTAAATCCGCCGAGGTGGCGCAGCCTGACGGCTGAATAGGCCCAGTAGCCGAGCACGCTGAGCGGGGACAGCAGCAGCGCCACCGCCGGGCGCCACCACATGGCGGCAGGCTGGCGCGCCCTCAGCGCCGCGATCACGGTGGGCAGCGCTGCGACCGTGACCGCCGCGACCAGGGCCACGCCCGTGCTGCTGCGCGCCAGGCCGGCGCCGATTGTGAAGACCGCGGCCATCAGCCAGCGGCGCTCGACGAGCGCGACGAGGGACCAGATGGCAAGCGCGCAGAACAAGGCCTCGGAATACACCATGGACAGCACGATCGAGGCGGGCGCCACCGCCCACACCGCGACCATGACCAGGCTGAGCCGCCGGTCACCGATCAGTGCCATGCCGAGCCTGGTCAGCCCCCACGCCGCCGTCAGGCCCGCGGCGATGGTGACGGCGAAGCCCGCGCGTGCCAGGCTGATCCCGGGTACCCAGGCGATCGTGTCGATGGCCAGCGGATAACCCGGGTACGAGGCGAGGATTGAATCGGGATGCCGGTAGCCCGGCACATAGGCATACCCATGGGCAGCGATGTACAGGTAGCGGCCACTGTCCCATGACACGATCAGGTGGACCAGCGACCACGCACGGAATCTGCCATGGTGCAGCAGGAGCGCGGCGACCGCCAGAGTGAGAACGCGTACAGCGGCGTAGATGAGCACCCCAGAGGCAGCCAGGGCGGACCGAGAGCCGGCTTCCTGATCGCCTCGCGCAGCGGAAGCCGCGTCCCGGGAATTCTCAGTAGCATTGGACGGCATCGGCGACCGCCCCCCACATTGGTTACCCGGATCGTACCCGCACGGACAGGCGCAGGTCAGCCGAAGATCTGCCGATGCGGACGGTGAACTCGCCGGGCGACCGGACCCAGCCGCCTGACGCCTCGTCGTAGCGCGCGAACGCCCGGGCCGGGATGGATCTCCTGCTGTGCTCGGCGCAGGATCCCGCGCAGGGACAGGCGGTGGTCACGGCGCTGGCCGGCGCCCTGGACAGCGGGCAGCTGAACCAGGCCGCCTTCAGCGCCGCTGTGCAGCGGGTGACGACC
>WNGJ01005243.1_pt1 | contig 29430 bp, 21 predicted proteins | sample 5400611 | NCBI WGS metagenome assembly WNGJ01 (sample SAMN13153375, study PRJNA577476) | soil metagenome | isolation source: 40 cm soil or saprolite under Garry oak tree replicate 1 | place: USA:California | collected 2016-06-15
AACCCGGTGATTGAGGACTACGCATACGAGCTGCAGCTGGTAGGTGCGCAGGCGGGGTCGGCGGCGGTACCACGCGATGCCACGCTTGAGGCTGATCCTCTCGCGCAGATGGCAGGCAGGTATTCGTTCGAGCCGGTCGACCCGAAGGAAATCGACGACATCGTGTACGGAGACGTGGGTGGCGACACACCGCGAAACGCCGCGCGCAAAGGCGCGCGCGTCGATTTGCGGGGTAAGGCGAAGTGATCCGCATGACGCTGGCCACCCTCGATCAGGACTTCGCTGTGGCCGGATTCCGAGCCGTAAGCGTGTCGAGCACGCGATGAAAGTCGCCGTCCTCCGCTACCCCGGCACCTGGAGCGAGCGCGACTTCCAGCATGCGCTGTCGCTCGTGCCCGGTGTCGAGAGCGAGATCCTCTGGCACGAGGACGCCGACCTTAAGGGCTACGACGCCGCCGTCGTCCCGGGCGGCTTCACCTATGGCGACTACGTGCGCGCCGGCGCGATCGCGAAGCTCTCGCCTGCGACGCGCGCGCTGCGGCGCTTCGCCGACGCGGGCAAGCTCGTGCTGGGGTCGTGCAACGGCTTCCAGATCCTGTGCGAGGCCGGGCTTCTGCCCGGCGCGCTGGTGCGCAACCGCGGCCTCGAGTTCCGCTGCGACTGGGTCCACCTGCGCGTCGAACGCGATGACACGCCGTGGACCACGGGCCTGCGCGGCGCGGTGTTGCGCATGCCGATCGCGCACGGCGAGGGCAGCTGGGTCGCGGACGACGAGACGCTCGTCGATGTCGAGTCGCGCGGGCAGGTCGTATTCCGCTACACCGACGAGCGCGGCGGCGCGACAGCGGCGGCGAATCCCAATGGATCGCTCGCCAACATCGCCGGCGTGTGCAATGAGGGCCGCAACGTCGTGGGTCTCATGCCTCACCCGGAACGGTGCTCGGAAGCCCTCCTGGGGGGCACTGACGGGTATCGGGTCCTGGCCAATCTCGCCCCGGCTCTGGCAGGCACGGCTCCTGCCCTATATAGATAGGTATAGAGATGGACCTTTTCGAGAAACAGGCCCAACTCCAGTCGCTCTTTCAGACGAGCCCGGTCGACGCTGCCTACGGCCAGGGCACCCCCGCCGCGCGCAAGCTCGCGGGCGCATTCGCCGACCAGAGCGTCGGCCTCCTGCTTCATGCCAAGGTGCGGGCCAACGAGTTCTTCGACTATCAGGTCTACTTCGTGAGTGAGCTGTCGAAGACCCTCGAGACCGAGGGCCTCGACGTCGTGATCCTCAACCAAGCTTCACTCCTCCAGCGCGCGCAGGTCATCCGCAGCTGGAGCCTCCTCTTCCAACGCGACCACAAGCGCCGGGTCCAGTGGGAGGCGCGCGCGGTGATGGAGTACCTCGAGTTCCAGAAGTACGACGACATCCAGAGCAAGGCGCTCGCCGAACGCACCAAGGGCGAGCGCTTCGCGATCGACGCCGAGTACGTGTTCGCGCGTCTCGCGCGCCTGCGCGAATACACGCAGCTGCTCTCCGACCTGCGCCCGATCGACCGGGTGAAGTTCCGTTCGGATCCAAAGCTCTACGGTCTGGCGCAGTGGTACCTGCAGCAGGCGGTGGAGCTGCTCTTCGGGACCGGCGCGTATCTGGTGATGGCCCTGGCGCTGCCGAAGCCCGAGGCGTACCACGACATCCTCGACGCGATCGGCAAGCACGGGATCATCGACAAACAGCTTGCCTACCGCCTCGAGCACCTCGCGAACCTGCGCAATCTGCTGGCCTATGACCGCGAGCAGACGGACATCGACGAGGTGTACGCATCGGTCCAGACCCGCGTGGCCGATCTGCTCGCGTTCGCCGATCAGATCGAGCGTTTCATCGGAGCCGACGCCGCGACATGAGCTCGTCCCCGATGCTCACGGGGACGGAAGCGGCGCAGCCTAAGTTGGACATCCTCGGCGAGGTCGGCCTGACGCCGTTCGAGGGCGCCCGCGTGCGCGAGCTCGTGGGTCGCGAGCCGAACGCGCTCGAGTGGGCGATGTTCGGCGCGATGTGGAGCGAGCACTGCGCCTACAAGCACTCGAAGAAGCTGCTCCGCACGCTGCCGACGAAGGGACCGCACGTCGCGCTCGGCCCCGGCGAGAACGCGGGGGCCGTCGATATCGGCGACGGACTGCTCTGCGCTTTCAAGGTCGAGAGCCACAACCACCCGTCGGCGGTGGAGCCGTATCAGGGCGCGGCCACCGGCGTGGGCGGGATCCTGCGCGACGTCTTCGCCATGGGCGCGCGGCCGGTCGCGGTGCTCAACGCGCTGTTCTTCGGGCCGCCCAGCGCGCCACGCGCTCGGCGCCTGCTGTCCGGTGTGGTCGGAGGGATCTCCTATTACGGGAACTGCGTCGGCATCCCCGATGTCGGCGGCCACGTCTCGTTCGAGGATTGCTATCTGGAGAACCCGCTGGTGAACGCGATGTGCGTCGGCCTGGTCCAACGCGACCGGCTCTCGCGCGCGAACACCGCGAAGCCGGGCAGCGCCGTCTACCTGGTCGGCTCGGACACCGGCCGGGATGGGATCGCGGGTGCGTCGCTGCTCGCGAGCTTCGAGCTCGGGGCCGGGAGCGACGCGAAACGACCGTCGGTGCAGGTGGGGAATCCGTTCCTCGAGAAGCTGCTGATGGAAGCGACGCTCGAGCTGGTCGAGCTTGATGCGGTCGAGGCGGTCCAGGATCTCGGCGCCGCCGGGCTCACCTGCGCCTCGAGCGAGGTCGCGGCGCGAAGTGGCGTCGGCATGCGGATCGACGTCGACAGGGTGCCACGGCGCGCGAAGAACATGAGCCCCTACGAGGTGATGCTGAGCGAGAGCCAGGAGCGGATGCTCGTGATCGCGCGGCCCGGTCGCGAAGGCGACGTCGAGCGGATCTTCCGCCGCTGGGAGCTGCAGGGGGTGCGCATCGGCGAAGTCACTGAGGAAAAGGTGCTGACCATCTCGAGCGGCGCTGGGGTCGTTGCGACCCTCCCGCCGGCGTTGCTGGCGGACGAGGCGCCCGAATACGACGTCTCGCGGTGGGCCGCCCCACCTCGCGTCGCCGGCGACACCCTCCCCGACCGAGCCGACGTCGCCGCCGCTGCGGGGAACGAGCGACCGCTACACAAGATCGGACTGGAGCTTCTCGATCTGCTCGCATCGCCGGCGGTGGCGTCGCGAGCGGTCATCTATCGAACGTATGACCAGATGGTCGGCACCGACACGGTCCTCGGTCCCGGTGCGGACGCCGCGGTGCTCCGTATCAAAGGTCGAGCCGACGGGATCGCGGTGGCCATCGACGCCCAGCCGCGCGTCGCGGCGCTCGATCCATTCGTCGGCGCCGCGGCAGCCGTGGCCGAGGCGCTGCGGAACGTCGTCTGCGTCGGCGCGACGCCGCTCGCGATCACGGACTGCCTCAATCTGGGCAACCCCGAACGGCCCGAAGGGGCGTGGCAGCTCGAGCGAACGATCGCCGGCATCTCGGCGGCGTGTGTCGCGCTGGGCGTTCCGGTCGTGTCCGGCAACGTGTCGCTCTATAACGCGACGCGCGGCGCGGACATCTGGCCGACGGCGGTCATCGGCGCGGTCGGCCACCTCGGCGACGTGACGCGCCACATCCCGGTCACCTCGGGTCGCCCCGGCGACGTCGTGATGCTCGCCGGCAGCGCCAACGTCGCGGTCGGCGCGTCCGTGTACGGCGCGTCCATCGGCGTGCATGAAGGGCCGGTCGCGATCGACCTCGCGCTCGAGGCGCGCCTCCAGCGTTTCATCCTCGCCGCCCACGAGGCCGGCGCGCTGCGGGCCGCGCACGATCGTGCGGAGGGCGGCCTGGCGGTCGCGCTGGCGGAGCTCGCGCTGCGCGATCGCGTCGGGATGAAGGTCACCCTTCCGGCCGTCCGCGGCATCGACAAGCGCGCCGCGCTCTTTGGTGAAGGTCCGTCTGGCGCCGTCCTCGTCGTGGGTCCATCGTTGGAGTCGCGCCTGCGGGCGCTCGCCGCTCAGCACGACGTTCCGGTGTGGACGCTGGGGACGATCGGCGGAGATCTGCTCGAGATCGCGCCGGTGCTCGGTCTGCCGATCGCGTCGCTGGTCGATGCACACGCGAGCGGGCTCGCGCGAGCGCTGGGGAGGGAGGCCTAGACATGTGCGGCATCTGCGGCATCTGGAGCCCCCGCGAGCAGGCGAGCGCTGACCCGGCCGAGGCCGCCCGGCTGATGTTCTTCTCCTTATATGCGCTGCAGCACCGCGGGCAGGAGTCGGCCGGCATCGCCGCGACCGATGGCCGTGACCTGCGCGTCGTGCGGCGCATGGGTCTGGTCGGCCAGGTGTTCAGCGAGCCCGACCTCGGCGTCCTCACCGGCCGCGCCGCGATGGGGCATACCCGCTACTCCACGACCGGCGCGTCGAAGATCCAGAACGCGCAGCCCTTCACCGTGCGCGCCGACGGACTCGGCGAGCTCGCCATCGGGCACAACGGCAACTGCATCAACGCTCGCGAGATACGCGACGCGCTCGCCGATGAGGGCGTCCATTTCGTCACCTCCTCCGACACCGAGGTGATCGCGCAGGCGATTGCGCACGCGCCGGGCACCAGCTGGGACGAGCGGATCACCCACGCGCTGCCGACGCTCGTGGGCGCGTGGTCGCTCGTCCTCCTCACGCCGACCGCGCTCTATGCGATCCGCGATCCGCTCGGCGTGCGGCCGCTCAGCCTCGGGCGCAAGGGCAGCTCGTGGCTTGTGGCGAGCGAGACGAGCGCGTTCGACACGATCGGCGCCACCTTTGTGCGCGACGTCGCGCCCGGCGAGGTGCTGCGCATCGACGATCGCGGCCCCGTCACGATCGCGGACCTCGCGTCGCACGAGCGCCGCGGGCTCTGCATCTTCGAGCACGTGTACCTCGCCTCGGCCTCGAGCCGGCTGGGTGGCGTCTCGGTGTACGCGACGCGCGAGCGGATGGGCGAGATCCTCGCCGACGAGCACCCCGCGGAGGCCGACGCGGTCATCCCGGTGCCGGACAGCGCGATCCCCGCGGCCGTCGGCTACGCGCGGCGGAGCGGCATCCCGTTCCACGAGGGCCTCATCAAGAACCGCTACATCGGCCGCACCTTCATCCAGCCGTCGGACGAGCTGCGCCGGCACAACGTCGCGCTCAAGTACAACGCGCTGTCCGACGTGCTCGAGGGCAAGCGCATCGTCGTCGTGGACGATTCGATCGTGCGCGGCAACACCAGCGGCCCGATCGTCGAGCTCCTGCGGCGTAACGGCGCGAAGGAAGTGCACCTGCGTATCTGCTCGCCGCCGATCCAGCACCAGTGCTTCTTCGGCGTCGACATGGCGCGCCGCAGCGAGCTCATCGGCGCGCGGCTCGACGTCGAGGGCATTCGCCGGCACATCGGCGCGGACACGCTCGGCTATCTGTCGCTCGAGGGCATGGTGAGCGCGACCGGCGGTACGCGCGAGGAGCACTGCACCGCGTGCTTCACGGGCGACTACCTGGTGCCGGTGCAGCTCGAGCTCGAGAAGGGCGTGCTCGAGAAGGAGCCCGCGTGACCGAGCTCACGTACCGAGCGACGGGCGTGGACCCGACGCGCGCCGAGAAGTCGCTCGCGCAGATACGCGAGCGGATCGCGCGCACGAGAACGCCCGAGGTCATCGGCGACATCGGCGCGTTCGGCGGGCTGTTCGCCTCGCCCGGCGCGGACCGCGTGCTGGTCGCGACGACCGACGGCGTCGGCACGAAGCTCGAGATCGCGCGGCTTCTGGATCGCCACGAGGTCGTCGGCACCGACCTCGTCCACCACTGCGTGAACGACGCGATGGCGATGGGCGCCGAGCCGCTCTTCTTCCTCGACTACTTCTCGACGTCGCGGATCGATCCCGCGGTATTCGCGCGCGTCGTCGGCGCGATGGCCGACGCGTGCGCCGCGCACGGCTGCGCGCTGATCGGCGGCGAGACGGCCGAGATGCCGGGGATGTACCACCCGGGCGCGTACGACGTGGCCGGTTTCCTCGTCGGCATGGTCGCGCGCGAGGCGATCCTGCGGCCCGACTCGGTGAGCGAAGGCGACGTGTGCATCGGCCTCGCGTCGAGCGGTCTCCACACCAACGGGTACACGCTCGCGCGCGCGATCGCAGCGAGGATCGCCGGCGAGCAGGGCCGCGACGTGAAGGAGGCGCTGACGACACCGCATCCCGAGCTCGGCGGACGCACGCTCGGGGACGCGCTCCTCGTGCCGCACACCAGCTATCTCTCCCAATTCCGCGCGCTCCGTTCGTCGACGCACGTGCGCTCGATCGCGCATCTCACCGGCGGCGGCTGGGAGGGCAACCTGCCGCGCGCGCTGCCGGCGGGACTCGGCGCGGTCATCGATCGCGGCACCTGGGAAGTGCCCGCGATCTTCCGCGTGCTCGCGGAGCTCGGGACCGTGCCCGAGGTCGACCAGTGGGATACCTGGAACATGGGCATCGGGCTCGTGGTCATCGTGCCGGCGTCGGACGCGCCCGCGGCGCTGCGCGTGGTCCCCGGCGCGGTGGCCATCGGTCGCGTGGAGGCTACGAGCGGTCCGCGTCGCGTGCGCTGGGCGGCCTGATGACGCTGTCCGTCGGTGTTCTCGTCTCAGGCCGCGGCACGAACCTGCAGGCGATCCTCGATGCGTGCGCCGATGGCAGCCTGCCCGCGCGCGTCGTGTTCGTCGCGTCGAATCGCGACGGCGTGCCCGCACTCATCCGCGCGAAGCGTGCGGGAGTCTCGTGCGCGGCGTTCACCACCGAAGCCCACGGGACGCGGGCCGCGGCTCAGAACGCGATGGCCGACGCGCTCGTGCGGTCCGGAGCACGACTCATCGTGCTCGCGGGGTTCGACCACATCCTCACGCCCGGGTTCTTCGTCAAGGTGGCGCGCGTACCGATCATCAACGTGCATCCAGCGCTGCTGCCGCTCTTCGGCGGCAAGGGGATGCATGGCGACCGCGTGCACGAGGCCGTGCTCGCCGCGGGTGCGTTGGAGTCAGGCGTGACCGTGCACCGGGTGCATCCGGACACGGTCGATCTGGGCGAAGTCGTGGTGCAGCGGCGCGTGCAAGTGCAGCCGGGCGACGACGTCCCGACCCTGTCGGCCCGCGTGCTCGCCGAAGAGCACAAGGCCATCGTCGACGCGATCCGGACCTTCGCCGCGTAGCACCGCTGGCGCGATGCGGCGGGTCAGCGTCCGGTGATGAGCATCGAGAGGGTCGCGAAGGTGGCGAGCTCGAGCGCGACGGCGCTGGCGAATGCGACGACCACGCGCATGAAATGCATCGGGTGGGTGGCGCTGTGCGACGTGCTGCGCGACACGACCGGCGGCATGATGGTCATGAAGGTGTAGTTCTGACGGCGAAGGCTGTGTCCTGCGCTCATTACTTCCCCCTGCCCCTGCCTCGCCGACACCACATCGGTGAGGTCCCGCCCTGCCGTTTGTCACGTTGGACCCCGTGCGCGTCGTGGGCAATAGCACCCCCCGAGCGAGTGGTCCTGGTACTTCCGCAGCGCGCTGAACGATCACTGAATGCTTCCGGACTTCGTGCTCGATCGGCGACCGCGCGCAGCGCCGTAATGAGGTCGCGTCTCAGAGTGGCGGCGTCGCGCCCGCGCACGTCGCGGCCTCGTGCGGTAAGAGTGGAGTGAGCTGCAGCCGCACCGTGCCGGTGCCCCCGCGCCGCGAAAGGATCGCGGTCGCGATCGCGGAGCCCCATCCGTAGCGTGCGATCGCCCCGCCGCGTGCGAGCGAATCGCCGAGCGCCCGCGCGTCATCATCGACGAGGATCGCGCAGCGCCAGGCCGCGCCACCGGCTCCGCCCGCGGTGAGCTCACCGACGCTCTCGACCGGCACCAGGAACGGCCAGACCGCGTCCACGTCGGGAGGACTGCCGGAAGGTGCGGCGTTCGGCTGTGGCAGGACGAAGAGCCGATGGAAGGACGGCTGATATGGCTGCGCGCGCGAATCCGCCCACTGGCTCGTCGGGACCCAGGAGAGATCCTCATACCCACGCGCGAGCGCCGTGAGCTTGTCCCGCTCCGCGGACTTTTGGTACAGCTCGTCGTCGGGCTGACCGGTCGGGACGACCGAGACACGCACGTCGCGCGTGCCGTTCGCGACGACGAAGATCAGCACGGTCGTGCCGTGCGCCGGTGGCGTCGTGCCGGGCAGCGGCGCGCGGCCGAAGTCCGCATCGCGCTCGAAGAGTCCGGTCTGGATCGCCTGCAGCACCATCGTCGCCGCGCCGCTGGGCGTGAGCTTGCGTTGCACGAGATCGCCGCCGGTCTCTTCCGTGATCACGCGGCCGTCGCCGGTGAGGAGGAAGCGGAGGGACGGCTGACCGATGTCGCCCCCGCGCTCGTAGCTCACCAGGCGTGCTGCGGGCGTGAAGCTCGGCACCGGACTGAGCGCCACCTTCGCGGGCGTCGCCTGCGCGCTGGCCGATGGCGAAGCCGCCCCAGACGGCGCCGCGGTGCCGCTCGGCGGCGACGCCGTCCGCGGGACGATGACCCGCGGCTCGCAGGCGACGAGCGACACGGCAAGCGCGAGCGCGAGCCACCTCATCGGACGCGCAGCTCCTCGATCTTCACCGGTGCGCCTTTCGCGTACGTCACGCGCACGCCTTCGCCATAGCCGAAGGATGCGCCGTCGAGCTTCGCGCCGAGACGCGCGGCGATGACGATAGCGGGGAGATCGACGATGCCGCCGTGCGAGACCGCCAGGACGCGATCGCGATCGGCGACGCGGGCGGCGATGCGCGTCCACGTCGGCAGCTGCTCGTCGGCGAAACGCCGCGCGCTCTCGTCGTCGCGCATGAGCCGCGCCCAGTCGGCGAGCGTGCGCATCTCGCCGAACATCTTCGCGGCGGCGCCGCCCAGGTCGGGTAAGAGGGCCGGGTCCACGCCGTCGAGGCGGCCCGCGATCCGCTCCGCGGTCTCTTTCGCGCGCGGGAGCGGACTCGACACCACGAGCGAGTACGTGGGCGCGTCCTTGGCGAGGCGCTCGCACATCGCGCGGCCGGCGACGGAGAGGGCGCTCTGGTCGTCGGCGCGGTTGACGCGCTCGGCATGGCGGCGGATCTCGAGAACGCTCACAGGATTAGTCTCTCGCAACGATCAGGGAGGGCACCAGTGAAGACCATCCGGCAGACGGCCACGATCCGCGGAGCGACACCGCATGACATCTACGAAACGATCATGGATCCGAAGAAGCACACCAAGCTGTCGCGGCAGCCGACGACGGTGAGCCGTCGCGTCGGCGGCGCGTTCAAGGTCGGGCACGACCTCGAGGGCAAGAACCTGAAGCTCACCAAGGACCGGAGGATCGTGCAGACGTGGCGCGCCAACAACTGGCCGAAAGGCACGTATTCGAAAGCGACGTTCGCGTTCGCACGTGCGGGCGGCGGAACGCGCGTGACGTTCACGCAGACGGGCGTTCCCGATCAGTTCTACGGCGAGATCAGCCAGGGCTGGCGCGATTACTACTGGAACCCATTGCGTAAGCAATTCGGTTCCAGACGACCGGAAGGGCGATAGCCCGGAGGGAGTACGGACGCCACTGCGCGTCGTCGACGCTAGGACGGGAAGCGGCCAAGCGCGGCATGGTCTTTGCTACGCTTCGGCCGATGCGGGTCCTGCTCACGGGTATCACCGGCTTCGCCGGCAGCCACCTCGCGGAGTACATCCTGGCCAACCACCCCGACGTCGCGATCTACGCGACGTACCGGTGGCGTTCGCGTACCGAGAACCTCGAGGTCCTGACCGCCCAGAACAAGGTCGAGATGATCGAGGGCCGGTATCCGACGGGTGGCACGCTCCGCGACGACGGCCGCGGCGGTCGCGTGACCCTCCTGCACTGCGAGCTTACCGATGCCGGCGCGGTCGAGAAGCTCGTGGCGTCGGTCCAGCCGCAGCGCATCTTCCACCTCGCCGCGCAGTCGTACGTTCAGTCCTCGTTCGACGAGCCCGCCGCGACGCTGCGCATCAACATCGAGTCGCAGCTCAACCTGCTGGAGGCGATCCGGCGACACGACACGCAGATCCGGATGCATATCGCCGGATCGAGCGAGGAGTACGGGCTCGTCCATCCCGACGAGGTCCCGATGAAAGAGACCAATCCGCTACGGCCGCTATCGCCGTACGCGGTGAGCAAGGTGGCGCAGGACAAGCTCGCGTATCAGTACTACAAGTCCTACGGAATGCACCTCGTCGTGACGCGCGGCTTCAACCACACCGGCCCGCGGCGCGGTACGCACTTCGTCACCAGCACCATGGCGCGCCAGATCGCGTTGATCGAGGCAGGAAAACACGAGCCGGTGATCTACCACGGTGACCTCACGAGCAAGCGCGACTGGACCGACGTCCGCGACATGGTCCGCGCGTACTGGCTCGCCCTCGAAAAGGGTGAGCCGGGTGAGGTCTACAACGTTGGTCGCGGCAAGTGCTGGTCGATACGAGAGATGCTCGACATGTTGCTGTCGCACTCGACGGTGAAGATCCGTACCCAGGAGGATCCGGCTCGGCTGCGACCGAGCGATGTGCCGATCCTGTGGGCCGACACGGCGAAGTTCCAGCGCGCGACCGGATGGGAGCCGCAGATCCCGTTCGAGAAGACGTTGGCCGACCTGCTCGATTATTGGCGTGACCGCGTGCGTCGTGACACGCAGCGGCTCGGGGCGGAGGTCTAAGCAGTGCCCGATCTCGGTGGAATGTGGACGACGTTCGTCAACAACCCGCTCGTCCAGCTCGCGGTCCGCGGCGTCGGTCTCTACGTCCTCGCGCTGTATCTCGCGATGGTCTTCTGGACCATTCGCGACGCGCAGCAGCGCACAGAGAATCCGATGCTCCCGTATCTCGCGGGCCTGCTCGTCGTCGCGCTCAACATCCTCGGACTGTTCCTGTATCTCATCGTGCGTCCGAAGGAGACGCTGGGGGAGGCCTACGAGCGTCAGCTCGCTGAGGAAAGCCTGCTTGCGGAAGCCGAGCAGCGCGTCGTCTGCCCGACGTGTAAGGAACGCGTGCAGGAGGACTACATCCTTTGCCCGACCTGCCGGACGCGCCTCAAGCGGATGTGCCCCTCGTGCGCGAAGCTCATCCGGCCCGAGTGGAACATCTGCCCGTACTGCGCGAAGGACTTCGATGAGCGCGACTGGACCGTGCACGCCGGAGGCAAGGCGGCCGAATAGCGGCGCCGCATTGACGTGATCCACCTCGCGCGGTTGGTGCAGTTCGCATCGGCCCTGCTCCTCGCCTACGGGACCAGTTACGGACCGCGGCCGAACAATCTTGTGTTCGTCTACGGCGTGGCGCTCACCACGCTTATGACGATCGCGATCTTCAGCCGGGAACGTAACTCGCTGCGCGCCGTCTGGCCGGCGGTGCTCGGGTTCGGGCTTCTGTTCGTCATATCGGGCATTCCGTTTCTCGGTCGCCCTATCTGCTCGACCGACGGGCTATCGGGGTTCGGCAGCTCGAGCTCACCGGTCGTGGCCTGTGCCGGGGCGGGCTCGCAGGCGATAACGATCGCGGCGATCGCTCTTGTCTGCGTCGCCGTCGTCGCGGCGGCCGTCGACTGGAGGCGGTCCTCCGTTACCACGGCGTAGTCCAGCGCAGTCCGATATCACGCGTGCGTGCCCATCCGCGAGTGGCCCGAGTCCACGCGTCCACGAGAGCGTCTCGTCGCGCGCGGCGCGTCGTCGCTTTCGGATGACGAGCTCCTCGCGCTGCTGATCGCCAACGGGACGCCGAGACGTTCGGCCCTGCTCATCGCGAACGAGATGCTTCGCGCCCTCGGCGGAACCCGGGCGCTCGGGCAGGCTGGTGTGTCGCGCCTCCGCGAGTGTGGGGTGGGTCCTGCGACCGCGGTGCGCGTGGCCGCGGCCTGCGAGCTCGGCCGGCGCGTCATCGCGGCGAGCGCCGACGGCGAGCGCTGCGACACGCCGGACCTCGCCGCCGCCGCGCTCGCGCCTCACTTCGCGCACCTCGAGCGGGAGTCACTCGTCGTCGGGCTCCTGTCGCGCAAGCACCGGCTCATCGCCGTCGCGCCGGTCTACGTCGGCAACGTCGCCGGTACGTCGGTCCGGATCGCGGAGCTGTTCACCGAGGCCGTGCGGCGCAACGCGTCGGGAATCGTGCTGGCGCACAACCACCCCTCCGGCGATCCGTCGCCATCCGCCGACGACCTGCGCACGACGAAAGACGCGACGGCCGCCGGGCGGCTGCTGGGAATAGAGGTGGTCGACCACCTCGTATTCGGCGCCGGGCGCTGGATCAGTCTCCAGCGCGCATGGCCCGGCAGCGTGCGAATCCCGCGTAGCGAAGGCGTATCTGGCTGACACGTTCGCCAAGCGCGTTCGTTGCCAGAGACCGGTGGGAGCGTCCGCTCGACCGGCCCTCGCGCGTGCCGCCTCGGCGCTGGCGCTGGTCGCCATCGTCGTCCTGCCGCTCCAGGGCAGCCGCACGATCGAAAGCGCTACGCCGAGCGATCTGCCGCGGCCGACTACCAGGCGCGACGAGCTATTCCCGACCCGGCCCCGGACGTGCTCCGCGCCGACCTGCCGCTCCCACGGGTCTTCAACGACAACGAGACGCACGTGTCGTTCGTCCCGCCGGCCGGCTGGGTGCGCGGGCCCGCCAGCGCGCTGAATCCGGTCTCGGATCCGCCCGAGCCGGTGTTCGAGATCGTCCGCTACCAGGTGCGCCTCTCCGATCCAAGTCTGTATGCCGCGCCGATCCCCATCACGAGCGGCCTGGTCGCCGACGCCGGCGCCGTGATCACGGTCGGTCTCGCGCGCGTCGACAGCGGGCTCGTCGGCATGGACGCGCGGATGCGCGGGGATCGCGACGTGGGCGCCGCGCCCGGGTTCGTCACGCTCGACGAGGAAGCGGTGTACGAAGGCGTTCACGTCTTCAGCCGCTACTTCTTCTCGCGCGTGGGCGATCGCGTCATCGTGATCCGCGCGGCCGCGAACGAATCCGACTGGAGCGCGCTCGCGGACACGATCATGACGACGGTGAGCTCGCTGCGCGCCGATCCGCTCGGCGCGAACGCGCCCGCCGCTCCGGCGCCGCCACCGCCGGCGCCCGTCGTCGAGCCGGCGCCGGACGCGACCGCGCAGATCCGCCAGCGCATCCTGTCGCGCGCCGCGTCGCTCCTCGGACTGAGATACGTCTGGGGCGGCAACTCGACGAGCAACGGGATGGACTGCTCGGCGTACGTGAGCTGGACGTGGAGCGTCGGCCGCTACACGACCGACTCGCTCTGGGAAGTCTCGTTCCCGATCGGGAAGAGCGAGCTCCGACCGGGCGACGCGATGAACCTCACGATCGGCCGCGATCCCAAGCGCACCGGTCACATCCGCATCTTCGAGGCGTGGGCGAACGCCGAGCACACGCTCGTGTGGGTCTATGAGGAGACGCCGCCGCGCGTCGTCCACCGCGTCATCGTCTACGACGATCGCTACCAGCCGATCCGTCTCGCGGGCCTCTCGAGCGCGGGCGAGGTCCGCCTCATCCCGGGGACGCCCGCGCCGACTCCGACACCGCGACCCGCGACGACCCGCCGGCCCGTGACCGCGACGCCGCGACCGACGCCGCGGCCAAGCGGCAGCGTCTCACCGCGCCCGAGCGGCAGCGTTTCGCCGCGCCCCAGCGCAAGCGCCTCGCCTCGCCCGAGCGCCAGCGGCGCGTCCGGGACCGCGACCGTCTCGACACCGACGCCCAGACCCTGAAACCGCGCGCGTTCTGACGCGCTGCGCCGTTATCCTTCGCGTGAACGTGGCTCCGCGCTTGGAAGGGGTATCCCCACCTTTGTTCGACGGTCTCTTCGGCCTGTTCTCACGGGACATCGGGATCGACCTCGGCACCGCCAACACCCTCGTGCACGTGCGCGGGCGCGGGATCGTCATCGCCGAGCCGTCGGTCGTCGCGAAGGATCAGCGGACCGGCGCGGTGCTCGCGATCGGCGCCGAGGCGAAGCGGATGGTCGGGCGCACGCCGGCGAGCATCGTCGCCATCCGTCCGCTCAAGGACGGCGTCATCAGCGACTTCGACATCACCGAGCAGATGCTCAACTACTTCATCCGCAAGGTGCACGGCGAGCGCGCGCTCCTCTATCCGCGTCCGCGCGTGATCGTCGGCATCCCGTCCGGCGTCACCGAGGTCGAGAAGCGCGCGGTGCAAGATGCCGCGATCTCCGCTGGCGCGAGATGGGCGCGTCTGGTGGAAGAGCCGATGGCCGCGGCGATCGGCGCGGGCCTTCCGGTGAACGAGCCGACGGGTTCGATGATCGTCGACATCGGCGGCGGCACGACCGAGGTCGCGGTCACGTCGCTCGGCGGCATCGTCATCTCGCGTTCGATCCGCATCGGCGGCGACGAGATGGACAGCGACATCGTTCAATACGCGAGGCGCGAGTTCAACCTGCTCATGGGCGAGCGGACCGCTGAGGACATCAAGATCGCGATCGGCTCCGCCTATCCGCTCGACGAAGAAGTCTCGACGTACTTCCGCGGTCGCGACCTCCTCACCGGTCTGCCGCGGTCGATCGAGGTCACGAGCGCGCAGATCCGCGAGGCCATCGAGCCGTCGATCGATTCGATCGTCGAGGCGATCAAGGCGACGATCGAGGAGACGCCGCCCGAGCTCATCGCCGACGTCATGGACCAGGGCATTTACCTCGCCGGCGGCGGCGCGCTCCTCCGCGGGCTCGACACGCGGGTCGCGGAAGCGACGCAGATGGCCGTCCACGTCGCCGAGGATCCGCTCACCTGTGTCGTCCGGGGGTGCGGGATGATCGTCGAGGACCTCGTGAAGTACGAAAGAAGCCTGGTGATGGAGACATATTCCTCGAACTCGCGTTAACGTCTCCGCATGGCAAGCTTCGGTCCGTCAGCTTGCTGCTCCTGTTGGCGCGCAACACCGACGTCGTCCGCGGCTCGTCGACCTTCCTGACGCAGCTCCTCGTCCCGGTGCAGCGCGTTCTCGCCGACGTCGGCGCCGCCGGTGACCGCTTTGCGTCCGCGATCAGCCAGATCGACCGCCTGCGCGATGACAACGCCCGCCTTCTGACCGAGAACGACCGGCTCACGCTGGAGAACGTCCGGCTCAGGGAGCAGGCCATCGCGGGCCAGCAGGCCGAGCGGCTCCTGACGCTCCAGCGGACCGTCCCGTTCGAGAGCATCCCCGCCCTGGTCATCGCGCGCGACCCGACCGGCATCCTCCACACGATCGTGCTCGGGATCGGCACTGACGACGGGGTGAAGGTCGGCCACGTCGTGCTGTCGGACCAGGGCCTCGTCGGGCGCGTCAGCGAGGTCGGGACCAACTACAGCAAGGTGCTGCTGGTCACCGACTCCTCATCTGTTGTGTCCGCCCTGGTGCAGGGCTCGCGCGCCACCGGCATCGTCCGGGGCCAGTTCGGCGACTCGCTGATCATGGACTGGCTGCTCCAGACCGAGCCGGTCAAGGAAGGCGACGTCGTGATCACCGCTGGGCTCGGGATCGGCGACGAGCTGCGCTCGCTCTATCCCAAAGGCCTTGTCATCGGCACGATCGCCCAGATCCAGACGGCGCAGGCCGCCGCGTACAACCGCGCGATCGTCACGCCGGCGGTCGACCTGCGCCGGCTCGAGCACGTGCTGGTGGTGAAGACGAACTAGCGCGCGTCAGGCGCCGCGGGTCCTGCCGCCGAGCACCATCGGCCTGCGGGTGACGCGGCGAGTTGGGTCCTCGCGAGCGAGAGTCGAGGGGCCCCGCCGCAGGACGAGGGGGCAGGGGTGACGGGCGGGGATACGTTTCGAGCGAGCGAGAACCCCGAGCCGCGGCAGGACCCGCAGGGCGGTGGTGCTCAGCGGCCCTCGATCTGTTTGAGGAGGTCGACCGCCGCCGCATTCGCCGGATCTTGTCTCAGAACTTCTTGCAGTACCGCACGCGCCTCGGCGAACTGGCTGGCTTCGATGAGCCGGCGGGCGAACGTCAAACGCAGATCGTTCGAGTCCGTGTTCGCGACGCCCTGGCGCAGGAACTGGAGGCTTTTCGCCACGTCGCCCTGCCGACGCGCCGCGTCTCCCGCGACCGTGTAGTACTTCGGCTCGCCGGGATAGAGGGCGATCGCCTTCTGGGAGCTTTCGAGGGCGCCGGCGAGGTCCTCGAGCGCCAGCTGGATCCGCGCGAACTGGTCGAAGGTGTCCGGGTTCTGCGGCGCCGCGGCGATGGCCCGACGCATCGTCTCGTAGGCGGCGTTCTTCGCGGTCCCGTCGCCGCGTTCGGCGAAGTAGAGGTGCATGCGGCCGAGGTTCCACCAGAACGCGGCCGTGTACGGCGAACGTGCGGTCGCCTCGAGATACGCGCTCCGCGCCGCTGCCTGGTCATCGACGAGCTCGAGGGCGCGGCCGAGGTCGTTCCAGTAGATCGCGCGCCCCGGGTCGGTCGTGGTCGCCAAGCGCGCGGCGGTCACGGCGCGCGGCGCCGTCTCAGCCCGCAGGGAGGTCTCGGCCACCTTTGCCGATCGGTTTGCGTTCAGGCTCGTGAGTTGGAGGAATGCCGCTCCGGTGAGCCCGACGACGATCACGAGCCGCGCCAGGCCGGCGAGTCGGAAGGTCGGCGTCCGTGCGATGACCCGGGCGGTGCGAAGGTCGCTCGCCAGCGCGATGCCGACGCAGGCCCAGGGGATCCACTGGATGCTCTGAGCCCCCGGGAGCACCAGACCGCTTCCGTAATACGCCGCGATCGCGGCCGTGGCGGTGAGGAGGGCCGCCGCGTCCGCGTCGCGCGCTCGGCGCCAGGCATGCACCGCGAACGCGATGAGCAGCGCGGCGAGAGACACGAGGCCGACGATCCCGGTGGTCGCGGCGGTGTGGAACAGCCAGCTGTGGGCGGAGGTCTGCGTCCGGTTGTTCTTCAGACCCTCCGCCTCTTCGTATTGCGGGTAGACCACCGCGAAGTTCTCGAAGCCCGCGCCCAGGACGGGATGGTCGGCGAAGATCCTCGCCGCGGCCTGATAGATAAGGATGCGGCCGCTCACCTCCGGCGAGTCCGCGAGGGCGAAAAGGCGTCCGCCGAGCGGCGTCGCGAAGACGACGACGGCGAGCGCGACGACGAGGGCGGCGCCCGCGCCGGCCAGGCGGGAGAGCGCGCGGCGCGAGGCCCCGGTCCGGCGTAACCAGAGCACGCCGATGACCAGAAGGCCGGCGATGACTCCGATGACCGAGCCCCGTGTCGCGACGATCACCATGAGCACCGCGCTCTCCGCGCCGAGCGCGGCCACCGCCAAGCGGAGCCGGCCGAGCGGCGATCCGGCGAAGACGAGCGCCGCAGCCGACGCGATGACCACGACCGAGAGGAACTGCCCGTAGAAGTCGGGATTGCCCAGGGTCGCGAACGGTCGAGCCTTGGAGTCGAGGTCGACCCAGGTGATCGGATCGGCCCCGAGCGCCTGCGCGATGGCGTACGCGCTCGCCGCGACCGCGATGCCGGCGACGGTCCAGGCCAGCCACGCCGCGCGCCGCGGGTAATCGGTGGCGAGGGCGATCGTGATGGCGACGAGCGCCAGCACCGCGTGGGTCGTGAGGCCGAGGTAGCGGCCGACCTCACCGAACACCGCGACGTACTGGTTCGTGGCCGACGCCGTCGTCAGCAGCTCCGTCGCCAGCATCGCGTAGAACGCCAGGAATAGGGGTGAGACCGGCACCCTGACGCCGTCGACGAGCGCGACAACGACAAGCACCCCGAGGAGCACCCACGCGAGAGCGTGCGTGAACGTGGCCTTGGGCAAGTCGAAGACGTCGCGCACCGACGGATCGAGAACGAGGACGAAGATCGCGATCTCGACGCACGCCAGCGCCAGCGCGATCTCGCGCCACCCGACCGCCGCCGATACCGCTCTGCTACCACGCGACTTCGGCTGACGCTTCGCGGCGCGCAGAGTGCGTTTCGCGGAATTTCTCCCCGACATGAGCGCTGCCTATGATGGCGCGCGCTCGCACGCGATCACCGCTGTTCATCGCGCACAACGATCGACCGACAGACGCGCGGGACAGGTCGCCTAAACGCGAAGCAGCCGCAGCCATCACAGAAGTTCGCTTCGCTCGCGTGATTAACAGGAGTGAGGCGCGCGAGTAGGACCCGATGCGGCGAGTGGCCTAGTTCTGAAGTCAGGCTGTCGCTCTCGTGCTCCGGGTGCTAGGCGAAAACTCACGATTCGGACGCTAATCGAACGTTGACGTTCGCCTTCGTGTCATTCGTAATGTTCGGAGCGCGCGCGAGGGATGAGGGAGAAGGGGAGCCTGGTGGGCTTTACGGACTCTTAGTGTCATACGGCCGCGGCTTGGTCGGCGCGTTCCTGTTGATGTACGTCGTCGTGATCGGCGTTCCGATCGCGCGCGCCGTCCCGACCACTTCGTCTGCCGAAGACACGAACACTCCCTCGATCACCTCGAAGCCCAAGCAGCCCGACGTCACAACACCGAACCAAACCTCTTCCTCCACCACCCCCACAAACCTCAAAGTCGAATTCGGAGCCGACCCCGGAACCCTCGTCGTGAATTTCCCCGCGGGCACGAAGGAGAACGCGGTCATCGCTTCGGTCGGACCGCTGGGGCTCTCGATCATTCACTCGGACGTACTCACCGGCCGCTATCTGTTCTCACTTCCGAAAGTGAGCGTCTTCATCGAACGCGCCGGAGACGATCCGAAGGCGAGCGACAAGGCTTGGATCAACTTCCCGCGCATCTACACCGAGGACGACATCGCCTCGTACTTCGGCAAGAACCATCTCACCGTCGATCGCTGGTCGCTGGATCGCGAAACCAGTGATCGGTTCGCCGTCGTTGATCTGCCGCGCCTCGAAGCGAAGCTCGCCGACCCGGAGCGCGGCCTCTACACGATCACGCTGACGCCGACCGACCAGGACAGTCTCGACGCGTGGGCGCGCGAGTCCGGCGTTCGCATCGTCGAGTACGACGACAAGAGCGGCGAGACCGTCGTGCAGCCGCTCGACTGGATCGCGCCGCCCCCAGCCGTGGTCGCGTCCGCCGCGCCGGTGAAGAACGCACCGACCGCGACCGCCGCGCCAAGTGCGACCGCCCTCTCCGGCGCGAGTGCGGCTCCGCACGCGAGCGCGTCGCCCGCCGCGAGCGCGTCACCGTCGACGAGCGCGTCGCCCGGCGCGTCTCCCGCGCCGCTCAGCTCCACCTCGACCACCGCGCCGAAGCCGAGCGCATCGCCGACGCCGGGGAGCACGCACTTTCCATCGGCGCCGCCGAACTACAACGCGGCACCGGCTGCGACGGCCGCACCGAGCGCGACCGCAGCGTCGACCGCGACGGCAGCGCCGAGTGCGACCGCGGCGCCGAGTGCGACCGCGGCGCCGAGCGCTTCGGTGACGGTGTCGCCGTCGCCATCCGTGTCCGTCTCGGAGTCTCCGAGCCCGTCCGCGTCCGCATCGACGTCACCTTCACCAAGCGCGTCCGCGTCCGCGAGTCCGAGCGCGAGCACCTCCGCCTCGCCGTCGCCATCGGTGTCTGAGTCGCCAAGCCCGTCGCCGTCCGCGTCGACGTCACCGGATCCGAGCGCGAGCACGTCTCCGTCGCCATCACCGTCGCCGTCGGCGTCGACCTCGCCCGATCCAAGCGCGTCTCCGTCGCCGAGTACGTCGGCCACAGCGTCACCGAGCCCGATCGCCACCGCGACCGCCAGCGCGTCACCTTCCGCGAGCCCATCACCCTCCGCATCAGCCTCGCCATCGCCGAGCGCGACCGCTTCCGGCAGTCCTTCTCCGTCGCCGAGCGGTCCGTCGATCTCACTCGGCAGCACGTCGCAGCAGGTCGACGCGGGCTCGACGTCGACCGTCAAAGTCAGCGCGACCGACGGAGGTCTGCCGGTCGCCGGCTTGACCGTCACGTTCGCCGCGCCGGGCGCGTCGTTCTCCGGTTCGCCGACCTGCACGACCGCGGCCGACGGAACGTGCTCGGTCACGGTCGGTAGGTCCGACTACGGCCTGGTCAGCGTCTCCGCGTCGACCCCGGTCACGACGGGTGGCGTCACCGAGACGAAGACGAGCGATCCCATCGCGCTCGCGTTCCGCGCGCCGTGGGCCGTGGCTCCTCCGCCGATCGCGGCGACTCCGTCCAGCCAATCGATCGGAGTGAGCGCGGCCGGCTCTGACCTCGCGGTCACGGTCAACGGCAGCACGACCACACGACCCGCGCCGACCGTGAAGAGCCTCGATATCGCCGCCGCCGCGACCGACACCACCGCGCTCAAGGTCGACACGACCGCTGGCGCGATCGCGGCGCCGATCACCTACGACGGCGGCGCCACCGCGACGAGCACGGTCGAGGTCGTCGCGCCCGCGTCGACGTGGACCGTGAGCGGCGCGACAGGTTCGGTCGCCGGACCATTGACGCTCTCCTTCACGAACGTCCTTGCGATCAAGGCGACCGGCGCCGGCCATACGCTCGTCGGCCCGTCGACCAACTCGACCTGGACCGTGAACGGCCCGGGCGCCGGCACGCTCGGCACCCTGTCCTACAGCGGATTCACGAACCTGACCGGCGCTCCGAACAACCAGGACACCTTCGTCTTCAAGCCGGGCGGCACCCTCGCGGGGACCGTCGACGGCGGCGCGGGTGGCTTCGACACGCTCGTCATCGATGGCCAGCGCGGCTCGGTCGTCTCGAATCCGACCGGGCCGAATTCGGGAACGCTGGTCGTCGACGGCCAGACCATCACCTACGCCGGCCTCGAGCCCGTCGACATAAGCGCCGCGTCCGTGACGGTCAACGGGACGAGTGGTAACGAGACCCTGCTCGTCCACCAGCATCCCTCGGACAGCACGAAGGTCCAGGTGACAAGCTCGGACGCCTCGTTCGAGACCAGCAACATCACCATCGCCGGTACGACCTCGCTCACCGTGAACGGCGGCGGGGGGACCGACACCGTGACCGTGGACGGCAACGTCGCCCTCCCGGGCGCCAGCGTCACGCTCCAGGGCCAGACGATCACGGTCGCCTCGGGCGTCACGGTCGACACCACCGGCGCCGGTGACGGATCGATCGCCTTCGAAGCGTCGGACACCCAGACCGGGTCGTCCACACTCGGCTACGTCGCGCCGACGGCGCTGTCGCTCATCAGCCTGAACGCGGCGATCCTGCGCAGTGGTTCGATCAGCCTCACCGCGACGGCGACGGTCACGCCGGCCTCGCCGACCGACCACTACATCGCTCTCAACGCCAACTCGACGGCCACGGTCGAGGTCATCGGCGACTCCGTCCTGCGGAGCAGCGGCGACATCACCCTCGCGGCGACGTCGACCGTCACCGCGGCGATGACCGCGAACGGCGACTCGTCCCAGACCGACCCCGGCTTCGACGCCGCGATCGCCGGGTCGCTGGTGAGCAGCACGGCGACGAGCCGGATCTCCGGGAACAGCGTCCTCGGCGGGCTGGCCGACGGCTCGCGTCTCGGAGCGCTCACGGTGACGGCGACGAACAACGTCGACTCCGCCGCGACCGGTGACGCGAGCTCCGCGGGCGGCGGCGCCGGGATCGCGATCGGAAACGTCGATCAGACGACGCGCGCGTACATCGACGGCGGCGTCTCCGTCCGGGCGGCGAGCTCGAACGTGTCCGCCGACGCCTCGGGCTCGGCGCAGAGCACCTCGGCGGCGAGCCCGAACGGATCGACCGCCAACAACGACACGCCGTCGAGCCGAACCGATGACAACGCCCACACCTACGACGGCAGCCTTGCGATCGCGGGCGCGCTGTCGTTCAGCCGGCTCAGCAGCACGACCGAGGCGTACGTCGCCGGCAGCGGCGGCGGGACCGCGAGCGTCGACACGACCGGCACCCAAAAGATCCACGCCGGGTCGAAGGCGAAGTCGTCCGCGACGGCGGACGGCCACGCCGTCGATTCGACCGGTTCGGGTCTCGGCGTCGCGGTAGCCGTGAACCTGGCGAACGTCACGACGAACGCACACGTCGGCAAGACGGACCTGCGCGGCAGCTCGGTGACGGTCGAGGCGACCATCCCGACGACCGCGAAGTTCACAGCGCAATCGGTTTCGGGCGTCGGGGACGGCTCGAGCCTCACCGTCGCCGGCTCGCTCGCGGTCGGCGTCATCTCGATGTCGACGACCGCGGGAGTCGACGCATCAGCGCTCGTCGACGCGACGGGCGCGGACCTGGTGGTCGCGGCGACATCGGCGCTCGACAGCAGCGTCAGCGCGACACCTGCGCCGGCCGCGGTCGACAGCACCGCCGGCGGGAACGTCGGGATCGGCGCGTCGGTCGCGGTACACGTCGTGACGGCGAACACCGAGGCGACGGTCGGCCACGACGCGCAGGTCACCGCCAACGACCTCACGCTCGAGGCGACCAGCAGCCACACCGTGACGACCCAGGCCACCGGCGGCGCGGCGGGCGGCACGGCCATCACGCCGGTCGTCGCGGTGACGATCACGACGCTCACCACGAGCGCGACCGTCGGCGCAAGCGTCGCGCTCACGATCACGGGCAACTTCGCCGCGCGGGCCATCGACAACGGCTCGCCGGTGGTCACCAAGGCGGACGGCGACGCGAAGGGCGAGAACGCCGCGATCGGCGCCTCGGTCGCGGTCGGCTACGCGGATCACCGGGTCCTCGCGACGACGGCCAGCAGCTTCGACGCGCTGGGCCACACCGTCGAGTTCAAGGCGAGCGGCAACTCGTCGACCGAGACGAGCGCGACCGCGAGCGCGAACGGCGCCTCCGACGCGAGCTCCGGCGCCGCGACTCCCGACATGCAGGTCGCCAGCCAGCGCACGCTCGGGAACGGCACCGCGAGCGGGAACGGCGCCACGGGCTCCGGGTCCGGCTCGACGCCGCCCGCGAGCTCGTCGAACGGTTCGGTCACGGCCGCCGCGGCGGTCGCGGTGAACATCGCGAACACGACCTCGAGCGCGAGCCTCCCGTCGGGCCTCACGATCAACTCCGGCGGGCTCACGCTCTGGTCGTCAGCGGCCACCGACGCGAAGGCGAACGCCGATGGCTCGGCGACGGCGGCCCGCGGCCCTCCGGCGACGATCGGCGCGGCAGTCGCGATCAACTTCGCGAACGTCACCAACTCCGCCACGGTCGCCGGCACGGCGAACGGTCCGGCAACGGTGAAGGCACTGGTCACGTCCGCGGGTGACGCGCAGAGCGAGTTCAACGCCACCGCGACCTCCGGCGCGGGCGGCGGGACCGTCAGCGTCGCCGGCTCGCTCGCGCTCAACATCGTCAATCTCCACACCAGCGCGACCATCACCGGCACGGTCACCGCCGGCACCGGCGACGTGTCCATCGCCGCGGCGTCGAGCGCGGATTCGTCGGCCGACGCGCACGCCACTCAGGCTCCGGCGGAAGGCACGGGCGCCGCCTCCTCGCTCGGCATCGGCGCGGCGGTCGCGGTGAGCCTCATCGATGACAGCACCGACGCGTCGCTCACCGGCACGCTCGTCGGCGGTCGCAACCTCACGCTGACGGCGAACACCATCGACGGGGCGACGAGCAGCTCGAAGACCGGCGCCGCCGGCGGCAACGTCAGCCTGGTCCCATCGGTCGCGATCACGCTCTCGAACGTCACGACCACCGCGCTCGTCGCGCCGCTCGCGGACCTCCTGATCACCGGCGCGTTCGGTGCGAGCGCGGACCAGTCGGCATCGGCGGGTACGGATGCCGAGGGTGACGCGGAAGGTTCGTCCGCGGCCATCGGCGTTTCGGTCGCGCTGACCATCGCGAACCACCGCAGCGAAGCGACGCTCGCGCGGAACCTCACCGCGAACGGCGCGGTCTCGCTGTCCGCCACGGGCTCGTCGGACAGCTCCGCCAGCGCGACCGCTTCGGCCTCGGGCGCGCCGGAGGACAGCTCGGGCGGCGCGGCGCCGGCCGACAGCACTGGCAGCGGTCACGCCGGCACCGGTGTCGACGACACGGTTGCCAGCCAGCGCAGCTTCGCCGACGCGACGTCGTCCTCGAACGGCGGCAGCGGTGCGGGCGGCGCCGACCCGACGCCGAGCGCAGCGACGAGCTCGGGCGGCGTCAATGTCGCGGCCGCGGTCGCGATCAACCTCGCGAAGACGATCTCGCGCGCCACGCTCGTCGGTCCGATCGCGGTGAATGCCGGCGGACTCTTCACGCTGTCGACCGCCGCCAACACCGACGCGCAGGCCACGGCCGACGGCAGCGCGGTCAACACCTCGGCCGACGCGAGCGCGCCGGCTGACTCGAGCGGTGGCGGCTCGAGCGATGCTCCCAGCGACTCGAGCTCGGGTGTGAACATCGGCGCGGCCGTCGCGATCAACTACGCGAAGATCGCGAACGAGGCGATCCTGCCCGCTGGGGCGACGGTCACCTCGAACGGCGCGACGATCGAGGCGCTGATGAACTCCGAGCACGAGCTCGGCGCAGCGGCGACGAGCGGGGCGGGCGGCGGGTCCGTCAGCGTCGCGGGCTCGCTCGCGATCGACATCGAGAACATCGCGACGACCGCGCTCATCGCGGGGACGCTCACCGCGGGAACGGGCGCGGTCGCGATCACGGCGACCTCGAACGCAACGTCAGAGGCGAGCGCCTTGCCAAGCGACTCGACGACCAGCGCGAGCTCGGTCGGCATCGGTGCGTCCGTCGCGCTCGCGATCGTCGACGACACGACCACCGCGCTTCTCGGCGGCACGCTGAACGGCGGCGGCGACGTCACGCTCGCGGCGAAGACCGAGCACGGGCTCGCGGTGCACGCGAAGACCGGCGCGGCCGGCGGCAAGGTCGCCATCGTTCCGTCGGTCGCGATCGCGCTCTCGACGGTCACGACGACCGCGACAGTCAGCGCGAGCGCGACGCCGCTGAACATCGCCGGCGCGTTCAGCGCGAGCGCGGATCAGAGCGCCTCGGCCGGCACGATCGCCGAGGGCGATGCGCAGGGCGCGTCGGCCGCGATCGGTGTCTCGCTCGCGCTGACGATCGCGAATCACCGGAGCGAGGCGTGGCTCGCGCGCGACCTGACCGCGGTCGGCGCCGTGTCGCTCAGCGCCGACGGATCGTCCGACAGCTCGGCGAGCGCGACCGCGTCCGCGTCCGGCGCGCCCGCGGACTCCTCGCCCAGCGCCGCGCCCGCGGATCCGAGCTCGAGCGGCGTGACCCAGCAGGTGAACGAGCAGCGTGGCTTCGCGAACACGACGCGATCGAGTAACGGCGGCGGTTCGACCGACGGTGCCGACAACACGCCGGCCGCATCGACCTCGTCCGGCGGCGTCAGCGTCGCGGCGGCGGTCGCGGTGAACCTCGCGAAGAGCTGGTCGCGCGCGACGCTCGCCGGTCCGATCACCGTGAACGCGGGCGGACGATTCACGCTCGGGACGTCCGCGAACACCGACGCGTTCGCGCGCGCCGACGGCACGGCGGTGACGCCGTCCGGCGGAGGTGGCGTGAGCATCGGCATCGCCGTCGCGATCAACAAGGTCGACATCGTCAACACCGCCATCCTGCCCGGCGGGAACACGGTGACCTCGCAGGGCGCGACGATCCAGGCGCTGATGCACTCGACGCACACGCTCGGGGCGTCGGCGAAGTCGGGGGCGGGTGGTGGCTCCGTCGGTATAGCCGGCTCGGTCGCCATCGACCTCGAGAACATCACGACGACCGCGTCACTTGCCGGATCGCTGAACGCGGGCACCGGCAGCGTGATCATCCGGGCGGCCTCCGACTCCGACAGCAACGTCGCCGCGACGCCCGCCGAGGTCACGTTGTCGCAGGCCGCATCGACGCCGCAGGCCTTCCACGTCCTGAGCATCACCGACATCAACCCTGACTCGTCGGACACCGACGCCCACGATCCCGACAGCGCGTCCGGTGGTCGCGTGAACGGCCTCGGCGCGGTCGCGGGCAGCAAGACGATCGTGTACGCGGCGACCGAATGGGGCGGGCTGTACAAGACGACCGACGGCGGCCAGCACTGGTCGTTCCTCGCCGGGCACCGGCCGCTCGCGACCTGGGACGTCGAGGTCGACCCGAGCGCCGCCTCGCGCGTGTACGCCACTTCGTTCTACGACGGCCGCGTCAACAGCCTCGCCGGGATCAACGTGAGCAACGACGCCGGCGCGACGTGGACGCGTCCCGCGACCGCGACGCCGGCGGCCGCCTACAACTGCGACGCGTCGCGCAAGAGCGAGCCCTCCGCGTTCGGCATGAGCATCCGACCGGACGCGCCGAGCAACGTGTTCGTCGGGACCAACTGCGGCGTCGCCGTCAGCACCGACTCCGGTGCGACATGGACGTTCGTCGACCCGACGCCCGGCACGCCGGCGGGCGACATCTGGGACGTCGTCGCGCAGGGCGGTGGCCCGACCGGTCAGGGGATCGTCGACGTCTGCGGCGACGACGGACACTTCCGCTCGACCGACGGCGGCCTGACCTGGGTCGGCGGTCCGGTCGGCGCCGGCGGGACGCCCGGCGGGCCGTGCTCGATCGCCGCGTCGCCGGACGAGCCGAACGTGCTCTTCGCGGTCGTGGGCGTTCGGGTCTTCGAGTCGGACGACGGTGGCGCGACCTGGCCGACCGAGTTCAACGTCGCCTCGAACGCGCAGGGCCGCATTCCGTTCGTCGTCACGAACCAGCGTTCAGACGTCGGCGCGGCGGACATGTTCGATCTCTGGTACGGAGACGTCAGCCTCTATCGCGCGAGCTGCACCTCATTCGTCGCGGGCGCGCGCTGCCCGACCGCGAACAACTGGTTCGGTCCGTTCACCCGCGATGCCGCCGGACTGCCGCCGCCCGCGACACAGGGCGCGCACGACGACGTCGGCGATCTCGTCTTCGACATGAGCGTCGCGAACGACCGCTGCCCGAACATCTTCTCGTCGGACGGCGGCGTGTACCGCAACACCGACACCACCGCCACCTGCCAGAGCCCGCAGTTCGAGCAGCCGATCGTGACGCCGCACGCGCTGTGGCTGATGGCGATGAGCGGCGTGCATCGATCGGGCGACGCCGCCGAGGACCTCTACTTCGGGGTGCAGGACAACGGCACGTTCGGAACGCTGAACGCCGGTGCCGCGAAGCCGGCCTGGCACAACCCGGATTGCTGCGACGTCTTCGACTTCTCCGCCGACGCGAACCGCGTGGTCTACACGGGCTGCTGCTACGGCGGCGTCGAGGTCATGTTCCTCAGCGGACCCGGTCTCGTCGGCGGCGCGCAGCTGCCCACGGCCTCGCAGCCGCCGGGAAACATGCTCGGCTTCCGCCCGATGGACGCGCTCGACCGTATCGCCGACAAGCAGTACGTCATCGTCACCGACTCGGGCGTCTACTACACCACCGACATCACCGCGGCGACGGTGACCTGGACACAGATCCCCGGCGCACCGGCGACCGCGTGCGCGGTACGGGTCGCGGACACCACCGGCTCACCCGGCACGCCGACCTTCTTCATCCAGGCGGGCATCTGCAACGAGCGCACGATGGGCCTGAACGGCGACGAGCTGTGGCGGACCACCGGCACCACCGGCGCGACCTGGACGCAGATCGACAACACCAGCGGCCTCACCGGCGGCGTCGGGATCTTCGCCGTCGACCCGAAGAACTCCAGCCGCCTCTACGCGTCGAACATGGCCGCGTCGGGCGTTCCGCAGATGGTGTCGTCGACGAACGCAGGCACCGCCTGGACGAAGGACAGCCAGCTCGACGCGTTCATGACCGGACACGGCGCGTTCCGCTACACGACGCAGCGCGGATTCGGGAACTTCACCAACATCTCGCCCGGCGTCGGTGGAGCGGGTGTCTACGGCTACGCGCAGCCGTCGCTCCTCGCGTACGACCCCGACGACCCGAACCTCATCGTCGCCGGCGGTCGTGACTCCGGCGTCTTCCTCAGCACGAACAAGGGCGCGGACTGGCACCTGCTCACCGATCCGTTCACCTCGGACACCTCGGGAACGCCGAACCTGCCGCGTCCATGGTTCGCGCACTTCGAGCACCTCTCCGACACCGACGTGAACATCTACATCGGCACGCAGGGCCGCGGCGTCTGGAAGATCAAGATCCGCCTGCCGAAGCCAGGCGACAGCAACACGACCGTCGGCGTCGGCATCGGCGCATCGGTCGCCGTCGGCCTCGTCGACGACACGACGACCGCATCGATCACCGGCACGCTCGTCGGCGGCGCGGACCTCACGATCAACGCGTCGACGCAGCACCTGCTGAGCGTCAGCGCGAAGACCGGCGCGGCCGGCGGCGATGTCGCGGTCACGCCCGCCGTGGCGATCGCGCTGTCGAACGTCACCACGACAGCGACGGTAGACGGCGTCCGCCGGCACGAGCGCCTCGGGCGACGCGCAGGGCTCGGACGCCGCGGTCGGGCTGTCGCTCGGACTGACCATCGCCAATCACAACAGCACCGCCACCTTGGAGCGCGACCTGACCGCCGGTGGCGACGTCACGATCAGCGCCGACGGTTCGTCCGACAGCTCGGCCAACGCGCACGCGTCGGCTGCGGGCGCGCCAGGGGAATCGTCGGGTGGCGCGAGCGGCAGCGGCGTCGACGACCAGGTCGCGCAGCAGCGCGGCTTCGCCGACACGACCTCGACGAGCAACGGCGGCCACGGCACCGGCGGCACGGGGACGCCTTCGGCGTCTACATCGGACGGCGGCGTATCGGTCGCCGCCGCGGTGGGCATCAACCTCGCCACGACGACATCGCTCGCGACGGTCGCCGATAACGTGACGATCCACGCGGGTGGCCGCTTCACGCTCGCCACATCCGCGGACACCGACGCGCAGGCCGCGGCCGATGGCAGCGCGGTCCAACCGCCCAGCGACTCGAGCGGCAGTGGCAGCAGCGGCGCGAGCAGCGACGGAAGCGGCGGCGGCGTCTCGATCGGCGCGGCGGTCGCGATCAACGACGCGCAGATCCACAACCAGGCGATCCTCCCGACGAACGCGGTCGTCACGGCCACGAACGGCGCGACGATCGCCGCGGTCATGGGCTCGACGCACGAGGTCGGCGCGTCCGCGAAGAGTGGCGCCGGCGGCGGATCGGTGAGCATCGCCGGCTCGGTCGCGATCGACATCGTCAACATCCAGACCGACGCGCTGCTGTTCGGGACGCTGACGGCCGGGCCAACGGGCGACGTGAACATCACCGCGACCTCGCACATGACCGGCGCGACGGACGCGACGCCCGCAGACGCCCCCGTCGACAGCTCGGGCGGCGCCTCCGGCGTCACCGCCGGATCGGTCGGGATCGGCGCATCGGTCGCCGTCGCACTCGTCGACGACGTCACGCGCGCGGAGCTGATCGGGACGCTGAACGGCGGACACAACGTCACCATCGCCGCGACGACGTCCGACGCGATGGCGACACACGCGAAGACCGGCGCGGCTGGTGGCGAC
>WNGJ01000811.1_pt1 | contig 29413 bp, 24 predicted proteins | sample 5400611 | NCBI WGS metagenome assembly WNGJ01 (sample SAMN13153375, study PRJNA577476) | soil metagenome | isolation source: 40 cm soil or saprolite under Garry oak tree replicate 1 | place: USA:California | collected 2016-06-15
TCGAATTGCTCTAAACGTGCTGGAATTGGCAGCACATGCGGGCGGTGAAACATCAAAAGAAAACGTTCCAATACATATCACACTTACCACTGTTGAGGACGTAATGCAGCACCGGGCATTGCTCTACGACAAAGGTGGTGACCAGCATTACGACACCATCTCCGCATTGCATAAGGCACTACGTGGCTCTGACCCTGATGCAGGATTGTACTGGTTGGCACGTATGCTTGAGGCAGGCGAAGACCCGCTCTATATCGTGCGCCGCCTGATACGCTTTGCCTCGGAAGATGTAGGCATGGCTGATCCCCAAGCATTACTGATATGTGTTGCAGCACAACAGGTAGTGCATTTCGTGGGTCTACCAGAAGCAAACCTCGCATTGGCGCAAGCAGTAGTACACCTGGCAACTGCGCCTAAGAGCAATGCTTTATACGAGGCATATAGCCGCGTGCAGGAAGATGTGCAGAAGACACGCAATGACTCCGTTCCTCTCTGGATTCGCAATGCACCAACGCAGTTAATGAAAGATCTCGATTACGGCAAAGATTACAAATACGCACATGAGTACTACAAAGAAATGCAGATTGAAGACCCAGAAAGACCCCCTTCTAAACAGATTCAGGAGTATTTACCTGAGAGTCTGAAGAGACGTCACTATTACGAACCAGGACATCAGGGTAAAGAAGCAAGCATCAAGAAGTGGTTGGAGAAGAGAAGAGAAACCTAGCCATTCACACCAAATCGCCTGAACGTTGCCTGAGCATTCTTGAGAAGCGCCTGACCATATTCCGTATCTCCATCTTTATCACGAGCAATATAAAATAATCCGTAAGCCTCTTCACTACGCGCATGTTCTACTACATCATTCATTGCAAGCAGGGTGGCAAGGGAACGTTCGAAGTAGGGCTGCGCATCCTCAAATCTGCCCTTTGCCTGCCAGATACGCCCCTGCAAACGCTCACCTACAGCGGGTAATTGACGATACTGGCGACTTAACGCGAGTTGCATTCCCTGATCGAGGTACTGTTGCGCTTCCTCTGGCTTACCGGCATAAAAATACGACTTCGCTGCCTGAACGAGCAAGTAAGGATACACCATGGAGATTTCGCCTTCAATTTTTGCTAACTGCAAGGCTTCTAAAATAGCTGAAATGGCTTGCTCCCAATCGTTTTGCCACCCGGCGCGCACACTCCGACTCCACAGCACCCTCGCTTGCAAATCCGCGTCATGCAGCATACTTGCAATGGCAAACGCTCTATCTCCTAACTGTTGTGCATCATCCCAGCATCCCGCCTGTATGGCTAGAAATGCCAAAACTAGATTCGCCCAACCCTGCGCTCCCACGACGCCGTGTAATTGCGCTTTCTCGAGAGCCTCATGTGCTGCGTCTTGCCCTTCGGGGATTTGACCAAGGAGCATGTAGGCCCAGGCTGCGGAATAATTCATCATCGGTTCCCAGTCAGGTTTGTTTGAAGTGCAGCAGACTTCTACTCCTTTCAAGGCATATTCGAGCATCTGCTGAGGAGATTCGGTCAGAAATGCGCACCATGCCCTCGCCCACAACGAGACAACCGAGATAAAAGGATCGTTTCCTTCTACTTTAGCATGCAGTTCATCAGCCTGCCGCAACTTATCAAGCGCTTCGGGAGCAGCTCCCATGACAGTAGCTGCCAATCCCCATTGAGCAAAGGCTTTTGCAAATAATGCAGTCTGATCCTGTTGCATCGTAATGCATTCCAGAGCACACTGGATATACTTGATAGACTCCAATTCTCGTCCCTGCCAATGGCAGAAGAACGCCAGGTCAAGGTATGTTTCAGCTTGTTTAATCTCGTCTCCAAGATCTCGCCAGAGTGTGCATGCTGCCAGGCCAGCTTTCATTGCATTATCCAATTGTCCAGTATAAAGATAGATGTTGGCCAACTGGCGAAGCAGTGCACCACGACGCGGCCGCTCTCCATCGCCAATCAAGAGATCAAGAGCTGTTTTGACATAATTCCCTGCATCTACAAAGGCATAAACGCTTCTCGCATGATCTGCCGCCTTCAACAAGTAGTCCACTGCCTTTGTAAAATCCTCCGCCATCTGGTAGTGATACCCCAATTGGCTGTAGTAAGGTTGAAGATAAGCAGCATAATAAGCCTCGATTGCCTGTGCGACCTGGCGATGTAGTGTGCGTCGACGCAAAGGATTCAGCCATTGGTACAATACTTCACGAATTTTGTCATGTGTAAATGTGAGATCGATATCCTGCCCAAAATATCCGGTCATATTACCTCTATTGGAATGGGAATCAATCAGCGAAGAAAAAAGCTGGAGCTGAATCGCGTTATCAATATGTTCCGAAATGATATCCTCCGAGAGACTGTGCGACTTGCAGAGCAGCGCGGAGCTAAATTGACGTCCCAGGACAGCGGCAAGAACTAGCGTGGTACGGCAATCAGGCGAAAGATTGACCAGACGACGTTCAATCAGCAGACGTACACTCTGTGGTATCTCTAATTCAGTTGCCTTGACAGTACTCTGCCAGCGATCTCCATTCCATACGATCTTGCCCTCGATGATAAGAGATCGAATAGCCTCACCTATGAAAAAGGGATTACCCTCCGTATGGCGATAAATTTCTCCTGCAAAAACCGGGGTTACAGGCTGCTTTGCCATATTAATCAAGAGTTGCTGCACCTGTTCTTCAGACAAGCGTTGTAAACGTAATTCTTCTCCTATTCCATTACGCTGTAAAGCAGCGATCAATCCACGCAAGGGATGCGTCTCATATACTTCACTGGCACGGTATAAGAGTATATACAGCGGCACAGAGTTGCTTTTGCCAGCGCTGCTATTACTCTCGACTGAGTTGGCTCCACCCTGTAACGTCAAATAGTTGAGCAAGTGTAAAGTTGCAGCGTCAGCCCACTGCAGATCGTCAAGGATCAGTATCAATGGACATTCACCCGCCAAAGTGTTGAAATAGCGAGCTACAGCATTATAGAGATTACGGCGTTCAGGTTCTGGGCCAAGCGGTTCTGGTTGGGGCAATTCTGGTAATTTAAGACGTATTTCTGGCGCAATTTTCGCGAGATCAGCAGCGCTGGTTCCCAACATGGAGCGCAGTTTCTCGGGACTGCAGGTCTGCACATGAGAGCTTATAGCATCCGCAATTGGTTGATATGGAAGCTGTCCGCTCATTTCGTAGCAGTATCCCCAGAGAACGGTTGCTTGTTGGGATTCTTCGCACCAGTGCGTAAAATCGCGAGCAATGCGTGTTTTACCAATGCCCGGTTCTCCACTGGTAAATACGACTCGTCGTTGTCCATTATGCGCCTGTTTCAAGGCATGTTGCATTTGAGCGATTTCCTTTTCGCGTCCAACCAATTCAGCCTGTAAAATACGTTCAGGGTCCAACTGTGAAGGAACTATCGGCTCATCGATCTTATTATCTAAACAAAGCTCACCTGTATTAACCTCCTGCAGTTTGTCTTTGTTTACATCTGTATGCGGAGTCGATTCCTCAAGCGTTAGTGTAATTACAGAGGCATGCTTGTCTTCAAGTCTCGATTCCCGCAGATCTATAGAAACCTGACCCATCTGGATTTGGCGAAACAGTTCATTTGTTTCAGGCAATGGAGAAGCGCTTAGTTCTTCCTTTAATATTTTACGTAACAACAAATACTGATTAAGGGCATCACTACGCCGTCCCATACGGGCATACACAAGCATAAGTTGTCGATGTGTCTGCTCATCAGCCGAGTTGCTTTCAAGTAATTCAAGCAAATATTCTGAGGCGCGTAGCCCTTTTCCAATCAACAACGCCAGCTCGGCAGCATTCTCCAATAACCAGCTATGAACACGGTGCAGACGATCACGTCTCCGCTGTGTCCAATCTTCATACAAATCCTCTGGTAAATAATCCCCATTGTAGATATCCAACACCAAATCAAACTCATCGAGTAAAGCTTGAATGTGACTCTCGGATTCTTTACCCGAGCGGCTCCGTATCTTAGCTTGCAATTGTTTGGTAGAAGACTCAAAAACATCAGCGTCGATGCTTAAGCTTTTGGGGATGAGCAAGAGTGTGTCGTGTTCGAGTTGGATATAGTGAGAAGAGCTACCTTTACCCGCCAGTAGGTCCGGTTCTAAGGCTCTACGTAATAAATAAAGTGTTTTGCCAAACGAGTTCGCCGCCTGTTCAAGCGTAGACATAGGCCAGAGAATCTCCTGCACTTGCTCGCGATGGAGGCGGTGTTGCTCTATTGAAAGCAATAGCTTGAACAGTTCTACAACTTTACGACGGCTCCAGTTTCCTCCTGTCAGTTGTTCCTGGCTGCGATGTACCTCAAATCGGCCTAGTGTCAATACTTCTAGAGAAGTGGTTACGTCTAACATCCTCGACTCCTCGAGAGCGAAGGATGGCTCAAATAAAAACTTTTGGCATTATTCATCCAGGTAACCCTAATTCATACTATAGATGCACCAATGAAATCATATCTACATACCAGCTTGATCTACAAAAAATGTCGGTCAGTTACCTGCCATACAAAATAATTCTAACTCTACACTTTTATTATCCGACTCAGTAACTTATGTGTCAATAGCATCGGTAGAATTGCGGTAATCCCCCGGTAATCGCCAGGCAAAGTACAGGTAATATGCTCAAGATACACTTACTAATAAAGAGACTTGAAAAGATTACTTTGAATTGCAAGGAGATGAATGAGATGACAACTATGACACTTGAAGCTCCAACAATATTTGAATTGACTCCGAAAGCTAAAACTTCAGCGCGAGAAAAAACTACATACACCCAGAAGCCTTCAAAAAGCTGGGGTACCTCCTCGCAAGATACATTGCAAATAGCGACAACGCAAGAATCCAGTTGCAAGGTTTTGACAAAGTCCGAGCCGACAGATGAACAACTCATTTCAGCAATTTGCAAAGGTGAGGAATTCGCTATTGAAGTGCTCTACGAACGTTATCATCGCTATGCGTACTCTCTGGCGTACCGCATTCTACGCGATCCTTTACTTTCAGAAGATATCGTGCAAGATGCATTTCTTTCTATCTGGCGAAAAGCATCCTCTTACCAGATGCAACAGGGGGGTGTGCAAAGCTGGGTTCAAGCCATTGTTCGTCACAGAGCTATCGATAAGGTTCGCGCAGCCGCCCACCGCGACTACCAGTGGACACCATTACAGCCCGACAATGAACAAGACCCTCCAAGCGAACAACCTGATGTTTGGGAACAGGCCTGGCACAGCGAACAGCATAGAATCATTTGCGAAGTCCTTTATCAAATTCCAATCGAACAGCGTATAGTTATCGAGCTTGCTTACTTCGGTGGGTTCACCCATGTCGAAATAGCTGAGCAATGTCACATTCCTCTAGGAACGGTAAAAGGTCGTATGCGTCTGGGTTTGCAAAAAATGAAAGCTCTACTTGCAGAGCAAGGGTTGGAAATCATATGATATACTAGGTTTTCGTATCACTTAGTAAAGGATACAATAATGAGAATAACGTATCCGATTGTCCTATTTTGACACGAAATCATACTTCTTGACACGTTTTGATATGATATGACAACGGTATCATTAGGGCGCAACCGTTGCGCCCATTTGTTTTCATCAATATATATTCTACATTCGGGCATAGTGCCCAGTCAGTCCAGACAACTACAGTCGAGAGCCGAAAAATGCCGTCTCTTTGTACTTAACGTGGCTCCAGAAGAAAGGGAGAGTGAATGACCGGCAACAACAGACAATTTCAACCTAAGAGGATCAACGAGACAAACAAAAATGATCTTTCTCCTCTTATTCTTTCACCTTCCCGTAGTAGGCGTAACGATCAATGGATAGAGGAAGAACTACTGGCTGAGGATGATCCACTTGCTTCGAATCCTCCCCGCCCACCTACTAGTTCCATCCGCTGGAACACCACCACAACAGGACGACGAGGAACAGGGTCACGCGATGTCTCTATTGAAACTACCCGCCAGCAAATTCCTGTTTCACCTCGTCGAACAGCAGATTTATATACCCCAACTACAGGTCCGGTACAGGCTCGTTATAGACGAAACACTATGTTCCAACCAACCCCACCTTCTTTGCCAGCACAGATTGCGGAGCAGAAAAAAGTTCATTGGTTGTTATATGTAGGCGTCGGCATGATTGCAGCGCTCGCATTGTGGGTATCCGCTTCTACGTTGCTTGCCTGGGGAACTGAAAAATATAATGATATTATTTATGGCAATCCGCGCATTTATCAAACAGACTATGTTGTTGGCCACAACCACGATAGTCTAGCGCATCCCAGTCATTTTATCGCCCTCAACCTCCATGGACAGGTCATCATCGTTGAACTACCTGCAGGTGATCCTACAAAGTCCATAGATTATATTGGGCCAGCACTGATCGCTGCAGGTGATGAGAAAATACCCATAACGCTTACGTTTAGTAATGTGAATAAAGACAGGAACGTGGATATGATTGTTCATATCCAGGATAAAGAGGTTCATTTCTGCAATAATGGCACCAAGTTCACCGCTTGCAGTTGATTTATGGATGTAAGAGCACCGGTAAGAGCAACTGGGCCGCATAGATGAGATGCCAAAGTGTTAAGGCAAGAGTCAGCAAAGCAAGCAATATATGGAATTTTCGCCAGTAACGAATGATGTATCTATAAAACAGTTCTCGTTGCATTGCTTGCTCAACCTCCTGCAACTCGGATATGTGCTCCTGCGCACCAGGCATGAGAGCGCCTGGGCGCGTGAGTTCGCTTTTCTTATCAGGAATGAAGCGGTAGTGATTCGCGTCGCGACTTAATTCCTGGGGTGTTGCTTCGAGTGAGATGTAAGCTAAATCCCACGGCGTTTGTAAGGCCTGATCTTTGTGCATAAATGAGAAATCGCTCGAAACAGGGCCAGATAAGGATACCAACGACGTAGAGGCTTCGTGAGATTTCTCTCCGGATACAACGGCGAAGCCATACAAATCCTGAGTGTTATGTACTACAATGGCCTGGAGCTTCTGCGAGATTGTCTCCATTCGATCGTCACCCATTACAGTCAATGCTTTGTGAACCTCTCCCGTAATCAAACGTGGAACCAGTCGATCCAGAAATCGACCAGCAGCGCCACTTATTGCAAGAGCAATCATGCCATAAAGTGCATAAGTGCCAGTGCGAGGATTAAAGTTACCGAACGAGTGCAGAAATAGAAACACCAGGCCCAACACGCCAAAGCAAATATGCCAGTTCAATGACCTATGAAGTTGACCTACAGTTCTCTTCTTATGCGAGCGACGTTTTAAGGTATAAAGAACGGCAGCTAATAGCAGAAAGATAGTACCAATAACGGCATAAGTATATCCGGCAATACTGTCGGGAGAAGTATCATTACTATGCTGGCTATACCAGACGTAAAAAACTCCACCAACCGCTGTACCCAGAAATATAACGAAAAGACGCAGATACCATGCTTCTCCTCCCACAAAGAAGAGCCAGTTATAGCCAGTTTCGCCTTTGTTTTGTTCCCGTTGATCGGTTAAAGCCACTATTCCCCCCATCCAGAACGCAGTATACGCACTTTGAGCCACATCATCATATCATCACGGTGCAATCCCACCGGGCATGGAGCAACACATGCTCCACACTGGTAGCATGAACGCGCAAACCGAGCCACCTGAACAGAAATAGGACCTGCCAGCGTTTCACGGTTCAGCACATCGATAGTGATTGATTCAGTAACAGCAGGGCAGGCGAGAAGGCATTCGTTACAACCGATACAGGCATGTAGTTCTTGTGCCACTTGAGGTACCGTTTTGTGCAGCATCACAACACTGTTAGCACCCGACCTGAAACCTGCTTTCAGCATTTATTTAATGACCTTTCTTGACCGCCACATGTTCATCCGTATAGCACCAGAGACTACTCGAGGGATAAATCCTTGTGCTAAGATGTTTAGGCTGTTTCGCATCACATACAGAAGACGCAACATAGTGCTTTTCTTTCGAATCAGTAATAGTCTGCTCATCCATATGTATCGAAGCGGATGCAATGAACTGCCCAGGCTTGCGCTTTAAGTTAACCGCTGGTAATTTAGCGCTGTACGACCAGAGGCTACTCGTAGTGCGCCGAGATGTATTTGATGGAAGCGCGACGAGCGTTGACTCGATAACATGCGGTATATCCTGTAATTGATGCATTGCCTGATCTGGAGTAAAGCCTCCCTCAAGAAACAGCGCTTCACTCTCGTCAAAGATAGCATCACTGATTCTTTGGATCGGAGTATGATGAACATACGTATCGCGTAAAGGATGAGTGTTTACTTCGCTCTTTACTCCGTTATAAGTTACTGTTTCGCCAGGGGCAGCTAACGGACCTGTTTCGCGTAGTGTACGCACATGAGGTTGTGTCTGGAGTGGAGATTCTAAAGCGACAGGAGAAGGCACCTTGCCTGTATTCACCATATATTGTGCTGCATACGTGCGTTGGTGTGAAAAATATTTCCGCGCATCGAATTTACCTTTGAGCAAGGCTTTCTTGATATGGCGAATCGAGTGTCCCTCATCAATTAATCTTTTGATTGCAAGACCATCAGGCTGCGCATGGCCAAGCGAAAGATAACCAACAAGCCTGTCATCAACAATTGATACTCGCCGGTAACTCCCTTTACTACTGTCTGTTAAAGTCGTGGCTGTATCGCGCCACTGGAGGGGATTACCGACGGTGAGCATTGAAAGTTCACCCAGGCGCGTTGCATGCCACGGAACACCAAAGCCCTCTTCACGCACCGATGTTCCAGCCATAGCGGTACCAGCTATACGTCCTTGCAGGACAGCAGCGTACCACTGCGCACGGGGAGCATACTCACCTAACTGTGGGTCCTTTAGCGCTGCAACATCTCCAGCGGCATAAATATTACGCACACTAGTACGCAGTTGATCATCTACGAGAATGCCACTCTTACATTTCATCGGAAGATCGCAATATGTCGCCAGTGTAGTAACAGGAGTTGTACCTGTACAGACTAAAATTAACTGACAGGGAAGAAACTGATGCTGATTGGTAACGACTCCAATAACTGAGCCGACTTTACCAACGATACCAATAACTTCAGTTTCTGTGTATACATTGGCTCCAGCTCGTCTTATACGTTCCAGGGCCAGGTCAGACGCTGGACGATCAAGCATGCGGGGGAGGAAGGTGTCACTGCGGATTAGCCAGTGGACACGAATACCCCAGTATAACAAGCTCACAACTGTTTCAGTGGCATGTAAGCCGCCACCAACCACAACAGCATCCTCTACTTCACTGAGACGGCGGCACATATCTAGATAGTCATTGAGACGATGGAGTGTAAGTACACCATCAAAATCGCGCCCTGGTAAGTTCGCTGGGAGACCAGTCGCAGTGCTACCCGTAGCGATGAGCAATGTCTCGTAACCGAAGCCACGCCCGCCGATAAGACTAACATAGTTGCCCAGAGCATGAATCTCTTCAACCCGAGCATTGATAACATGAATTCGTTGAGCGCGTTCAGTTCCTGCTGGATATGCGAGTAATTGTTCGCGTGTGAGTTTCCCAATAGCAAATTGTTTGAGTGCGGGCGTATTGATTGTGGGATGGTTTTGTTCTGTAATCATAACAATTCGCCTCTCTGGCGCAAGTCGGCGAGCCTCTACGGCTGCCGTCAAGCCAGTAATCCCATTGCCGACGATTACAATATCAGCGCTATCAACGTTATTTGATTTGATTTGTCTTGTCATTCCGCTACTCATTCTATTTATGTTATCTTTAGCTGCACAGCATTTCTAGATGTAAAGAGAGATACTATATCTGAAAGGAGCCTCTAAGCCTGTATACTTAGTCTACGTTCATTGCCATCAAACTGTTATTCGGCCCCTGAACGTAATAGACATCGGTATGAGCACGCTCGCGCAAGTGACGTTGCATATGACCCAGAGACGCATGACATTGATCTGTGCATTGGAAAACAAGGCGCTGGCGGTTTGCTGTTTCCAAAACGAAATCCCTATCCGGTCCAATCGATATGATTTTGCCATCTGCATGAGCTACATTGTCTCCGTGTAAGAAAGCAGGACCAATCAGCGCAACTGAACCCACACAGACCAACGATAGACTGCCGATGAGTAAGAATACAAAAATAGCGGCAGCAACTCGAGGAAAAATAGATGGCATAAACTGAGTTTCTGCGTCTTTCAAAAAACCCCCACTTGTTATTGTTAGATACGGGTATGTTACGGATACCTACTCATTGTATATCGATGGATTTCAAATTATGCTTCAATAGGTTAAGATTAGCCAGAATATCCCACTACCAAGGTTAAGAAATCTTAACCTTGCGTATTGCATGCAAAGACTATCATGCTCTGAGTAGTAGTCATAATAATAGAGAGGGCTAGTACAGTTTAAGCCATACCAGCCCTCTCTAATTGACGGGGAGAGACGGAAGTAGTCTTGTCACTTTTCTCCCTGATGGACATTCACTTTAGACTATCCATTACTGGACTTTAAAAGTTGACCAAGATGCCCGTTCAAGAGGTGATTTAGAACTCCTGGATTCTTCTGCAACATCTGCATGATGTTTGTAGCCTGTTGTTGCGTAAGATTGCCATCGCTAACGGCCTTAGTCACAGTACTCTGGATAGTCTTGGTCACAAGTGTTTGCAATTGTGAGGATGAAACACCTTGCGCGGTTGCAATATCGCTCAAACTCTTGCCAGATTGCAGCTGAGCCTTGAGTTGATCAACGGTCATATGCAGGCCCTGTGCTACCTGGGTAGCGACACTGGGTAAGTATTGTTTCAGTGCTTGCATCTCTACTCCGCGCCCCCACAAACCTCGCCCGTTACCTGAACATGCCGTATGAGATTCCAGGCGCTGCTTAATCTGGTTTGCCTGATTCTGTGTCAGTTTTCCATCTTTCACGAGTTGAGCCAGCACATCTTTTGCCGCGCCCAGTTTATCCTGCTGCAAAGTGCTCACCGAGACACCGAGACGATTTGCCAGATCCTGCAGGTATTGTTGGCAATAAGGGTTCGTTGCCGCAGGTGTAGAAGTAGCGTTTGTCTGACTACTTCTTGCAGATGCGAACAAAGGACCAGCAAAGAACGCTCCAAAGAGTATACAGAGCAACAGCAGAGCAGAGCCACCGCCGATTAAGAGAATTTTTTTCATATTATTTGAAATCCCTTTCAAAAGAAAGCTCTTCAACATTTTTTAACTATTGTGTTGCCACACTGCTTGCGTGACACTCTCATCATATTCCTTAAAGATCAACAAAGTGTATGCTAAAGTTCAAGATTTGCTCAAGATTTTAGAAAACATACCGAAGAACTTAGAAGTTGGATGATTTCACTAAACTGGTATGATACTATACCATTTGGATAGACTTTTTGGAGTGCAGTAGATGTCCCAAAAGATACTTATCATTGAAGATGAAGAAGGTATCATCCACCTGCTCAACCTATATCTCAAAGATGCAGGCTATGATGTCATTGTTGCAAAAGATGGCGCTGATGGATTGGCCTTGCATGCGCGGACACATCCTGATCTCGTGATCTTAGATATTATGCTGCCCGCTCTCGACGGTTTTGAAGTGTGTCGTCGGATTCGCTCATGGTCGAAAACGCCTATCTTGATGCTGACGGCACGCGGTGACGAGGAAGATCGTATCCAGGGCCTGGATCTGGGGGCTGACGATTATCTCGTAAAGCCATTTAGTCCGCGCGAGTTGGTGAGTCGAGTGCGAGCGATTTTACGACGAGTTGATAATCAGGCAGGTGGGCAAACTTCCAATGAATCTCAAACAAGTACATCTAGATCAGTACTACAATTTCCAGATCTCACTATTGACTTACTGGCGCGTCGAGTTGAGGTCAATAAGATTGAAGTAACCCTGACACCAACAGAGTTTGATCTCCTTGCGCTGATGGCACAGTCACCCGACCGTGTATACACTCGCGAGATATTAATGAATAAAATCTGGGGCTACGATTATTACGGCGATGGGCATATCATTGATGTACATATTAGCGCCCTTCGCAAGAAAATAGAGGTAAATTCGGAGTACCGCTACATTAAAACAGTGTGGCGCGTCGGTTATAAATTTGAGGTTGGAACGCTTACTAACACCGCGTAGAAGCAATGGCAATTTCATTCAGAGGAAACAGCAAGGTCCATGATTAGCCAGTACACTCCGCCGAATTCAAAAGGGACAAATATGCGAGTACGTTGGTGGCAGAGTATACGCTGGCGATTTGCCCTGGTATCGATGTCGATAGCCCTATTGGCAACCGTACTTTTGGCTGTGATCATGTTAGTAGCTATTAACTACTATTATGGTGTGGATCTCAGCCAGCGACTAACAAATATTGCAAATAATACAGCACAACGTATTGGTGTAAGCTATGCTCAAAGTGGCAGCCTCACAACCGCTGTTGATGGTGTGCTACCCAGTACTCCATCACAAAACGCTCAGAATTCGGACTACCTGCTGCTCATACTCAATATGAATCGTTCTCCTCGGCTCATCTACCCCCGTTATGGTAATGCGAATCCTGGTCCCGGCTTTACATTACTTCTGCTTGCAATAGCTGACCCATCTGTGAAGAACGGAGACTTTGTCAAGATTAGAAATGCAATTGCGAATGCCCGTCAGCATGGACAACCCACCGTAGTCGAGATCGGAACGAGTACTCCTGGCACTACTCCTCGCCTGGCCATAGTGCAGCCAATCTTCGATGGAGGTCAAACTGGCACTAGTGTCGTTGGTGTGCTGATCGTTATGCCACGATCAGCCGCAGATAATACTGTGCCACCATTTTTAAAGACAATTCGCATCGCTATCTTGATCGTCTCAGCCATTATCGCTGCACTGGCCGCGCTCGTAGCCATTCTTTTTTCACGTACAATTACACGTCCTCTCGCAAGGTTAACCAATACAGCTCATGTTCTGGCCTCTGGTGACTACAGTGCGCGAGTGACAACAAATGCGCAAAGCGAATTGGGAGAGCTTGCCATTACTTTTAACGAAATGGCAGCACGGCTTGAGAAAGATGTAGATGAGCTACGTAAACAAGAATTTTGGCGCCGCGAACTGATAATGAACATTACTCACGACCTCGCAACGCCATTAACAGCCATCGCTGGTTTAGGTGAATCGCTGGTGGATGGAGTAAACCAGAATCGTGAAGACTTTGAAGCGACAGGACGTATCATTGTCCGTGAGACATTACGCCTGCGTCGCCTGGTCCAAGACCTGCACCTTATGGCGAAAGTAGAGGCGGGCGCAATGCAACCTCAACCCAAAGTGCTGCGTCTGGCTGCCGTGGTTGATGAATCTCTGGCTGTGCTGGCTCCTGAATTCGAGCGAGTGAATGTGGAACCACTCAACAATGTGGCGTTTGATCTACCACCTGCCTGGGCCGATCCAGATATGCTGATGCGTGTCTTCTCAAATCTCTGCGATAATGCGTTACGCCACACTCCAAATGGCGGAACCATCGTCATTGAAGCCAGGCAGCATGGGAATATGCTCGAAGTCGCTATTACCGATTCTGGCAGAGGCATCCCATCAGAAGCTCTGGCACGGGTATTTGATCGCTTCTATCGCGCCGATACCTCCCGCCAGGTTAGAACAGGTGGCAGCGGTCTGGGATTGACAATCGTGCGGGCAATCATAGAAGCGCATGGAGGTACGATCAGGGCTGAAAATGCGCCGCAGGGAGGAGCACGTATCATATTCTCGGTACCAATAGCTGAGCAAGCACCCGTATGGAGTTATACAACAACCCCCATCAGGTAAATGTAGGGGCGGGGCTTGCCCCCGCCCGGTTATACCCTTCTATCCCTATGAGTTTATAGATCTATTCAGTGTGCTATCCCCACCCGGTTCTATGCATCAGGTATACTGCTTCTATAGCCAATCTTACTCATTCTTCTGACCTCATTTGCAGTAACAATGGTATACTATTGTTAACAAACTACTTTAGACCTTGCCCCAAAATCTAACAGAATCAAAAACATTATCGTGGAATGTAGATCAGGTGAAGGGATGTTTATGACTACTAATCTATCTTCTTCCATACGTGGCAACCCGATAGAACATATCAGCATAACTCTTCCAGTAAGCGAAATGCGCGGACTCGTCGATGTCCTGCAAACAACCGTGCAGAATGTAAGCATGCTCCTCGAGGCTGAGGATTGTTCAGTCGCATTACTAGATACTGAGCATAATAAGCTAGTAACACTTGCTACTTTTCAAAAACAAAGCCGCATATCATTTACTACTCAATTGCAGGAAAAACTTGACGTGGCAAGCTGGGTTGCTGAGCATCGCGAAGCCCTTGTCATCAATAACGCGAGCAATAATCCAAGTTTCAAGCAGCTTGATCCTGCACTGACAGGTTCGGTGGTTTTTGTGCCCCTGATTGACAGGGACAATTTCATAGGCATTCTGACCGTCAGTCGCACCGAATCAGGAGCCTTTAGTTCGCATGAATTGCACCTGCTGACAATCTTTGCAGAACAAGCCACGATGACAATCATCAATACGCATCAGGCAGAGTTAGCAAGAAGAGATACTGCGCGTACGAAGGCACACTTCATTTCGATGATTACCCATGAACTCCGTTCTCCGCTCAACTCGATCAATGGCTACCTTGATCTGGCCCTGGAGGGAATAGCCGGAGAGCTAAATCAACAGCAGCGCGAATTTATGCAGCGAGCGCGATCTGGCAGCGAGTATTTATATGCTCTTATTGAGGACCTTCTGCTTATCTCACGTGCGGATGCAGGACAACTACGTTTGAACCGTGATCTAATCCGTTTACCGGAGGTCGTTACTAATGCCATTGAAGAACTTGAACTCATAGCAATGGATAACGACATCTCAATAAAAATTGAAATTGCAAGCGATTTCCCCCAAATTTATGCTGATGCAGTACGTATGCAACAGGTAGTGCGCAATCTTATCAATAATGCGCTGCGCTTCACTCCCTCACGCGGAAGCGTAACCATTTCCGCTCGGGTAAACAACAATCCAACAGAAACTACAGCCGCAGAATCAATCGAAACCAATAAAGATCAGCATCAGATTGAGGTACAAATTCGCGATACAGGGTATGGGATTGCTCCTGAATACCATAAGCAAATTTTTGACCGCTTCTATCAGATACCTGGTGTTAATGGACGTGTCAGCGGACAAGGTTTAGGACTGACCATCGTGAAGATGATTGTGGAATTACACGGGGGGCGGGTCTCAGTCGAAAGTATGCCCAACTCAGGTAGCACTTTCAACTTCACACTCCCTCTTTAACTAGCAAAATTTGAGCCAGCTACCCTTGACGCTCGCAATGGAATCATGCTATGCTCATTCTATACCCCAAAGAGCGGGAAGATGAACGGAGGGTAAAAGGATAGCGACCAGACCTGGTGTGTAAGCTTGTACAGAAAAGGAGACAGACCATGGGTATGCTGCGGATTATGTCCCGTCGCGGTGACGAAAGAGTCGTTTGGGATAATGAGAAGATAGAATCCAACGATTCTGAGGCCGTTGCGGCAATCCGAGAAGCCGAGCGCATTTTTAATCAGGAACGTGCTCGTGGCTTGACCGCATTTAAAGTAGAGTCTGGAAAACCTGTAGAGCGTATTGAGCAGTTTGACCGTACAGCAGAGCAGATTGTGATGGTGCCTCGTGTAGTTGGAGGCTGAGGAGAGAGTAATCGGCAATGTTACAAACCCTTAGCCTATTTCTGGGTATCTGGTTGCTGTTTTTACTCCTGGCGATCTACTACCTCTCGCAGGCCCCCGATGGTCGTGTTGGACGTTTCCGAGAGTCGGTGAGTGAGCATCTATCAGCCGAGAGCCGCGCCAAGGTTTTACTCAGAGAAATGCTGTCTGAGAATCAGTACCAGCAACTTATCAAGTTTGGATATCTGGAAGTATCTAGCCCAACAATAGATAATCGTATCTACCGTATTCCAGGTTCGGGAGGGCTTGTAAAGGTCTACGAGCGAGGTTGTGCAGTCATGGAGCTTTGCCTGCAACCCGCGGAACCTTTGCCAGATGGCGATGTAGTTGTGATGCACAAATTGATGATCGAGGCTAATGAAGAAGAGTATTTGCAAAAAGCAAATCATTTTGCTCCTGGTATCATCTCTCTTCGTTGTCAACATCTTTAATAGTCTGGTAGATGCAATATAATAATAAAGCTAATCTGAGGGCAATTCGACCTCTGATAGCTATATTCTGTCCTTTACTTTTGCTTTTACGGCCGTTGTCTAAGACGACGGCCTTTTTTTATATACAAATACATGAGTGCTGCTGAACTTTTGCAAAATGATTACGTATATATCCTATAAGAATGGATTTCTTACAGTGCTCTCGACTCTGGAGCAGAAACACAGTATAATTTGCCATAAGGGCGGCTCTCGCGGTCGCTTACTCGAGACAACAACCACAATCTTATGATTGGAGAAAGTAGGTACGAACAATGGAATGTCCCTACTGTAAATATGAAAACCGCGATGGCGTCCGCTATTGCAGCAACTGTGGCAGAGCTTTAAGCCCTACCACCGCTACCATCACATCCACAGGTGGCACATCTCGTTCACTAGCCATTGGTACACCTTTGCAGGCGGGACGTTATGTCGTCACCAAGATACTTGGCGAAGGTGGCATGGGAGCAGCTTTGCTGGCAACCGATAAACGTACTGATAACAAGCTAGTCGTTATCAAGGAATTGGTCTCTGATAATACTGACCCCGCCAAATTTCAAGAAGATGTACGCAACTTTACACGAGAAGTCGCAACGCTGGCTCACCTTGATCATCCCTTGATTTCATATGTAACGGATAGCTTCGAAGAAAATTCCCGCTATTTTATGGTACAGAAGTATATCGAGGGGGAAAATCTAGAAGAGCGTCTGGATCGCGTGAATCAGCCCATGAAGGAACGGGAAGTACTTGGTTTGGCTTCGGAAGTGCTGGATATCCTTGATTACCTGGCGCTACAGACACCGCCCATCGTACACCGGGATATTAAACCTGCCAATATCATCATAGGCTCTAAGGGTAAGCGAGCACACCTGGTTGACTTTGGTATTGCACGCGCAGACGAAGCTAAAAATATCAAGCGCAAGCAAACCTCGGCTTTGGGGACGCCTGGTTATGCGCCTCCTGAACAATATCAAGGCAACGCTGACCCTCGCTCAGACCTGTATGCCTTGGGTGCAACTATGCACCATTTGTTGACCAATCGCGACCCACGCAATTATCCACCGTTTACATATCCTCCTGTACGCACTCTGAACCCGCAGGTTTCATCTGAAACAGAGCATTTGATCACCAAGGCGGTCAATAATGATATCACGCAGCGTTACCAAAGCGCGATGGCGATGAAAAGTGATGTCGATGACATCTTGCTGAATCGCTTCGGTGTCTCTGGTAATACAGGCAGCTATACTCTGGGTACATCAGGCCCTATGGTGGCTGCTGGCGCTGCAAGTACAGTTCCTTATGCAAATCCTGCCATGTACGCAAATCAGCCAACGCAGGTTCAACAACCACCTTATACACCTGTCCCACCACCACCCTATCAGCAGGGGACCATGTATTCGCAACCACCAAGACGGCAAGGCGGCAACAATGTAGGACGAAATTTTCTTTTGTTCGTAATCGCTATTGTCTTGCTTGGAGCGCTCGCTTTCGGCGCACTGAACTACTTTAGTAGTCGAGGGACAGGCTCAAATGGCAATGCGACGCCAACAATTCAAGTCTCTTCTAACGGCACAGGTGTCATCAAAGCGTCAAACGGTGAAACTCTAGGCATTAGCGATGGTAACGCCGCTTTTGATACGAGTTTCGGTCGACAAAACGGCGATCTCAAGCAACAGGCTGCGCAAAAATTTGCGGCAGGTGACACTAGTGGCGCTGTGACATTATGGAATCAAGCGGTTCAGAAGGATACGAGCGATGCTGAGTCGCTCATCTACCTTGAAAACCAAAGCGTAATAGCATCTGGCAATCCATATATCACGATTGTAGTAGGTACAATGCTCACCGGTAATGGCGCAACCGCCAGTGTCGGACGCGATAACCTGCAAGGTGCTTACGTCGCACAAAAATCGTTCAATGATGTTTCTAAACTCAACAATAATGTGCTGATTCGTCTACTCATAGCAAATGCTGGTAGTACTGCGGCAGACACAAAAGTGGTATCACAGCAAATCGTGCAACTCGCCAAGGTGGACAAGCACTTCGTGGGTGTGATGGGTTGGCCATTCAGCGGTTATGCCAGCATAGCCATTAGTGTTCTACGCCCGGCACAGATTCCAATGATTTCACAGACTGCGTCAAGCGATGCGTTAACTGGAATATCGCCCTACTTTTTCAGGGTAGCTCCAACAAACCAGAGACAAGGTTTTGAGGGCGCAAAGTATGCTGAACAAACATTGCATGCGACGAAGGCAGTGATCTTTGAAGACCGAAATAATCTCTACACGCAAAGCCTGGCTAATGCTTTCAGTACGCAGTTCACTGCGGACGGCAACCAGATCGTTGCAACAGAAACATACGCTGTCGGTAAAACTACGAACTTCCCTCAACTTATAAGCGACGCAGCGACTCATAACCCTGATCTGATCTACTTTGCCGGCTATGCCAACGATGCCAGTGTATTGCTCAAAGATCTGCCAACAACAGGATCGCTTGCCACAGCACCTATCATGGGTGGAGATGCACTGTATGAAATAGGTGGCTATGGGACTAGTTTACATGCTACGGCTTCACGTCTGAACTTTACCTCATTTGCCTATCCTGATGAGTGGAAATTTCTGTGTAGTCAAGGGCAAACATTTGCCTGTACTCCCCCTTCGTTCTTCGCTAATTACAAAACGTATTTCGATCCTAACAATCAGCATTCGCCGGGGGCTTATGGCTTCCAACGTGCCGATGGCGATACCATTCTCTCCTACGACGCAACAGTCGCAATGTTAACTGCGGCTAACAATGCTCTCACAGGAACAAAGACAACTATCACAACACATGACCTGCTGCTGGGTATACAAGCGATCAAGGGAACCAATGCACTCCAGGGTGTGAGTGGACAAATCGCTTTTGGATCAGATAGTAATCCAATCAACAAGTCGTTGGTTATCCTCAGAGTCGTCAATGGAGGTTTCTTCACTCTAGTCTCTGTACAGCCATGCTTCCCGGTGGGCCAGTGCTAATATAAATAAGAGCAGCATTGAGGTGTAACGAAGCCAGGTGGGGTACATACCCCACCTGGCTTCGTTACACCTCAATGCAAAGATTTTTCCTTGATTTTCTTCTCGATGGCCTCGGCAGTCATTCCGGTGATCTCTACAATTTTATGCCGACCTGTCATGCCATGAACAATCTGTATATCACGTGTATGCAATTCGAGACATTGCGCGAGTAATGCAACCAGCGCTTCATTGGCAGCCCCATTGACTGGAGGCGCCGTTAAACGCACCTTCAGTCCACCCTCTTCCCATTCTATCAAGTTTTTGCCACTACGAGCGATCACGCGTACATTTATACACATGAGTTCTACCAGCCCTTCGGAAGAGCTTGAAGTAGCAAGTGTTGCATCGTAATAACCATAAACCAACCGATGAAAAATGCTATGTCAATAACACCAACAGGACGTATAATACGACGAATCGGTAAAATGAAAGAGTCTGTCAAACGTGCCAGAAAACGGATAATAGCATATCGTTCATCGATACGAAACCAGGAAGCGATTGCTCGCACGAACATTGCAATAATGATAGCGCCTGTGCCATAAAGAATAATCCCGTAGACAATTCCTTGATCGGGGGGTATGCCAAAAAACATAATATACTACTCCTGAATTGTGCGTACCTCGACAACTGTGAAACCCAGAATTTTGCGGCGGAAGATTTCCGTCACATGCACTCCCTCAAGGTCTGGCAGCGTCGTAATATATTTCTGTACAAGTTCACCTAGAGGACGGGCTGCAATTAGTCCTGCGGCCGAGGAGAGGGCAGTTGAAGCTACGCGCGTGCGCGTGCGGCTTGACGTCATGCCAAGCAACGTGCCAAAGGTCAGCAATGTGAAGCCAACGACCAGGTTAGTGCCGCAGTTAGGATGAACAGCGAGTTGAGATTCGCCTGCCTGTAAACGGTACAGCGCTTCATTCAGTGCCCTGCGCAGTTGACCAAGGTCCACGTCACCGAAGATGATAAAACCACGAGAACTTGAACGCGCGCTTATACGTAAATCAGAGACATAGCCACTGAGTATTGTTATCGTTGCATGTTCTAAAGCATGGTTTTGTCGGATACGACGGCCAAACAATATATCTTCAGTTTTCATGTGTTTTCTATTTCCTTTATTGCTTCTCGCGTTCGCCAAAAATCGCTCGTCCTATCCGCACAACCGTGGCGCCTTCTTCAATAGCTACACTATAATCACCCGTCATACCCATAGAGAGTTGCTGCCATGAACATAATGGCAACTCAGCGCGCAATTGATCTCGTAATAAACGCAACTTACGAAACACAGGACGAACTTCTTCAAGGTCTTCCACGAGTGGTGCTATCGTCATTAATCCCTCTACTTGAATAGAAGGCAGTGCCACAATCTGACGCGCTATTTCCGACGTTTCGGCCAAAGGCAGCCCCTCTTTGCTTGCTTCCCCAGAAACATTGATTTGAAGTAGTACAGGAAGACGTTTCCCTTGCTCATCGGAGTGCCTGCTCAGCGTTTGTGCAAGGTGCAAGCTATCCACGCTGTGTACGCAATAAAATGAGCTAACCACCTTACCTGCCTTATTACTCTGCAAGTGGCCGATCATGTGCCAGCGCAACCCCTGTGGATGAAAAGACATGATCTTTGGAAGAGCTTCCTGTACACGATTCTCGCCAAAATCAGTCACCCCTAAATTATACGCCATTCGCACAAGTTCAACAGGCATCGTTTTTGAAACAGCCACAAGAGTGATCTCTTCTGGCGCTCGACCCACTCGTAAGGCTGCTTCAGCGATGATAGAGCGCACATGGACAATATTCGCGGCCATGTGCTCTTCAGTTAATGTTTTTTGGCTGTTCATGATAGTTATTCTTTTATAGCCAAAGTGTTCTCCATGATGCGATAGTATCACAGTGAACAACTGACAACAAGATGAAATATTTGTCTCTACGCGGTCTAAAGGACGTACTCATTACGCAATGCCAGAATTGATGGAAAGCGCCCCGCTTTCCCATGTTCACCTCGATGCGAGAAAAAACGCATTTTTTCGCAACTTGTGCATATTTCTGACGACTCAATATGCTCGGGTAACACACCTGCCATAAGCAACTGATTGCGATTCGTTTCCCATAGATCAAGGCGTAAGCTATCACGATCAGGCATTCGCTTTACAGAAAATACGGCTGATTCACGTATAAGTTTGCGATAACTTACATCAGTGGGAATGGAAGCGAATTCCTGCTGCCCCATAAAGTAGCATCGTACCTCCTCAGTGACTTCGTAGCAACAAGTACCAATCGACGGACCAATTCCAGCGCGAATATTGTTTGGATGACTACCAAACTGCTCACCCATGGCATCAATTGTAGCTGCCGCAATACCACGAGCAGTACCACGCCAGCCCGCATGTGCGATGCCTATTACGCTCTCTACAGGATCATAGAACATCAAAGGGGCACAATCGGCAGAAGACATGGCCAACGCTACACCACTATGCTTTGTGATGAGAGCATCAGCTTTGCGCCTTGGTTTAGTTGTCCAGATCAATTCGTGCTGATCTACTCGATATGAACGATGGGGCCAGTCGGTATGCCAATCATCCCACATATCTTCACCCAACGTTACAACCTCTGCACCATGTACCATCCACAATGTAGCACAGGGGTATGTTTGTATTTGAAGTGCTCTAAGAGCAAGTAAACGATTTCGTATCACATTGTCAAAATCATCACCACTACTATACGAAACATTCAATCCCCAGAATGGTGTCTTGCTGTAACCTCCCAGGCGTGTAAAGCTTGCATGAATCAGATCAGGAAACTGGAGAAGGTGGCCGAATTGCACATAGCATACCTTGCCATGTCGTTGCTCGATCAAGTTGGCTCCTTAATGTGTGTTATCAATTATTTAGAAGCCTCCATTGACATTACAAATTCCAAAACCCCCGAAGATGCTAGAAAAAAGAGGGCCAATATTCTCGCAATGTGGTAGAACAACATCCTGTTGAGCGTTAATCGACGAATCATACACTTGTGAAAGTTGTCCATAATCATGATTGCCAGTGCCAGGACCCAGTGTAATTCGCTGTATTCCAGAACTGGAAAGAGTACGGCCAAAGTTGGCGAACGCCAATATTTCCTGCGGACTCATATCTGTATAAACCTTACCCGCCAGGTCAGTAATCAATCGCTGAAAATGGTTAATAATATTTGGCACAGTCAACTTCTTTTTAAGCGCCTGTAGTATCTCTTGCTGTCGGTTCGTGCGCCCTATGTCGCCTACCAGATCAGCATGGCGAGAGCGCACATATTCTAACGCTTCCAGTCCATTCAGATGCTGGGGGCCTGGCGCAAGGTAGAGACGTTTGACCGCGAACGGGTCATTGGGATTGGCTCGTGTATCATCAGGATAGGTATCATCGACGATAGGATGAGTCACATCGATGTCGACGCCACCAAGAGTATCGATAACGCTGGCAAAGCCGCTTAATCCTACCCAGGCATAGCGATCAATCGTAATTCCGTAATCTTGCTCGATAGTCTGCCGGGCAGATCGAACGCCATCGTCAAAGTTAGTGTGTTGGGCAGCCCCAAATAAAAATGCCTGGTCGATTTTATGCATTCCCCCGTTCAACGGCACATATACCCAGGAGTCACGGGGGATAGAGACCATGTATACGCTGTTGTTATCGGGATCGACATGTACAACCATTATAACTTGTGTAAGCAAGGTAGGAAAACTATATTTATTATCGTTGTCGCTGCCTAGTAAAAGAATATTCCACGGTCGCCCAGTAATGGCACTATCATCTGGTGGCGGTTCGCTGTTACCGCGACTTACAGAATGGAAAAAGTTTAACAGAGGAGCTTGTACGGTGCTTTCGAAGTAAGAGTAACCAAAGGCAAGAACACCGCCTACTAACAAAGTGAAGAGCAGAAAGCTATAGATGTAGATACGCAACCTTCTTGAGTAGCGACTTGCTGTTCGTTTACTGGGCGGTAATTTACCTGGGGGGATTTCCGATAATCGCTGCTTTTGCATTCTTTTAACGCCCAATTACCAGGTTGCCCTTCCTGGCTACCATCTATTACGTAAGCTTCCTGGTGACTATTACATACACCTTACCAGAACGTATAATACTACTTAGCAGAAGTATCTTCAAGTGCAAGTTGATAGATGATGCCCTGCATACACGAAAATGGAGGATCAATAGAATGAATCTTGAACAAATTCAGGAGGCCTTGCGCAGCGAAGGACTCGATGGCTGGCTCTTTTATGACTTTCGCAAATCAAACCCAATCGCTTACCAGATCTTATCAATTTCCCTCGAAAGTTTCTTTTCACGTCGTTGGTTTTATTTTGTGCCTGCGTTCGGCACTCCGACCGCTCTGGTCAGCGCCGTTGAATCGCATGTACTCCGCTCATTGCCAGGAGAACAGCATATATTTCGCACCTGGCAGGAGATGAGAGCCCACCTGCAAGATCTGTTGCCAGCAGGCAAACGTATAGCGATGGAATACTCCCCAATGAACGCAATCCCTTATATGTCGCGTGTCGATGGAGGTACGCTTGAACTGGTTCGCTCCTATAATGTAGAGGTCGTCAGCTCCGCAAATATGGCACAGCGCTTTATCGCTCAACTTAGCGAGGCACAAATGGAAAGTCATCGCGAAGCCGGACGACGGCTCATCGTAGCGAAAGATGCGCTTTTAACTGCATTGGGAGACGATCTACGAGCAGATGTAACACTCAATGAATATAGCGTGGTACAGCGCTTTACAACTCTTATACAACATGCGGGATTGGTTCTGACCGATCCTCCTCATGTAGCAGTCGATGCGAACGCCAGTAATCCGCATTATGAACCAACTAGCGAGAATCACAGCCCTATCCGACGTGGAGATTTAATCTTGTTCGACTTCTGGGCGCATCTTCCCGAAGAAGATGCGATTATGGCTGATTATACCTGGATGGCCTTTGCAGGAACACGAGACGAAATCCCAGTACCTCAACGTGAAATTTACGAGATCGTGCGGCAAGCACGTGATACTGGTATAGCTTTTGTGCGCACACAACTATCAGTAAACCAACCTGTCAAGGGATGTGACGTCGATGATGCCACACGCGCAGTGATCGCTCGTGCAGGCTACGCAGATTACTTCGTGCATCGTACGGGTCATAACATTGGCACTGCGGTGCATGGCAATGGTACGAATCTTGATAACTTTGAGACTCAGGACAATCGAATATTGCTGCCTGCCACATGCTGTTCAATGGAGCCTGGAATCTATCTACCGGAGTTTGGTATACGTAGCGAGGTCAATCTGCTTGTACATGAACGAGATGTCGAGGTAACCGGTACACCAATCCAGGAAGAGATTGTAGCTCTGATGTAAATATCCTCTACAACCCTTGTCTGTTATTCTCGTATATGATGTTGAAATACACATTGTTGATAAGGCGCAATTGATTAGCGCCTGCACACGGGAGGAGCTTATTATGGGTGACGAATGGGAACAGAATCCCGCTTCAGAGCAACCCTATCAAGATGATCTAGACAAACGTATCGAAGAAATTCGGCGTAAAGTAATCGAAGGCACCAGTGAAGCGCAACTGCGCATCAAGCGTGTAGTAGATAAAGCCGGTGAATACTGGCAGCAAACGAATACCCCACTTGAACCCCGCCGGGCTTCGAACGTAGAAGAAGAGCGCATTCGCTACCTGGCTAATATGTGGAGTGTCGGGAACTGGCAACTTGCGCGTGATCTAGGCACATACATGAATCTTGTCTCCTGGAGCGAAGACGAGGTATGGGAGGTCACGATCCAGACACGCTGGGAGACGCGCAGTATGGAAATAATATCTGAACCCTATTCCGGAAGAGCATCGGGAAAACCGCAGCCGCTACTACCCGTGTGGGACTATGATCTGCCTCCAGTAAGCGGATTGCGAGCGCCAGAAAGCCGCATTCGTATTGAAGGATTGGACGAGGAGCTCTCCTGCATCGCTTGCAATAGTACAGGACGCCTTTTATGCGCTACCTGTACTGGTCGCGGTTGGGTAATTTGCCCGGATTGTAAGGGACGCACCAAGATTCGTTGCACAACCTGCCGTGGTCGCGGATACGTTGCAGACTGGTCAGACACGAAGAAAAAACCATACTTCCAGAGACGGGCTGAAGGTTTGGCAAATACTGTGAATGAAAAAGTCTCAGATGTCTTTGAAGGCTTTCGCGATCAAGGCCTGCCGATACCTAACCCTATCGATGTCGATCCTGCATCTAAAGGGCGTACAGTCCCCTGTCCCGATTGCGTAAGTGGCGAAGTGGAATGCACCTGTGGAACAGGCAAGCGTGTCTGTGAGAATTGCAAGGGAGCAAAAACCGAGTTATGTGTGCATTGTGGAGGAACCGGCAAAGTGGTACGTCATTACGAGATCGTACGTCGCTTCGAACTTCGAGATCAAAGGCAAATATTAGGTACCAACGTCATTCCAGAACAACGTCTTTCAAAAGCCTCCGGAGACCTGGTTTATAATGCCGAGGTAAACGAACCTCTCTATGCTGACGCGCCGCCCGAAGGAGTCCCTCTGGATGTGTGGCGTCTGGCTGTCCAATTGTCTAACAATACCAGCGAAGAGCAGAATGCGTCAGGCACTCGCACCAGTAGCCCAGGAGCGCAAACACGAGCTGGCTTGCAGGTAATGGAATTGGTACGTATTCCTTACACCAAAGTAGATTATCGTTATGCGGATCAAGAGTACACGTTCTACACATACGACGTAGAAGGGAAAGAGAAGTTTTATGCTGATCGCTACCCGGCGCGCTGGGATCGTATCGAACGCCTTGTTCGCTTTATAACCACTGACCTGATGATACCTGTTCAAGAGGGTTCTCAGCCAAACACAAATGGTGACCCGGTACGAGGTTACCGTGTACCAGTTGAGAAGCCTCCATATTCGATCACCGAAGAAAGTGACCTTGAATAAACGCAGAGTAATATGCATGCTATAATTTGCTCGACGCCCACGACGGTACAGAAGCAGAGGATAGAGACAGAATGTTCACCCTCAATGACATACTGCAAGGCAATGAGAACAACCTATACTTGCATAACTCAGCGGCGCCTGATCCATACCAGGTCTTCCCGTCCGCGCAGCATGATAGCCGCCAGATTAGCCGGGGAGACCTTTTTATTGCAATCAAGGGCGCTCAAGTTGATGGACATCATTTCATCTCTGCAGCAGCCAGGACGGGAGCCGGGGCCGCACTCTGCAATCAACCCGCAAGCGACGTACCACCCGATTTCCTGCAAATAATCGTGCTAGATGTCATCCAGGCGCTACAAGCTACCGCTCGTGTGCGAGCGCATCGACAGCAGAACACTCTACTGATTGGTATCACCGGCAGCAATGGTAAAACAAGTACCAAAGATGCGACAGCAGCAATTTTAAATCGACTGGCGCCTACCCTCAAGACCTTCGCCTCCTATAACAATGAAATTGGCTATCCACTGACCCTGTTACGCCTTGAACCTGAGCATCGTTATGCTGTAGTAGAAATGGGCGCACAATGGGTAGGAGAGTTGACCTGGCTGTGCGAGACGATAGCAAGACCCAACTGGTCAATCATCACCAACATTGGCGCGGCACACCTCGAGCACTTTGGCACGCAGGAGCGCGTAACCATAGCTAAAAGCGAACTGGTGCAAGCACTGACACCGCAAGGCATTGCCATTCTCAACTACGATGACGTAAATGTACGCAGTATGAGTGCAAAGACAAAAGCACAGATACTCTATTATGGTCTTAGCCAGGAAGCTGATGTACGCGGCAGCAACATTCAAGGTGACACCCTGCGAGGACTGAGTTTCACATTAAGTTATACAGGTCAACAGCAGCGAGTGCAGTTACAACTACCCGGAACTCATGGTGTGATGATAGCTTTGGCTGCCGCCTCCGTCGGGTGCGCAACGCAGATGAATTTTGATGAAATTTGCGTTGCATTAGAGAGTCTACTACCTGCGAAAGGACGAGGAGAGATTAAGCCCGGACCAAATGGCAGCACCTTGATTGATGACACATATAACGCCAATCGTCAATCAATTGTCGCCTTTATACAGTCGATGAGAGCCGCCGAACTTCCCCCCGCAGGGAAACGATGGGCAGTCCTGGGTGACATCTTCGAACTGGGTCACTATGCACGTGAAGAGCATATTGCTAGTGGTGAAGCGCTGGTAGGAACGATTGATTACCTTGTAGCGATTGGCGACCATGCCCGTTTCTATGTCGAAGGAGCATGGCAGGCTGGAATGCTAGAAAAGAACATTCACTATTTCCGCGCCAACGTCGAGAATGCTGCAGAATTAGAGTCTGCCAAACAGGCAGCCGCAGACTTGCTCAAACGCGAGGTACACAGTGATGACCTTGTCTTGCTCAAGGGCTCACGAGGTATGCGCATGGAGACCATGCTAAACATGATATAGTTCATCACATGAGAGAAAGGACTCAAGCATGGAGGAAAAGAAGATTCGTATAGGCCTTATATTTGGGGGTCGCTCAGGTGAACACGAAGTATCACTTGCCTCTGCCGAATCAGTGATGGCAAACCTGGATCGCGATAAATATGAGGTTGTGCCGATTGGCATCACAAGGGAGGGTTCGTGGTTGTTGGGGACTGAGCCACGTACCTTAACAGCAGCCGAGCAGCGCGCCAGCCATGATGAAGGCCTCGAGGAAACAACGGCTGTTACATTAACAGGAGATCCACGCCTGCGCCGCCTGATACCTGTGGAGAATGGCGAAAAACTCGGCAATAGAGGTGTATTTGACGTTATTTTTCCTGTCTTACACGGCACCTATGGTGAGGATGGAGCACTGCAAGGACTGCTAGAAATGGCAAATGTGCCTTATGTTGGCTGTGGTGTGTTGGGATCCGCATTGGGCATGGACAAAGAAAAGATGAAACTTGTATTCCAGGCAGTTGGCCTGCCTGTAGCTGATTATTTGGTATACCGGCGCAATCAATGGGAACGTTCACCTGAGTTCATTTTGGATGCAGTCGAGCAACGATTAGGCTTTCCCTGCTTCGTAAAACCCGTCAATCTGGGTTCAAGCGTCGGTGTAAATAAAGCACACGGTCGCATTGAACTAGAACATGCCATTAATATAGCAGCGGAATATGACCGCAAGATCATCATCGAGCATGGTATTAACTGTCGCGAAGTAGAGTGCGGAGTGCTTGGCAATGATGAGCCGATAGCCTCGGTTGTTGGCGAGGTACTCGCCAGTAATGAATTCTACGACTATCGAGCCAAGTATATTGATGGCAAATCACAGGTAGTAATCCCCGCAGACATACCGCAGGCAACAGCAGAAGAAGTTCGTCGCCAGGCAATTCAGGCTTTCCTCGCTCTTGACCTTAGCGGCCTCGCACGTGTCGATTTCTTCATCGAAAAAGAGACGGGACAGGTATACATTAATGAAGTTAACACGCTACCTGGTTTTACCACGATCAGCATGTACCCTAAATTATGGGAAGCGAGTGGGCTGCCTTATGCTCAATTGATGGATCGCCTGATCGAACTGGCGCTTGAACGGCACGCTGATAGGCAGCGCAATCGAACAAGTTTGTAGGAGTAGAGATTATGTCTCGCACCACCATTCGTTCCATTACCATTGAACCATTGAATATTCCTTTATTGGAGCCATTCACTATTGCCACGGGCAGTGTTTCTGAAGCACGCAATGTGCTGATTACAATTACACTCAATGATGGTAGTGTTGGCTATGGTGAGAGCGCCCCTTTTCCACCAAGTACAGGCGAATCCCAGGAGACAGCGCTGGCCGCAGTACAAGGATGCGCCGCGCTCATCGAGGGCAAAGATGCAGCTCACTGGCGCCCACTTTCTAAATTGATGCACAGTGTGTATTTCAGCCAGGTTACGGCCATTGCAGGTATCGAGATGGCGCTACTTGACGCGCTTACACGTTCCTATGGAATCCCTCTCTATATTTTCTTCGGCGGTGCCAGCACATCGATAGAAACAGACATGAGTATCCCAATGGTGACTCCTGAACATGGCTATGAACTGGCAAAAGACGTGGTAGCCCGAGGCATTAACAGCATCAAGATCAAAGTTGGGGGCAATATCAGAGACGATGTG
>WNGJ01002622.1_pt1 | contig 29389 bp, 26 predicted proteins | sample 5400611 | NCBI WGS metagenome assembly WNGJ01 (sample SAMN13153375, study PRJNA577476) | soil metagenome | isolation source: 40 cm soil or saprolite under Garry oak tree replicate 1 | place: USA:California | collected 2016-06-15
GGAATCGCCCGCGTCTACGGGCTCGAGAATGCCGTCGCGATGGAGATGCTCGAGCTCGAGCACGGCGTCACCGGCCTCGCCTTCAACCTCGAGGAGGACAACGTCGGCACCGCACTCTTCGGCGACTGGGACAGAGTCAAAGAGGGTGACCCCGTCCGCCGCACTGGGCGCGTGGCGAGCGTGCCCGTGGGGGAGGCGCTGATCGGCCGAATCGTCAATCCACTCGGTGAACCGCTCGACGGTCGCGGGCCGATTGACGCCGAGGAGACGCGCCCGCTCGAGTTCAAGGCGCCCGGCGTCGTCCAGCGACAGCCCGTGAAGGAACCGCTTCAGACGGGACTCAAGGCGATCGACTCGATGATCCCGATCGGCCGCGGGCAGCGCGAGCTGATCATCGGCGACCGCACGACCGGGAAGACCGCGATCCTGATCGACACGATCCTGAACCAGCGCGGCGAGGATGTGATCTGCGTCTACGTCGCGATCGGGCAGAAGGCGTCGACCGTCGCGCAGGTCTACGAGCGCCTCCAGGACGCCGGCGCGATGGACTACACGATCATCGTCACGGCGCCTGCCTCCGAGGCGGCGCCGATCAAGTGGATGGCCCCCTACGCGGGTGCGGCCATGGGTGAGCACTTCCTCTACTCGGGGCGCCACGCGCTCTGCATGTACGACGATCTCTCCAAGCACGCCGACGCCTACCGTCAGATGTCGCTGCTGCTGCGCCGTCCGCCGGGCCGCGAGGCCTTCCCGGGCGACGTCTTCTACCTGCACTCCCGCCTGCTCGAACGCGCCGTCAAGCTGAGCGACGAGCTCGGCGGCGGCTCGCTGACCGCGCTACCTGTGATCGAGACTCAGGCCGGCGACGTCTCGGCCTACATCCCGACGAACGTGATCTCGATCACGGACGGCCAGATCTTCCTCGAGTCGGAGCTCTTCTACTCGGGCGTGCGTCCGGCGATCAACGTCGGCATCTCGGTCTCGCGCGTGGGCGGCAACGCTCAGACGAAGGCGATGAAGAAGGTCGCAGGACGGCTTCGCCTCGAGCTGGCGCAGTACCGCGAGCTCGAGGCCTTCGCGCAGTTCGGCTCCGAGCTCGACCCGCAGACGCAGCGCACGCTCGCCCTGGGCGAGCGAATGGTGGCGACGCTGAACCAGCGCCAGTACCAGCCCTGGCCGATGGAGGAGCAAGTCATCGCGATCTACGCGGGGATCAACGGCTATCTCGACGAGATTCCCGTGGCACAGGTGCCGCGCTTCCAGGAGGAGCTGCGCGAGCACCTGAAAGCGGAGAAGTCGATCCTCGAGGAGATCCGCAAGACGAAAGACCTCTCCGATGAGCTCGAGAAGAAGCTCAAAGCCGAGCTCGAGAAGTTCATCAAGGGCTTCAACGTCGAGACCGAGGAGAGCCTCGTCGCCTGATGGCCTCGGTTCAGGACATCAAGCGGCGGATCCGCTCGGTCCGCAACACGCGCAAGATCACCAAGGCGATGGAGCTCGTCGCCGCCGCGAAGCTGCGCAGAGCCGAGGCGAGAATCGAGGCGATGAGGCCGTATGCAGACCGGATGTTGGAGCTGATGGTTGGCACAGCCCGGGCCAGCTCCTCCGTCCGCGGCCTGCCTCTGCTGCAGCGCAGAGAGGTGAGCACGGTCGCGGTCGTGCCGCTGACCGGAGACCGCGGGCTAGCCGGTGCCTTCAACGCGCAGGTGCTTCGCCACGCGTTTGCGCTCGGGCGCTCCGCACGCGACGAGGGAAGCGACGTCCGCTGGCTCGTCTCCGGCAAGAAGGGGCGCTCGACGCTCCGGTTCCGCGGCCACGACGTTCTCCAGGCCTGGGCCGGTTTCAGCGACGCGCCCGCCTATGCGGACGCCGCGGCGATCGCCAACCGCCTCGCCGAGCTGTATGCCTCGGGCGAGGTCGACCGTGTGGTCGTCGTCTATAACCACTTCGAGTCGGCGCTCGTCCAGCGCGTCGTGGAGCAGGACGTGCTCCCGATCCCGGAGCATGTGCTCGAGTCAGGAGACGACGCAAAGCAGGACGCCCTCCGCGGCGACTTCATCTACGAGCCCGAGCCGGAGCAGATCCTCGAGCGGCTGCTTCCGGTCTACGTCGAGACAGAGCTCTATCGCGCCCTCCTGGAGTCGGCCGCCTCCGAGCAAGGTGCGCGCATGACCGCGATGAGAAACGCCTCGAAGAACGCGGGCGAGCTGATCGATCGCCTGACCCTGGACATGAACCGAGCCCGCCAAGCGGAGATCACCCAGGAGATCCTCGAAGTAGTGGCCGGCGCAGACGCCCTAACGCAGTAGCCCGCTAACTGGGTCGACGGCGGCTGGCCGCCGGAGGCGGGCTTTGCCCGCCGGGAGGCCAACCAACACCAAGAACCTCTGCCGAAACCCGCGAGCGACGGCTCCTGAACCGCCTGCACCGAGCAGCCGCTCGAAAGGAGGGGGCTCGCGGGGGAACCAGGGGTTCCCTCGCGCCCGAACCGGGGTTCCACCACGAAAGCGCGAGCTGGAACTAACAAAGACGACGATTCCGTCGTCTTTGGAGTAACAGCGGGCGCGGTGTCCCGTTATGCTTTCTGGCTAACCAGTGGCTTCCGATCAGCAACGCGAAGTTCTCTCAGCTGGCGCGGGACTGGCTGGAACGGTTGCGGTCGAGTCGGGGCCTGAGCTAGGCGAAATCCAGGCCGTCCGGGCTCGCGGCTACTGGGAACAGGTCTGGCGGCGGTTCCGGCGGGACAAGGCCGCGATTGCGGGCGGCGTCTTCATCATCTTTCTCTTCTTGATGGCCTTCGTCGGCGCGCCGATCGCGGCGCACCTGCTCGGACACGGGCCAAACGACAACTTCACCGGCTCGGCGGTCAGAAACTTCCTCCCGGTGGGGCCTTGGACCCACGTGATCAGCTCTGACGGCGGCTACTGCACCGGTGCGAGCTGCCACCATACGCTCCTGATCCTCGGTGCTGATTCGACCCTCGGCCGGGACGAGTTCCTGAGGATCCTCTACGGCGCGCAGGTCTCGCTCGAGGTCGCGATCGGCGCGACGATCATCGGTATGTTCGTTGGGGTTCTCATGGGCTCGATGGCCGGCTTCTTCGGCGGCTGGATCGACACGATCATCTCGCGGATCACCGAGATCACGATGGCTTTCCCGGTGCTCCTCTTCGTCGTCGCGCTCGCCAGCACCGTCGGCGACCGCCTCAACACCATCACCTTCGGCGTGGTCGGGCAGGGTGTGGTCACGCTCGTCGTCGTGATCGGAGCCTTCGGCTGGTACTACCCGGCACGCATCATCCGCGCGCAGGTGCTGTCGCTGCGCGAGAAGGAGTTCGTCGAGGCGGCCCGGATGGTGGGAGCAAGCGACTGGCGGATCATCCGCTCGCATCTGCTGCCGCACCTCGTCGCGCCGATCATCGTCTACTCGACGCTGATCGTCGCCAGCAACATCCTGCTCGAAGCGGGCCTCTCCTTCCTCGGGATCGGCATTCCGCTCGGCACGCCGAGCTGGGGGAACCTGCTCTCGAGCGGTCCGGACTACTACCGGACCGTGCCACTGATCATGGTCTGGCCGGGCCTGGCCGTTCTGATGGCAACGCTCGCCTTCAACCTCCTGGGCGACGGCCTGCGCGACGCGTTCGATCCGCGTGCAACGCGCTAGTTTTGCGGTTTTCCGCACTAACTAACTCTTCGCCAGAACGTCTCAGTTCTCAGGATGCAATGGCGCCCTGGGCCGGCCGCGTGCTGGCTCTCCCCATTTGAAAGGAGTCCAATGCGAAGAAGGCTCTCGTTCTCCGTCGCCGCCCTGGCGATCGGAGCAAGCCTGCTCGTCGCGGCGGGACTCGCCAGTCCGGCATCGAGCAAGCCGACGTCTCCAACTTCGAACAAGGCTAAGGCGGGCGGAACGCTCCGTCTCAACCTTTCGAGCTCTGACGTCGACTTCATCGATCCTTCCCTGGCGTACTTCCAGCCGGCGATCCAGCTCGAGTACGCGGCTTGCCGCGAGCTCGTGAACTATCCGCCGGCGAATCCGCCCCGTGGCGGCATCCTCAAGCCGGATGCTGCAGTAGCGATGCCACGGATTTCAGCCAACGGCAGGACATACACCTTTACGATTCGCACGGGCATCAGGTTCAACGACGGCTCTAAGCTGACCGCGAAGAACTTCGAGTACGTCCTGAACCGCAACCTCGACGCGGCGATGAACTCCCCCGACGTGCCGTTCATCGGCGAGATCAATGGGACGACCTCGGATGGAACCCTTCCGAAGGGCGTCACCAAGGCGAGCGGGATCAAGGCTGTCGGCAACAAGCTGATCATCAAGATCAAGCAGGCCGACCCCGCGTTCATCTCGAAGCTCGGGTTCACGTTCAACTGCGCGCTCAAGGTGGGGACTCCCCACATCGCGCAGGGCATCAACAAGTTCGCTTCGGCCGGCCCGTACTACGTCTCGAGCCGCACGCCGAACCGGACGATCGTCCTGAAGAAGAACAAGTACTACAAGGGCATCCTGGGGCATAACCCCAGCCAGATCGTCGTAACCGTGCAGACCGATCCGAACGCGAGTCTGCAGGCGGCTGAGAAGGGCAACATCAACTACGACATCGGCGGCCTGCCGCCGACGGAGCATGCTCGTCTCGGCCGGCAGTACGGCGTCAACAAGAAGCAGTACTTCGTCAAGCCGCAGATCGAGACGGACTACCTCGCTCTGAACACGGCGTCTAACTGCTTCAAGAGCGCCAAGATTCGCCAGGCCGTCAGCTGGGGCCTGAACCGCAGGGGCATGCTCGCCCAGCGCGGTGCCTACGGCGGGGTCTTGACCGATCAGATGCTTCCGCCGGGAATCCCGGGCTTCCACAACTGGAAGATCTACCCGCTGAGCAAGCCGAACTTCACCAAGGCGAAGAAGCTGATGGGCGGGAAGAAGCTCAGCTGCGTCCACTACACCAGCACAAGCCCGACGGGCCAGTTGCTCGCGCAGTTCGCGCAGCAGAACCTGAAGCAGTTCGGGATCACGACCGACATCAAGTCGTTCGCGACGGGCGTCATGTACCGGAAGGCCGGGACGAAGGGTGAGCCCTTCGACATCCTCACGGCCGGCTGGGGCATCGACTTCAACGACCCGGTGGACTTCGTCGACATCCTCGCGAACGGCGACAACATCCACCCGACGAACAACAACAACTACTCGTACTTCAACAACGCGAAGTACAACAGGCGAATGCGGGCTGCTGCGAGGCTGTACGGCGCGAAGCGCTACTCGGCCTATGGCAAGCTCGACAAGGACATCATGACGACGGACGCTCCGATCGGTGCGTACGACAACCGGAGTGACCGCTACTTCGTCTCCAAGCACACAGGGTGCGTCGTCCAGATGCCGGTCTACACCGGTGCGAACCTCGGGGCGCTCTGCATCAAGTAGAGATCCTGTGGCTGTTCTGTTCCATCACGAGGCGCCGGCAAATGTCGGCGCCTCGTGCTTTACGCCGATTCTCCGTGAGGTAATCTCCAGCCACGCCGGGTGGTGGCTAGCGGCGGGAGTTGGAGCGACGCACGAGGTGGATAGAGCGTGATTCGCTACGTCATCAGGCGCGTTCTCTGGGCTTTCGTCCTCTTCTTCGCCGTGACGGTGATCACGTGGGTGATCTTCTTCGTGATCCCGGTCGACCCCGCAAAGCTCGCCGCGGGCAAGAACGCTCGGCCGGTCGACGTCCAACGCACGAAGCACTTCCTCGGTCTCGACAGACCGCCCTACATCCAGTACCTCAAGTTCATCGGCCGCCTCTCGCCGATCGACTTCGGACATTTTCCATCCGTTCCTTCGTTCAAGACGCCCTCGCTCGGCCGCTCGTTCGCGAATCGCCAGGACGTGAACTCGATCGTGGCGAACGCAGCGCCGGTGACCGCCTCGCTCGTCTTCGGCGGCGCCTTCTTCTGGCTCTTGCTCGCGATCCCCATCGGCGTCCTCTCGGCGCTGCGACCCCGCTCGCTCTTAGACAGAGCAGCGATGGTCTTCGTCCTGATCGGGATCTCGGCACATCCGGTGTGGATCGGCCTCATCCTGTCCTACTTCTTCGCCTTCAAGCTCGGGTGGTTCCCCGCGGGAGGCGGGTACTGCGACGTCTTTAGTCCGCCACCCGGTGCTCAGTGCGGCGGGATCGTCGACTGGGCGCACGCGATGTTCCTGCCCTGGATGACGTTCATGCTGCTCTTCGCCGCGCTCTATGTCCGGATGATTCGCGCGAACGTGATGGAGACGATGAACGAGGACTACGTGCGGACGGCGCGCGCGAAGGGCGCTCCCGAGTCGCGCGTGCTCGCAGCCCACGTGCTGCGGAACGCCCTGCTGCCGATCGTGACGATGCTCGGGATGGACCTCGCGCTCGCACTCGGCGGCGCGGTCTTCACGGAAACGGTCTTCGGGCTGGTCGGGCTCGGCCACCTGCTCGTAATCAGCCTGAACGACTTCGACCTGCCGACGACGCAGGGCATCGTCATCTTCGGGACGCTCTCGATCATCGTCCTGAACCTGGTTGTCGACCTCTTATACGCCTGGATCGATCCGCGAATTAGACTCGCGTAATGCCCCTCCTAGAGGTCAAGGACCTGAAGACCTACTTCAGGACCGATGACGGAATCGTCAAGGCGGTCGACGGGGTGAATTTCGCGGTCGAGAAGGGCCAAACCCTCGGGATCGTGGGTGAGTCCGGCTGCGGCAAGAGCGTCACCTGTCTGACGATCATGGGGCTGAACGCCAAGCGGAACACGATGACGAGCGGCGAGGTCATCTTCCGCGACCAGAACCTACTGACGATCAGTGGCTCCAAGCTGCGCCAGATCCGCGGCAACGACATCGCGATGATCTTCCAGGACCCGATGACGTCGCTGAACCCGGTCTACAAGATCGGCTTTCAGCTCACCGAGGCCGTCCGTTTGCACCAGGACGTGACGAAGGCGCAGGCGCGCAAGCGCGCGCTCGACCTCCTGAAAGCCGTCGGGATCCCGCGCGCCGAGCGGCGAATCGACGACTACCCGCACCAGTTCTCGGGCGGCATGCGTCAGCGCGTGATGATCGCAATGGCGCTCGTGAACGATCCGGACCTGCTGATCGCCGACGAGCCGACAACGGCGCTCGATGTCACGACCCAAGCCCAGATCCTGAACCTGATGAACAAGCTTCAAGAGGACTTCGGCAGCGCGATTGTGATCATCACGCACGACCTCGGCGTCGTCGCGGAGACGGCGGACGAGGTCGTCGTCATGTACGCAGGCCGGGTGGCGGAGAAGGGGACGGTGGAAGCGATCTTCACGCGCCCGCATCACCCGTACACCTGGGGCCTCCTCGGCTCGCTGCCGCGGCTCGACGCAGACGTGGAGCGCCTCGTCCAGATCACGGGCCAGCCTCCCTCGCTCCTGAACCCGCCCAAGGGCTGTCGGTTCAGGAGACGAAGGACAGGGAGGCGGAGAAGCTCCTCGCCGGCACGCTGGCGGAGGCCGGGTAGTGCCCCTCCAGCAAATGTCCGCCGGCTCCTGGCCCACGATCACGCGGCGCGCTGCTCGTCAACATTCACTGAAGGGGCACTGATGCCGGGGCAAGAGCTCCTCGTCGTCGAGGACCTGAAGAAGCACTTCCCCGTCACCCAGGGAATCATTTTCCAGAAGCAGATCGCGGCCGTGAAGGCGGTCGACGGGGTCTCCTTCACCGTCCGTGAGGGGGAGACCCTGGGCGTCGTCGGCGAGTCCGGCTGCGGCAAGTCGACGATGGCGCGCTGCATCATGCGGCTGCTCGAGCCGACGGCGGGGAAGATCACTTTCGAGGGGCGTGACATCACGAATCTCTCGCGCGCCGACATGCGACCGATCCGGCGTGAGCTGATGATGATCTTCCAGGATCCCTACGCATCGCTCAATGCGCGCAAGCGCGTCGGTTTCATCATCGCGGAGGCCCTCGAGGTGCACAAACTCGGGACGGCGGCGGAGATCAGGCGGCGCGTGCAGGAGCTGCTCGAGGTCGTCGGCCTGAACCCGGAGCACTACAACCGCTTCCCGTTCGAGTTCTCCGGTGGTCAGCGTCAGCGCATCGGCGTCGCGCGCGCTCTCGCGGTCAACCCGAAGCTGATCGTGTGCGACGAGCCGGTCTCGGCGCTCGACGTGTCGGTGCAGGCGCAGATCTTGAACCTGCTCAAGGACCTGCAGCGCGACTTCGGGCTCACGTACGTCTTCATCGCACACGACCTGAACGTCGTCCGCCACATCTCCGATCGCGTGATGGTCATGTACCTCGGCAAGGTCGCCGAGCTCGCGTCGCGGAACGAGCTGTACACGGCGCCGAAGCACCCATACACGGGCGCCCTCCTCTCGGCCGTGCCGATCCCCGACCCGGAGCTCGGCCGCCAGCGCAAGCCTGTCGTGCTCGAAGGTGACGTTCCGAACCCGATCAACCCGCCGGCTGCGTGCAACTTCCATCCGCGCTGTCCCCGCTTCCGCGAGGGCCACTGCGACGTCGAGGACCCGCCGCTGTACTCGTTCGGCGACGGCCACATCGCTGCCTGCCACTACCCGCTCGAGCGCTGGCCGATGTCCGAAGAGGAGATGCGGCGGGCGGGCGAACCAGCTGTCGCCAACTAGCCGCATCGCCTTTCTGCGGGCCGCGCTTCGCCGCCTCGCGGTTCTCTACTTGACAATCGCCGCGGTGACGGCCGCCGTTTCGTTCATCCTGGGCCTCGCGTTCGGAGCGTCGGCCGACCGGTCGATCACGATCGGGTTCTACCTTGTGGGCTGCTTCCTCCTCGTCGCCGGCTTCTTCACCGGCAACCGTGGCCCGGTGCGTCCGAAGCACGCCGCCGTCCCGATCATCGGGCCGCGCTTCATGCGCTGGGCTTCGCGAGCCGAGCTGGACGAGTCGCTCAACTCCTCCGCGCTGTACGTGGTTCTCGGCTTCGGGCTCATCGTCCTGGGCATCGTTGCCGATACCAGGTACTCGTTGTTCTAGTTTTTCGGCAGTTTCTGCTAACTATGAGCGCAGTAGATCGTCAGACTTGACATGGGAGCAATGAGGGCAGTGTTCGTGTGCCGTCAGGGGCGAGAGCTCATCTCGCTTCGGCTTGACGACGAGCTTTCCGAGCTCGAGCAGGCACGCTTGGACTCGCATCTACGCGTGTGCCCGGATTGCCGCGCGTACGAGGCCGACCTCATGGGGGCGACGCGGATGCTTCGCGCCGCCGCGCTGGAGCCTGTCGAGCGTCCGTTTGTGCTCCCGCAGCGCAGGCGCGTGCCGCTGCGCTCGCTCCAGATCAGCGCCGCCGCGGCGCTCGTCGTCGTGGCTGCTGCCCTCGGGACCCTGCTCGGGCCGCTGCGCTCTCATCAGGCGACGCAACTTCCGATTGTCCTCGCCTCGCGCGGCGACGACCACAGCGACCTTCGTGCACAGCGCCAGCTGCGCCGGCTGCAGCTGATGCCGGCCGCTCGGCTGATGGCGCCGCGCCGCCACGGCGGCTCCCAGCCGGCTTAGGAGGCGACCCGGCGGCTATCGTGAGCGGCGTGTACGCGTCGCCCATCAGCTCGCGCGTCTGAGCTCTCGACCACGTCGCCCGTGTGGCGGCTGCGGAGGGCAGGCTGAGCATCGATCGACCGGGTCGCCCAAAACCGCGGTTCGGTAGACTGCGCTCGATCGGCAGGCGCCTGCGCAGACGGCGCGAAGGCACCGAGTTCCCTCTCCCGGAGACCAATGGCTGAGAAGCGCAGCAAGCAGAAAGACACGAGCGCAAACGACAACGTCGGCAGCGTGATCGAGATCAAGGGCGTCGTGATCGACGCCGTCTTCCCGGGCGAGCTGCCGCAGATCTACAACGCGCTCCGTCTCAGCCTTCCCGAGCAGGACGGCCGGGAGGCGATCGAGCTGATCGCCGAGGTTCAACAGCACCTTGGTGACGATCGCGTACGCGCGGTCGCGATGGACACGACGGACGGCATCCCGCGCGGCGTCGAGATCGTCGACACCGGCAAGCCGATCAGCGTGCCCGTCGGCAAGGCGACCCTCGGCCGTCTCTTCAACGTGCTCGGTGACCCGATCGACGGCCGGGAGGAGAGCGTCGAGTCTGAGGAGCGCTGGCCCATCCACCGCCAGCCGCCGGACTTCGAGGAGCTCAAGCCGACCACGGAGATCTTCGAGACGGGGATCAAGGTGATCGACCTGCTCGCGCCGTACGTGAAGGGCGGCAAGGTCGGTCTCTTCGGCGGCGCCGGCGTCGGCAAGACGGTTCTGATCCAGGAGCTGATCCGCAACATCGCCGAGGAGCACCAGGGCCTCTCGGTCTTCTGCGGCGTCGGCGAGCGGACGCGCGAGGGAAACGACCTCTACATCGAGATGACCGAGTCGGGCGTGCTCGACAAGACCGCGCTTGTGTTCGGCCAGATGAACGAGCCCCCGGGCGCGCGCCTGCGGGTCGGGCTCTCGGGCCTGACCATGGCGGAGTACTTCCGCGAGGACGGCCAGGACGTCCTGCTCTTCATCGACAACATCTTCCGCTTCGTCCAGGCGGGCTCGGAGGTTTCGGCGCTCCTTGGCCGCATGCCGAGCGCCGTCGGCTACCAGCCGACCCTCGGGACCGAGATGGGCCAGCTGCAGGAGCGGATCACCTCGACGCGGACGGGATCGGTCACCTCCGTGCAGGCGATCTACGTCCCGGCCGATGACTTGACGGACCCGGCGCCGGCGAACACGTTCGCCCACCTCGACGCGACGACGGTGCTCTCGCGCGCGATCTCGGAGCAGGGGATCTACCCGGCGGTCGACCCGCTCGACTCGACCTCGCGCATCCTCCAGCCGGACATCGTCTCGGAGGAGCACTACCGGACGGCGATCCGCGTGCAAGAGATCCTCCAGCGCTACAAGGACCTGCAGGACATCATCGCCATCCTCGGCATGGACGAGCTGACCGACGAGGACAAGCTGCTGGTGCAGCGCGCCCGCAAGGTGCAGCGCTTCCTCTCGCAGCCGTTCTTCGTCGCCGAGCAGTTCACGGGCACGCCGGGTCAGTTCGTGCGGCTCGAGGACACGATCAAGGGCTTCTCCGAGATCATCGACGGCAAGCACGACGAGCTTTCCGAGAGCGCGTTCTACATGGTCGGCACGATCGAAGAGGCGGTCAAGCAGGGCCGCGAGCAGTCCGGGGAGGGCGAGGAGCAGCCCGCCGCGGAGGCCGTCCCGGCCTAGGTAAGTGGCTGACGCCCGCCGCATCTTTTCCCTCTCGCTCGTGACGCCGGAGGGCGCCGCGTTCGAGGGTGAAGTCGAGCTCGTGATCGTCCCCGGCGATGCAGGCGAGATCGGAGTGCTTGCACGTCATGCGCCGCTCGTCTCGACGACGCGGTCGACGCCAGGGAGATCGACGACGCGCGCGCACGCGAACAGCTCGACCAGGCGCGAGCGGAGCTCGAGAAGGTCGAGCGCGGCGAGTCGGAGGCGGACCGCTGGCAGCTCGAGCAGCGGATCCGGCATGCGGAGAACCAGCTCGCCGTTTCGGGGAGAGCATGAAAGCCTTCGCGCCCGGCATCTATCCGCGCTCGGAGGCGCTCGTTCAGGCAACGCGCGACCTCGACCGCGGCCGCACCACGCAGGAGGCGGTTGACCTGCAGGTCGCCCGCGACCTCGAGCAGCTCGTGCAGGCGGAGCAGAGCGCAGGGCTCGATCTGCTCGTCGACGGCATGCTCAGGTGGCAAGACCTCTTCCGACCGCTGGTCGACCAGGCGGAAGGTCTGGAACGCGGCGCACTGACCCGCTTCCTCGACACGAACACCTTCTACCGCGCGCCCGCCGCGACCTCGGCGAGCCCGAAGCTCGCCGCACCGCTGGGCGAGGAGTACGTCGCCCCCCTTCCAGGCCCTCGGCTCCTGACCCTGCCTTCGCCGTACGCGCTCTCGCGCGGGACGGGTGCCTCCCCCAAGACGATCGCCGAGAGCGTCCTCAGGTCGCAGCTCGAGGCAACCAAGGCCGAGCTCGTCGTTCTCTCCGAGCCGTTTCTCGCCCGGGATGAGGAGGGGAGTCTCGACGGGTTGGCGGACGCGCTCCAGACGCTCGCCGGCGCCGGCCCGAAGCTCGCGCTGCAGATCACCTTTGGAGATGCCCGCAAGCTGCTCGAGGCCGGACTCGCCGACCTTCCCGTCGATGGGATCGGGATCGACTTCTACGCCACGCACGTGACCGACGTGCCGGAGGGGCTCGACAAGCTCCTGCTCGCCGGCGTTGTCGACTCGCGCAACTCCGTGCTCGAGGATCCGCGTGAGCTGGCGGCGTTCGCGGAACGCCTCCGCAGCGAGCGCGGTGTCGAGCAGATCGCGCTGACGCCGAACGGCGACCTTCAGTACGTTTCCCAGCAGATCGCGCAGGAGAAGCTGGCGCGGCTGGGCAGAGCAAAAACCGCAACCACAGAGGCTGCCGCATGATCACCGCAAAAAATGCTGCGCATTTTTCGCGGGACCGGTGTGTGCCGTCGCTACGCTCGGGAGACGATGGCTGAGATCAAATTTTTGACGCACGAGATCGGCTCGCTTGCGAAGCCGCCGTGGCTCGTGAAGACGAACGCCGGCTCGCCGCTGGACGAGAGCGATCGCGAGCACGCGCGTGCCTGGGGCGAGAAGCTCCGTGTGAAGGGCTACGAGGAGCTGATCGCGCTGCTCGAGGCCGACAAGCGCGACCCGGACGAGATCGCCCGCTGGGCGAGCCGCTACGCGCTCCGCCTCCAGGAAGCCGCGGGCGTCGATTACGTCTGGGACGGCGAGCAGCAGCGCAGCGAGATGTACGCCTGGGCGATCGCCCACTCGAACGGCTTCGAGCCGCGCGGGACGATCCGCAGCTTCGACAACAAGTACTACTCGAAGTCCGCGGTCACCGGCCCGCCCAGCCTGCGAGTGCCGTTCCACAACGAGGAGTTCTCGTTCCTGACGTCGGTCGCCGAGCACGAGCTGAAGATCCCGATCACGGGCGCCTACACGCTCGCGGTCTGGTCGTACGACGAGCATTACGCACCGCAGACGGGCCGGCTCGGCGCCGGCCACGGCCGCTCGGAAGAGCTGGAGGCCAGGCGCGAGTTCACGCTCGACATCGCCCGCAACCTCGTGCGGCCGAATCTCGAGGCGTTGATCGAGCTCGGGGCGACCTGGATCCAGATCGACGAGCCCGGAGCCTCGACCGAGGCCGACGAGCTCGACCTCTTCGTCGAGAGCTTCAACGTCAGCGTCGAGGGGCTCGACTGCATGTTCTCGACGCACCTCTGCTTCTCGGACTACAACCTCTTCTTCCCCGCGATCGAGGGGATGGCCGAGTGCCGCCAGTACTGCGTCGGCTTCGCCAACTACGACCGCACCGAGCTCGGAACCTCGGGCGCGGACCGCCCCGGCTACGAGGTGATCGCCAAGTTCCGCGACCTTCCGTACGACCCGATCCTCGGCCTCGGTGTGCTGGACATCCACACCGACTACATCGAGCCCGCCGAGCTCGTTCGCGACCGGATTCTCTATGCGGTCGACGTCTTCGGCGACCCGGCCCGGATCCACGTCTGCCCGGACTGCGGCCTGCGCACGCGCAGCTGGGAGGTCGCCTACGAGAAGCTCTCCAGGATGGTGGAGGGGACCCACCTCGCGGAGGAGGCGCTGAACCGGGCCCACGTAGCCGCGCGGTAGGCTCGGGCCGACCGGGAGGTCGGTTATCCTGGGTCGAGGTGGGCGCCGATCACGGCGTCCTGCGTTTTCCAGGGATAGATGCGCACGACGCTGAAGAGAGGGTACGGCCGCGCCGCCGAGACGAACGGCAACGGACGCGCGGTCCTGCCGCCTGGCGTGCTCACGCCCGTCACGGTCTACCACCAACCACCCCCCGCACAGCCCGGCGTGGGCATGCTCGTCGGGAAATTCTTCCTCTGGCTCTTTGCGGCGGCCTTGGTCGTTGCGGCCGGGCTCGTCGGCGGCGCCTACCTCTGGGCCCACGCAAAGGTTGCCCAGACCGGTGCGCATACCCGCGACGTCAAGAAGGCGCAGGCGCACCTGGCGAAGGTGCCCGACCCGACCCAGCCTGCGAACGCCCTGATCATCGGCCACGACCACCCGGAGGGCGTCGGCGACCGGCCTCGCTCGGACACGGTCATGCTCGTCCGCGCCGATCCACGGACGAAGACGATCTCGCTGCTCTCGTTCCCGCGCGACCTCGTCGTCCCGCTCCACTGCCCCGGACACTCGCTGGGCTCCGAGCGGATCAACGTCGCCTTCCACACGTGCGGCTCCACGGGGACGATCGAGACCGTCAAGGCGCTGACGGGGCTTCCGATCAGTTACCTGATCAGCGTCGATTTCCGCGGGTTCAAGGGCGTCGTCAACCATCTCGGGGGCGTCTGGATGGACATCGACCGCCGCTACTTCAACAACAACGGCGGCCGCACCTACGGGACGTATTCCGAGATCAACCTGCAGCCGGGCTACCAGCGCCTGTGGGGAGCAAACGCGCTCGCCTACGTCCGCTTCCGCCACACCGACTCCGACGTCTACCGCGTCGCACGACAGCAGCAGTTCGTGAAGGCGCTGCGGGAGCAGATCAAGAATTCATTCGGGATCACGTCGGTGCCCGGGCTCGTGAACACGCTCGCGGACAACATCGAGCTCGGGATCGGCGGCGGCCGCAAGCCCGACCTCGGTCTGATCGAGCAGTGGGCGCTCTTTGGCTACCGGCTTCCGCCGGGGCACGTCTTCCAGGTGCGGCTCGACAACCTGCAGCAGTATGGGCCGAGCGGAGCAGAGCTGATCACCGACCAGTCGAACATCGACAATGCTGTGCAGCAGTTCCTCAATCCGGATGTGCAGGCCTCGACGAAGGCGACAGATGTCGCGCTCGGGATCAAGCCGAAGGTGCCCCGCGGGCCCGCTCCGAGCAAGGTTTCGGTGACTGTGCTGAACGGGAACGGGGTCACGGGCTCGGCCGCAAACGCAGGCTTCCTGCTCGGCAAGCGCGGCTACCGGATCATCGTGCCGCCGAACGGGATCCCGGCCAACGCGCCCAACTGGAGCTACTTCCATTCGGTGGTCAACTTCGATCCGCGCCAGCGCGGCGCGCGCCTCGCATCCCTCCAGCTGGCGAAGCTGTTCGGCGACGCCGACATCGTGGCGATGACGCCGGCAATGAGGCGACTCTCGAACCAGGCGATGATCGAAGTCGTCGTCGGGCAGACCTTCCACGGGACGCTGGCGCCGCAGCCGATCGACGAGACTCCGAAAGCGCAGCCGCCCTACGTCTCCTACGAGCCTTCCGTCACGGTGCCTCTGCTCCGCTCGGCACGCGGTCGAGTTCCGTTCCGGCTGGAGTTTCCGAGCCTCCTCGAGCGCAGCTCGCGAGCCGACTATGAGGTTCCGATTCGCGTCTACCGGATTACACCGAACGAGAAGGCCGTCCGTCTGACCTTCAAGACCGGCCAGAGCGAGTACTGGGGGATCGAGGAGACGAACGCCAAAGGGCTCCCCGTGCTCGCAGACAAGAGCATCCGGCACAGCATTCACGGGCGAATTTTCGATCTCTACTACTCGGGCCCGCACCTGCACATGGCCGTCCTGCACGCGCACGGCGCCACGTACTGGGTCATGAATACGCTGCTGGACTCGCTCTCGAACGAGACGATGTTGGCCGTCGCAAAAGGCCTGCGCCCGCTATCGAAGTAAGCTGAGAAACGTGGCAGGCTCGTCCTCCGCGCGCATCGGAATCTTCGGCGCCGGCTACGTCGGCCTGGTCACGGGCGCCTGCCTGGCCGAGCTCGGCCATTCGGTCGTCGTCCGGGACGTGCTCCCCGAGCGGATCGAGACCTTGCGCGCAGGCGAGCCGCCGTTCTTCGAGCCGGGGCTCGCCGACCTGCTGGCCCAGAACTCCGAGCGCCTCACCTTCACGCTCGATGCCGACGAGGCTGCGGCCGAGGCCGACTTCCTCTTCGTCTGCGTGGGCACTCCGACCACCTACGGCGGCGACGCGGACTTGTCTGCGGTCTGGGCGGTGCTGGACGAGCTGCCCCACCGTGACAGCCGGGCGATCCTGGTGATGAAGAGCACGGTTCCCGTCGGCACCGGCGAAAAAGTGCACGAAGCGCTCGGCGCTCGTGGCCTCGTCCAGTTCGGCTACGTCTCGAACCCCGAGTTCCTCGCCGAGGGAAGCGCGTTACGCGACTTCTCCCGCCCCGACCGGATCGTCGTGGGCGCCTTCTCCGAGAGCGATGGAGACGCCGTCGTTGCGCTATACGAGCCGATCGACGCGCCGGTCGTTCGCACCGATGTCTCGTCGGCGGAGATGGTCAAGCTCGCCTCGAACGCGTTTCTTGCGACCAGGATCAGCTTCATCAACGAGATCGCGAACGTCTGCGAGGTGACGGGCGCCGACGTGGCGGAGGTTGCGCGCGGGATGGGCCTCGACCATCGCATCGGCCCGTACTTCCTGGCGGCGGGGATCGGGTACGGCGGCAGCTGCTTTCCGAAGGACGTCAGCGCGCTCAAGCAGTTGGCGGGGAACTCCGGCTACCAGTTCCAGCTCCTGACGGCGGTGATCGAGGTGAACGAGCTGCAGAAGCGGCGCGTGGTGGGCAAGCTCGAACGCCATCTCGGTCGGCTGCGCGGCAAGACGATCGCGCTGCTCGGGCTTGCCTACAAGGCGAACACGAGTGACCTGCGGGAGGCCTCGAGCCTTGTGCTCGCCTCGCGCCTGCTCGCCGAAGGCGCCGAGGTACGTGCCTGGGATCCGGTCGCGGATGCGACCAGCGTGCTGAGCGGCGTCACGTTCAGCGACACCGTGCTCGACGCGGTCCAGGGGGCCGATGCAGCGGTGATCGTGACGGAGTGGCCTGAGCTGCGCGAGCTGGCGCAACCGGAGATCCGCGACGCGATGCGCCGGGCGATCATCGTCGACGGGCGCAACCTCCTCGATCCCGGTCTCGCTCGAGCCGCCGGCTTCGTCTACGAGGGGATCGGCCGCACAGGCTCCGAGCTCGGAGCGCTGCCGAAGACCCCGGAGCGCGAGCCCGAGCTGAACCGATGAGCACCGGCCCGACCGAAGCGCTCCTGCTCGCAGGCGGGAAAGGCGAGCGGCTGGGCGAGGCCGCCGGTGGCAAGCCGAAAGCGCTCGTGGCCGTGGCCGGGAGACCGCTTGCGGCCTACCAGGTCGCCCGCCTCGTCGGGGCCGGAGTCAAGCGCGTGCTCGTGAGCTGTAGCGCCGGCTCGGAGGATCTCTTCGCCGAGGCGCTCGGCGGGCTCGGTGCGGAGATCGTCCCGGTCCCGGAGGCGGAACCTCTCGGTCGCGGCGGCGGCTTCCGCCTCGCTGCGTCCCGCCGCAGCGACACCGGCCCGGTGTATGCGCTGAACGCGGACGACCTGCTCGACGTCGATCTCGGGGAGCTCTCGAGCCGCCACGCAGACCGTGGAGGCGCCGCTACGATCACCGTCGCGCCGCTGCCGACCGGCTTCGGCGTCGTCGAGCTCGGCACCGACGATGCGGTGACCGGGTTCCAGGAAGCCCCCACGCTGCCGCACTGGGTGAACGCCGGCGTGTACGTCTTCGGCGAGGAGACTCTGTCTCGCTTGCCCGAGCGGGGCGATCACGAGACAACTACCTTCCCCGAGCTCGCCGCCGAGGGACGCCTGTTCGCGTTCCGCCACGAGGGCGTCTGGCTGACCGTGAACACGCCGAAGGATCTTCGCCGCGCCGAGGAGTTCGTGCGCGGGCACCCCGAGTGGCTCCTTCCCCCGGCGCGATGACCGGCGAAGGACTAGGCTCGCTCCCAGTGCCCGACCTTTCCTCGCCGAATCTGGGCGGGCTGGAGAGCTTCGCGTTCGAGCCGTACCGGATCGAGAAGCCATGGGGCTGGGAGCTCGTCTGGGCGAAGACCGATCGTTACTGCGGCAAGCTCCTCCACATCCAAAAAGGAGGGCAGCTAAGCCTTCAGTTTCACCGCGAGAAGGACGAGACGGTGTACGTCCACGAGGGCCGAATCGAGATCGAGATCGGGGCTGCCGGCGACCCGATCCCGGACTCGGAGGTCGTAGGCCCCGGAGCGTCTTTCAGGATCGAGCCGGGCACGGTCCACCGGCTCCGCGCACTCGAAGACACGCTTGTGCTGGAGGTCTCGACGCCCGAGCTGGACGACGTCGTCCGGCTCGAGGATCAGTACGGTCGAGCCGACGAGTAACGGCCAGTAAACTGCCGGACATGGCGACGACAAGGCGTTTCGACGTGCGCGATCTCAAGCTGGCCGCCGACGGCGTCAACAAGATCGCGTGGGCCGACCGGCAGATGCCGGTGCTCGCGGCGATCCGCGAGCGATTCGAGAGCGAGCAACCGCTCTCCGGCTACCGGATCGCTGCGTGCCTGCACGTCACGAGCGAGACCGCGAACCTGATGCGGACACTCAAAGCAGGCGGCGCAGACATCGTCCTCTGCGCGTCGAACCCGCTCTCGACCCAGGACGACGTCGCCGCGGCGCTCGTCGAGGAATACGAGATCTCCGTCTTCGCGATCAAGGGCGAGGACAACGACACCTACTACCAGCACATCGAGGCCGCCGTCGACCACAAGCCGCAGCTGACGATGGACGACGGCGCAGACGTGATCGGCGTGCTCCACTCGCACCGGCGCGAGCAGCTGGGTGACATCCTCGGCGGCACCGAGGAGACGACGACCGGCGTGATCCGGCTCAAGGCCTTGGAGCGGGACGGTGCACTCGGGTTCCCCGTGATCGCGGTCAACGATGCCAAGACGAAGCACCTGTTCGACAACCGCTATGGCACCGGCCAGTCGACGATCGACGGGATCGTCCGCGCGACGAATGTCCTGCTTGCGGGCCGTGTCTTCGTGATCGCCGGCTACGGCTGGTGCGGACGAGGCGTCGCAATGCGCGCGAAGGGCATGGGCTCGCACGTCGTGGTGACGGAAGTCGATCCCATGCGCGCGCTCGAGGCCGTGATGGACGGTTTTCAGGTGCTCGCGATGGAGCAGGCGGCCGAAATCGGCGACATCTTCGTGACCGCGACCGGCGACAAGTCCGTGATCCGGCAGGAGCACATGGAGAAGATGAAGGACGGCGCGATCCTCGCGAACACGGGGCACTTCAACGTCGAGATCGATCTGCCGGCGCTGCGTTCGATCGCCCAGGAGACTCGTGAGATCCGGCCGTTCCTCGAGGAGTTCACGCTGGCGGACGGTCGGCAGGTCTACCTGATCGCCGACGGGCGGCTCGTCAACCTCTCGGCGGCGGAAGGACATCCTGCGCAGGTGATGGACATGTCCTTTGCGAACCAGGCGCTCTCAGCCGAGTACGTGGTCGGAAGCGCCATGACCCTCGAGCGGAAGGTCTATCCCGTGCCCGAGGAGATCGACAACGAGATCGCGCGGCTGAAGCTCGAGACGATGGGCGTGGGGATCGACACGCTCACCGACGAGCAGGCCCGGTACCTGGATTCCTGGGACGAGGGCACCTAGGGCGCGCACACGCCTAAGGCGCACGCGCTGCGCCGCCGGCCCGACTTTTCACTCTTCCGGCACGAGCTCGTTCCTCTTCGGCGAGTCCCCGCGCGGTACCCTCTTTGCCCCGTGGGAGGGTGGGGGATTGGGATGGCGAAGAGGCGCGCGGCATGAAGGCAGTCATTCTTGCCGCCGGCTACGCGACACGGCTCTACCCGCTCACGCTCGACCGCCCCAAGCCGTTGCTCGAGGTCGGCGGGCGGTCGATCCTCGACCGGCTGATCGAGCGGCTGGCGCCGATCGAGACGCTTGACGGCCTCTACGTGGTCACGAACTCCAAGTTCGCTCCGCATTTCCGGGACTGGGCGGGGGCATATCGCCCTGCGCGTCCCGAGCTCGCTCCTACGGTGATCGACGACAGCACGACCGACGAAGAGAACAGGCTGGGGGCAATCGGTGATCTCGCCCTGACCATCGAGCGCGAGCAACTCGACGACGATCTGCTCGTCGCGGCCGGCGACAGCATCTTCAGCGAGGACCTGGACGACTTCGGTCGTTTCTCGGGCGAGCGGAACGCCCCGGTCGAGGGTGTCTACGACGTCGGAGATCGCGAAGCGATGAAGAACTACAGCTCGGTCGTTCTCGACGAGGACGATCGGATCGTCGCGTTCGAGGAGAAGCCTGAGCACCCGGAGGGCACGCTCGCGGGCATCGCCCTCTACTTCTATCCGCGTTCGGTCCTACCGCTCGTCCATACCTACCTCGCTGAGGGCAACAACCCGGACCAGCCGGGCCGTTTCGTCGAGTGGCTCTACCCCCAGCTGCCGGTGTTCGGCTGGCGCGTCCCGGGTCGCTGGTACGACATCGGTTCGAAGGAGACGCTCGACGAAGCCGACCGCGCTCTCTCGTGGCCGGGCGAATAGTCACAGACGCGTCACGATTCCTCGCCAGACCCAGGCGTAGGCTCGAGCCATGCTCGAGCTGCTCCTGCCCCAGCGCTGCCTCGGCTGCGGGCGGCACAGCGCGCAGCTCTGCGAAGCCTGTGTCGAGCGCCTCCCGCGGCTCGAGCCGCCCCTCTGCGCCAAGTGTGGCGCTCCGACGGCCTGGCCCGTAGCGCGGTGTCGCGAGTGCGCCGGAAGGAGAATCCCGTTCGCTTCTGCACGCGCCGCGCTCGTGTACGAAGGCGACGTGCGTGTGCTCGTCTCGGCCTGGAAGGAGCGCGGCCTCAGACGGCTCGCCTCGGTTGCGGCTGAGGTCGTCGTCGGCGCGCTTCCCCGGCCGAATGCCACGGTGATCACGTTCGTCCCGGCCGATCCGAATCGGGGGAGCAAACGAGGTCACCATCCGGCGGAACGGCTCGCGCACGAACTCGGTCTGCGCTGGGAGTTGCCCGTCAGCTCGCTGCTCGGACGCCCGAGACCGGTGCGCCCCCAGCGGGGCCTTCCCCTCGCCGAGCGTCGCCGCAACGTCGCGGACGCTTTCCGCGCAGCCGCTCACGTTCCCGCTCGCCTGGCACTCGTCGACGACGTCTACACGAGCGGAGCGACCGCCGCAGCTGCGGCCTCGGTCCTTCGCAAAGGTGGGGCTCGCCGAGTCGAAGTGGTGACTCTGGCCAGGGTCGTCCGATAGGTTTTATGCAGTGGACTTTCAGGTCAAGGGGCGAAATCTCGAGGTCAGCGAGTCGATTCGGAGCTACGCGGCCGCGAAGCTCGGCAAGCTGGAGCGTCATCTGAGAGACCCTCTGCGGGTCGAGCTCGAGCTTTCCCTCGAGCGGAACCCTTCGATCTCGGCCAACCACGTCGCGGAAGCAACGGTCTGGACGAAAGGCCCCGTCCTGCGCGCGCACGAGGCCTCCGGGGACATGAAGGCCTCGATCGACCAGCTCGTAACCAAGCTCGAGCGCCAGATCAAGCGCTACAGCGACAGGCGCCGGCGACGGCCCTCCCGCCGCGACGGAGCCGCCGCGGAAGCGCTCCAGGGCGACGAGCCGATGATCGTCAAGACGAAGCAGTTCGCGGTCAAGCCGATGAGCGCCGACGAAGCCGTGCTGCAGCTCGAGCTGATCGGCCACGACTTCTTCGTCTTTCGAAACGCCGACACCGGCGGGGTGAATGTCGTCTATCGCCGCCACGGCGGCGGGTACGGCCTGATCGAACCTCAGTGATCTTCCGGCGCGAGCCGCTGCACAGGAAGCTTGCCCGCGAGGCGCACCTGGAGCAGGAGCTCGATGCCTCCTCGCCGATCGACCCCGGGCCGAACTGGGGCGTGACCGGGATTCATGGCGTCGCGCGTCCACGGCGCTGGGACGCCGTCGCCGCAGCAGAAGCTCCCGGCCTGGCCGGTGACGAGGTGCACTTCGTCACGCTTCCGAACGGCGATCTCGTCGTGGACGAGGACGAGCCCGAGGACACGCTCGCGCCGCTTGCGGACGCCTTGGAGGAGACGATCCAGCCGCCCTACCGGGCCGAGGCCGTTCGTCGGGACGGCGACGTGTGGGCAATCGCAGCGCGCCGGATCGAGGTGGCCGAGTTCGACGCAGAAGGTGAGCAGATCGAGCTCGCCGTCTCGCCGGAGGGGCACAGCCTGACGGTCGACGGCGCGCGAGAGTTCGGAAGCGTCCCCGAGCTGGAGCGAATCGGCGCCCGGCTCAGCGACTCCTACGTCATTCGCGCGAGACGACTCGACGAGGGACTCTGGGAGGTTGAAGCGAGCCCGCTCTAATCGTCCTACTAGAGCCGGGCGAGCGGGACGAAGCCGAGCCTCGTGCGACCGCGCGTCCGGTAGAGGACGGACAGCCCCGTCGAGTCGATTGTCGCGGCGATCGGCCTCGTGCCTCCGGGCGCGAGCAGCGTCCTCTCGGAGCCGTCGCTCAGCCGGACGAGGTGGAAGCCGTGGGCGCCGAACACGGCGAAGCGGCCGTCGGTGCTGAGGGCTGCGAGGCCGGACGCGCGCGCGATCCGCCACCGGTGCAGGCGCGCGCCGCTCTCGGCGTCGTAGATGTCGAGAGTCGTGCCACCCGCGCGCACGACGACGACGTCGGTCCCGGAGAGCGCGAGGTCGTCATGCGCCCCGTTATACGGGATCGAGAGGTCATGGGCCCTGTTGTCCGGCTCCACGATCGCCGCCTCACTGTTGCCGGAGCTGACGAGGAGCCGGCCTTGCGACACCGATTCCACCGTGCTGACGTAGTGGCCCGTGTTCGTGCAGATGTGCGCCGGCGGAGGATTCGAGACGAGGTCGTCCTGCGCGGGACACGTGTCCGTTCCGGGCTCGGACGCGGCTCGCGCAACTCGGTAGACCCGTTCGTCGTAGTTCACAACGCCGTTGGTGTCAGGTGTCTGGGACTCCCAGCCGAAGGCGAGTGTCGTACCCGCGCCCCCGAGCGTGAACAGCTGCGTCCCGTCGTTGGCAAAGAGATCGATCGACCCGCTCGCGATTACGCGCGGCTTGCCCGAGCCCGCCTTGACCACGAGGTCTGTCTGGACCCGTGACGCGTGTGAGACCGACTCCTCGCGGATCCAGGCGAGGCGGTCGCCGGCAAGCGCGACGACGTCGAGACCGCCACCCCAGTCACGCGGCGTCGCCCGGCACGGCTGGACGAAACTCGTTTTCGGCTTGCCCGGCCTCCAGAGGCGGATCCCACAGACGGGGCCCACCGCAGCCACTCTGCCGGCGTCGGCGACGAGGCCGTCGTAAGTACGGGGGACAGCGACCGAGCTCGACGGCTTGAGCCTCAGCACGGTTGCGCGTGACCCGGCCGAGGGCGAGCCGGCGGCGAGCGCGCCTGCCAGGAGGGCGAGCGCAGCAATCTTCATCGCGCAAGGTATAACCCAAACCCAACCCGCTACCCTAAGACCGGGTGTCCGATTTCGAACGTTTCCTCCGCGTCGGCGAAGGCCGGCGCCTGAAGCGGCTGCGCGAGCAGGCCGACTACGTTGCCACGCTCGAGCCCGAGTTCGAGAAGCTCTCGGACGAGGAGCTCGCGGGCAAGACCGTCGAGTTCAAGGAGCGCCTCGAGCAAGGAGAAGCGCTGGAGGATCTCCTGTTCGAGGCCTACGCCGCCGTGCGCGAGGCGTTCAAGCGCACGCTCGACGTCCGCCTCTTTGACGTGCAGGTGATGGGCGGGATCGTCCTCCACGAGGGCGACATCGCCGAGATGAAAACTGGTGAAGGAAAGACGTTCGTCGCCGTCCAGCCGCTGTATCTGAACGCGCTGACGGGCCAGGGCGTTCACCTCGTCACCGTCAACGACTACCTGGCCAAGCGCGATGCCGAGTGGGTCGGGCCCGTGTACGAGAAGCTCGGCATGCGAGCCGCCCCCATCGAGAGCATGATGCCGTTCAACGAGCGCAAAGAGGCGTACGCGGCCGACATCACCTACGGCACGAACTCCGAGTTCGGCTTCGACTACCTCCGCGACAACATGGCCGTCGCGCTCGAGGGTCTCGTCCAGCGCAGCCACGAGTACGCGATCGTCGACGAGGTCGACTCGATCCTGATCGACGAGGCGCGCACGCCGCTCATCATCTCCGGCGAGCCCGAGACTTCCTCGGACGTCTATTACCAGTTCGCTCGCATCGTGCGGGGGATGAGCGCTCACGAGAGTCTGCCCGGCGAGGCGAAGGGCGCGGGGGAGGCTTCGGGCGCCGATTACGAGTACGACGAGAAGCACAAGACCGTCTCCCCGGGCCAGGGCGCGATCGAGAAGGTCGAGCGATCGCTCAAGGTCGACAACCTCTACGACCCGCGGAACGTCCAACTCGTCAACCACCTGATCCAGGCACTGAAGGCCGAGTCGCTGTACAAGCGCGACTTCGACTACGTCGTCCAGGACGGTGAGGTCAAGATCGTCGACGAGTTCACCGGCCGGATCATGGAAGGCCGCCGCTGGTCGGAGGGACTGCACCAGGCGGTCGAGGCGAAGGAAGGCGTGCAGATCCAGGAGGAGCACGTCACCCTCGCGACGATCACGCTCCAGAACTACTTCCGCCTCTACGACAAGCTCGCCGGCATGACCGGTACGGCCAAGACGGAGGAGAAGGAGTTCGTCGAGATCTACAACCTGCACGTGGTCGAGATCCCCACGAATGTCCCCGTCGCCCGCGCCGACGAGAACGATCTGATCTTCAAGACGAAGGACGCCAAGTTCGACGCCGTGCTCGACGACATCAAGGGCCGCCACGAGCATGGCCAGCCCGTGCTCGTGGGCACGATCGCGGTCGAGAGCTCCGAGCACCTCTCCGAGCGGCTCAAGCGCGCCGGGATCCCACACAACGTCCTGAACGCGAAGGAGCACGAGCGCGAGGGCGAGATCATCAAGGACGCGGGCCAGCCGCACGCCGTCACGATCGCGACCAACATGGCCGGCCGAGGCGTCGACATCAAGCTCGGCGAGGGCGTGACCGAGCTCGGCGGCCTGTATGTGCTCGGCACCGAGCGTCACGAGGCGCGACGGATCGACAACCAGCTCCGCGGGCGCTCCGGCCGCCAGGGCGACCCCGGCGAGTCACGCTTCTACCTCTCCGGCCAGGACGACCTCGTGCGCCTGTTCGCGGGCGACAGGATCTTCTCGATCATGGACCGCTTCAAGCTCCCGGACGACCAGCCGATGGAGGCGGGCATCCTCTCGCGGCAGATCGAGGGTGCGCAGAAGAAGGTCGAGGAGCAGAACTTCGTCATGCGCAAGAACGTCCTCAAGTACGACGACGTGATGAACGTCCAGCGCCAGGTGATCTACGAGCAGCGCCGGCGCGTGCTCGAGGGCGACGATCTCTCGGACGACGTCCGCGGCTGGATCGAGGAAGCGGTCGGCCGCGTCGTCGCTGCCTACACGGAGAACGAGTTCGAGGAGGAATGGGATCTCGAAGGCTTGTGCAAGGCCATGGCCGACCTGTACGCATCGGACGAGCCGATCACGGTCGAGGAGTTGCGCGAGGAGGGCGTCGAGCTCACGCGCGAGAGCCTGAACGACGAGTTCATCGAGGACGCGGTCGAGACCTACGCCGACAAGGAGAAGGAGCTCGGCTCCGAGCTGATGCGCGAGCTCGAACGCTTCATCATCCTCCAGGTCGTCGACACCCGCTGGCGCGAGCACCTCGAGAACATGGACTACCTGCGCGAGGGCGTGCACCTGCGGGCGATGGCCCAGAAGGACCCGCTCGTCGAGTATCGCGCCGAGGGTCACGTGATGTTCGAGGAGCTCGGCCGCGGGATCCGCGACGAGGTCGTCCAGATTCTCTTCCACGCCGAGGTGGCACCCGAGGAGGCAGGCGAGCTACAACAGGCCCAAGAGGCGCAGGCGGTCGACGGTGGCGCGCTCGCCTACGAGCACCAGTCGCTCGCGGGCGCTCAGGCGATGGGCGCGGCCGCAGTGGACGGAGGCGGCAACGGCTCGTCGTCGGTCACCGCTGGTGCGCTGGGCACAGGCGGCGGCTCGGTGATGACCCAGCAGCGGACGGTCTCCGACGAACAGAAGATCGGTCGAAACGACCCCTGCTGGTGCGGCAGCGGCAAGAAGTTCAAGAAGTGCCACGGCGCCTAGCCGAACGCCGCGGACCCGCCAACGTGAACGAGCTCAAGCCATTCGCTGGGCTCTAGCGTTTCAAGCGCTTGCGCTCTAGTGCACGAGTGCGCGTTCCCTCGAGCTCGCGCAGGGTCGGCACGCGACCGAGAATGAGCGAATCGAGCACGCTCGGCCCGTCGTCCGAGGCTATCGGCCGCTCTTCGTTCACAATCCTCAGCACCGTCGTGTAGCTCGGCCGTGGGATGCCCAGTCGTGCTGCCGTGACCGCGAGCAGTCGCCACGCCTCAGCGGCGGGAGTCCCTTTCCGCGCGAGTCGAGCGAGCTCTGCAACGAGGAGCGCGTCCACCGGCGCTGTCATCTATCAAGCGTGGCGGTCTCGCAGCACCAATTCGGGTCAACGGAGCGCCGAAACTCCTACTTGCGCACTAGAGCACAAGGTCAAGGAGCGCGCTGCGGCCGGTACGATTCGAGCGTGGCCGACCAGAGCCCGACATTAGAGCAACAGCTCGAGGAGATCAGGACGCAGCTCGCCTGGGTCCGTGATTACCTTTGACCCCGAGGCGCTAGCCAAGCGGCTGGCCGAGCTCGAGGCCCTGATGGGCGAGGCCGGCTTCTGGGACGACCAGCAGGAGGCGGCGCGGATCTCGTCCGAGCACGCGCGGCTCACCAAGCGGCTGGAGCGCTACGAACGGCTGAACCGCGAGTACCAGGACGCGCAGGAGCTCTTCGCCATGGACGGCGGCATGGCCGACGAGATCGAGGCGTCGATCCTGCCGCTCCGCCGCGAGCTCGAGCGCCTGCAAGAGGACGCGCTCTTCGACGGCGAGTACGACGCGGGCGACGCCGTCGTGACCGTTCACGCGGGCACCGGCGGCACCGACGCCCAGGACTGGGCAGAGATCCTGCTTCGCATGTACCTGCGTTGGGCGGCCGACCGCGGTTTCGAGACCGGGCTCGTCGAGGCGAGCCCGGGGGAGGAAGCCGGCCTCAAGTCGGCGACGTTCACCGTCCGGGGTGAGAACGCCTACGGCGTCACGAAGGCCGAGCGCGGCGTGCACCGGCTCGTGCGCCAGAGTCCGTTCGACCAGGCCCACCGCCGCCACACGTCCTTTGCCCAGGTGATCGTCAGCCCGCTCCTCCCCGACGACGTGGACGTCGACATCGACGAGAACGATCTCCGGATCGACACCTATCGTGCAAGCGGCGCCGGCGGCCAGCACGTGAACAAGACCGACTCGGCCGTCCGGATCACCCACATCCCGAGCGGGATCGTCGTCCAGTGCCAGAACGAGCGCTCGCAGGCCTCGAACAAGCAGACCGCGCTGCGGATTCTCAAGTCACGCCTCGCCGAGCTCGAGGAGGAGCGGCGCGAGGCAGAGCTGGCCAAGGAGCGCGGTGCCTCTCAGCAAGCCGACTTCGGCAGCCAGATCCGCAGCTATGTCCTACACCCGTATCAGCTCGTCAAGGATCACCGCACCGAGCACGAGACCGGCAACACGCAGGCGGTGCTCGACGGCCAGCTCGACGAGTTCATCCACGAGTACCTCCTCGCCCGCGCCTCAGGGAAGGTCGTGTAGTCCGGAGGTTTCGGTAGACTCCGGCGTCTGTTGCCCTTAACCGGCGCGGTTTCCACCGCCCATTCTCTTCCGGTGATGCAGGACTCGGAGCTACAGACAGAGACAGCCGTCGCCGTCGCGGAAAGCGACGGGCGTCAGCTTGCCGAGGAGCCGGCGGCCAGCGCGTCGGCGATGATCTCGTTCGAGAACGTGACGAAGATCTACGAGCCGAATGTCGCGGCGCTTCGCGATGTCTCGTTCGTGATCGACAAGGGTGAGTTCGTCTTCGTCGTCGGGGCCTCGGGCTCGGGCAAGTCCACGATCATCCGGCTCGTGCTCAAGGAGCTCGACCCGACCTCGGGCAGGATCATCGTCGGGGGACGCGACCTCACGCGTCTGCGCCGGTCGAAGGTTCCGCTGCTGCGGCGCAACTGCGGCTGCGTCTTCCAGGACTTCAAGCTGCTCCCGAACCGCACCGCCGCCGAGAACGTCGCCTACGCGCTCAAGGTGCAGGGCGAGAGTGCCCCCGGGATCCGGCGCAAGGTGCCAGAGGTGCTGAACCTCGTCGGCCTCGCGCACAAGATGAGCTCGTACCCCGACGAGCTCTCCGGCGGCGAGCAGCAGCGCGTCTCGATCGCTCGCGCGTTCGTCAACCATCCGCCGCTCCTGATTTGCGACGAGCCGACCGGGAACCTCGATCCCGACACCTCGGTCGGGATCATGCAGCTTCTGTACCGGATCAACCGCTCCGGAACGACGATCCTGATGGTCACCCATGACCGCGAGATGGTCGACAAGATGCGCAAGCGGGTGATCGCGCTCGAGGAAGGTCGGCTCGCCCGCGATGAGCGGCGCGGAGGCTACGCGTCCGAGTGAGATTCAAGGTGATCCTGTCCGAGGCGGTCCGGTCGCTCCAGGCCAGCGCCTCGACGACGTTCGCGGCGACGATGACCGTGCTCGTCTGCATGTTCCTGCTCGGATTCACGATCGCGCTCGGCACCTGGGCCTGGTCGCTCGGCGACCACTACAAGAAAGAGCTCGTGGTGAAGGTCTTCTTCAACCCCGACGTCACCCAAAGCGAGATGGACGCGGTGCGCGTGAAGCTCGCCTCCGATCCGATGGTGAAGCAGATCCACCTCGTGACGGCCGAAGAGGGGCTGAGGAAGGTCCGGCAACAGCGTCCGACGCTCTTCAAAGTGAAGCTGCCCTCGAACCCGATCGGGCCGGCCTACACCGTCTTCCCGAAGAAACCGGAGGACACCTCCAAGATCGCAGCTCTCTTTCCGAAGCCTCCGGCCGGGGTCTATGCGGTCAACTACGGCAAGAAGACGGCGCACACGCTGCTGCGGGTGACCAAAGTGGTGACGATCTTCGTCTCGGTGATCGTGCTGCTCCTGCTCGGCGCCGCCGCCCTTCTGATTGCGAACACGATTCGCCTCTCGATCTTCGCGCGCCGGCGCGAGATCGAGGTGATGAAGCTCGTCGGGGCGAGCAACTGGTTCGTGCGCGGGCCGTTCATGGTCGAGGGCATGAGCGCTGCGCTCGCCGGGTCGATCACCGCCGTCGTCCTGCTTCTGGTCGGCAAGGAGATCGCAATCCCGTCCGTGCTTGGACACGTCGGTACCGGCTCCGACGTGCGCGCCTGGCCGTTCGGATTCATCGTTCTTGTCGTCCTTGGGGTCGGCCTGACGATCGGCGCCTTGAGCTCGGGCCTCAGCGTCAGACGGTTCCTCCGCGTTTAGGAGGGTGTGACGAAATGCAGTCTGTGCCGTCCGACCACGCTGCTCGCCACCGGCTCCGCCCTGGTTACGCAGTCGCGCCGATAGCCTTGGCTATC
>WNGJ01001503.1_pt1 | contig 29381 bp, 29 predicted proteins | sample 5400611 | NCBI WGS metagenome assembly WNGJ01 (sample SAMN13153375, study PRJNA577476) | soil metagenome | isolation source: 40 cm soil or saprolite under Garry oak tree replicate 1 | place: USA:California | collected 2016-06-15
CGGAGAACCGGATCGCCTGCCGGAACGGGATCTCCTCCGCGGCCACGCCGTCCTGCGTGCGGTGGACGGCGAAGGCGGAGGACAGCCGCTCCTTGTAGAACGGGTGCACCGAGTTGCGGTTGACGTCCGTGAACGCCTGCCAGCCGAGGGTGCCGACGACCGCAACCGCGATGAGGACGTACTCGTGGAGCTGCAGGCCGTCGTACGCGGCGCTCGCGGTCCAGACGAGGAACGCGACCAGCAGCAGCGCGACCGCGACGGCCGAGCCGGCCCAGGGCGCGATCGCCCGCAGCACCTTGCCCGTCCAGGTCGCGAGGACGCTCGGCTTGCCGTCGGTGCTGGTCTGCAGCTTTCCCTTGAACCGGCCCAGGGTGCCCTTGACCAGCCCCACCAGGGCCGCCGTGGTGGCCACGAAGGCCGCCCACTGGCTGCCCGCGCTGATCCCGGCGACGCGGGCGTGCACGCGGGAGGTGCTGAGCAGGTGCAGTAGGGCTGGCACCGCGAGGAACGCCAGCACCACGGCCGCGGCCAGCACGAACAGCCGCAGCGACCACGCCCTCAGGATCCGGGACAGGGTGGGGCGCGGACGCCGGTAGATGTCGTGCAACCGCTCCCCGGCGAACAGCAGCACGCCCAGGCCGGCGATGCCGCCGGCCGCCAGCGCGAGGACCCCCACGTGGTGGACCTGCCAGCTGGTGTCGGTGTGGCTGAGCACGCCGGTCCTGAACAGCAGCCACCCGAGCAGCTTCGCCGCCACGTAGATTCCCGCGAGGATCGGGAGCAGGTTGAGCAGCAGGCCGTAGAGGATGCCGAGCACGCCCACCGCGGCGACCCGGGGATCCTCGACCAGGTAGCGGGTGTGGTTGCGCAGGCGGTTGTCCTCCGGCGAGCCCGGCGCGTACGGCGGGAGCTCGCGCCGCTGCTGGTCGGTCAGGTCGTGGTTGACCATCGCCAGCGAGCCGGCAAGGTAGCTGCCGCCGGACACGGCGGTGACCAGGTCCACCCCTTCGTACCAGGACGGTGCCGAACCGTCCCGCCGCTGCAGGCCCTGCATCCCGCCGAGCGCGAAGGCGGCGGCCCGGATCCCGCCGCCGGAGCAGCACACCGCGCGCAGCGGACGTGCCGGCGCCGTCGGCTCCCCGGTCGTGGACAGGAAGGCCGGCGGGCGGGCAGGCAGGGGCCGCGGGGACGGCCGCTCCGCCGCGACCCAGCGGCCAACCGAAGTCAGGAACCCCATGGTGAACCCCCCACTGTGCGGCCAGGACACGGCTGCCCTCCCGACAGAAGAGTGCGGCAGGTGCCCCGCTGATACCACCGCCAGCGGCGGTCAGGGCCGGGATTCTAGCCCGCTGCCGATCTCCCGGTGCCGCGCCAGGCCGCCGGCCCGGGGTTGCAGCGGCGGCGTCGCCATGCCGCCGGCGTGCTGGAGTCCTTCCAGGAACTCGCGCAGTGCGTCCAGCGAGCTGTGCCGGGCGGACCAGCCCAGCTCGGTGCGTGCGCGGCTCACGTCCATCAGCGGGAGGTGCAGGACCGCGTCGAACAGCTGCGGCGAGGCGGGCACGAGGTGCAGGTGCCAGGCCGCGGCAAGGCCGGCGCGGACGGCCCACGATGGCGGCCGGACAATCCTCGCGTTCAGGAGCTCGGCGAGCAGGGCCGCATCGACGACGGGCTCGGCGGCGATGTTGAACGCACCCCGAACCTCCCGGAAGATCGCCAGCCGGTACGCGTCCGCGGCGTCGAGCGAGTGCATCGCTTGGAACCGCAGCCCGGGCAGGTCCGGGACGACCGGCACCACGCCCGGCCGGGCCAGCCGGGCGAGCCGGGCGGGCAGCAGCGGGCCGGCGAACAGCCGGCGCTGCTCGGTCGCCGCCTCGCGCTTGAAGAGGAAGCCGGGCCGCAGCCGGACCACCCGCAGCCCCGGGCTGTCCCTCTCGACGACGTCCAGGACCCGCTCCACGTACGCCTTCTCGCGGGTGTACGCGGCCCCCGGCCAGCCGTGGGTGGGCCAGCTCTCGTCCACCAGCCGGTCCTTCGGGCCCGGGGAGTAGGCCCCGACCGAGGACGCGCACACCAGCGCCGGCACGCCAGCCTCGACCGCCGCGGCGAAGACCCGGATGCTGCCCTCCACGTTGGTCCGCCACGTGGTCACCGGGTCATGGGTGGGCTGGAACGTCCAGGCCAGATGGACGACCGCGTCGGCGCCGCGGAAGTGCGGAGCGAGATCGCCGCTGGCCACGTCCGCGGTGACCCACTCGGTCTTCGGCGGCGACCATGAGGGGCGGCGCCGCGCCAGCCCGAGCACGCTGGTGACCGCCGGCTCGTCGGCCAGCACCTGCACCAGACTGGTGCCGACGTTCCCGGTCGCTCCGACCACGACGACGCGCATGGTCCTGCACTTCCCCGCCAGGGGTCATCGGAACCCGGCCGGGAGCGCCGGAGGCGGGGCGCGTGACGACCGGCGCCGGCGGTCGAGTCGGTAGTCAGGAGCACGCCGGGGGAGAAAGGGGCGTCGGACACGCACCGATCAGGCCGCGCGGTCGCATCCCGGAGCACCGCGCCAGCCCGGAGCAGGATCCGCGCAGCGCCGGGTGAGACCGCCCGTCGACCGGTTCGGCCCCGACACCGATTACCGTCGCAGCACGCGACGGTTTCGAGAGGGGCGCCACCCATGCCCGAGAACACCCCGACCACCACCGGGACCCTGAACCTGCGGCACCGGGACGGGATCGAGCAGGCGCTGAGCGTCGTCACGCCGAGCGAGGGGGCGCCGGGGGTCGACATCAGCGGGCTGCTGGCCAAAGGCGGCCTCGTCACGTACGACCCGGGCTTCGTCAACACCGCCGCCTGCTCGTCCAAGATCACCTACATCGACGGCGACGCCGGCGTGCTGCGCTACCGCGGCTACCCGATCGACCAGCTCGCCGAGCACGCCACCTTCGCCGAGGTGAGCTACCTGCTCATCTACGGCGAGCTGCCCACCGCCGGGCAGCTCGAGGCGTTCGTCGACGGGATCCGCCACCACACCCTGCTGCACGAGGACATGAAGGGCTTCTTCGACGGCTTCCCGCGCAACGCGCACCCGATGCCGGTGCTCTCGTCGGCCGTGTCGGCGCTGTCGACGTACTACGAGGACTCGCTGGACCCGGCCGACCCGGCGCAGCTCGAGCTCCCGACGGTGCGGCTGCTGGCCAAGCTGCCCACCATCGCGGCGTACGCCTACAAGAAGTCCGTCGGCCAGCCGTTCCTCTACCCGGACAACTCGCTCGGCCTGGTGGAGAACTTCCTGCGGATGACGTTCGGCTTCCCGGCCGAGCCCTACCAGGTGGACCCGGTCGTGGTGCGGGCGCTGGACATGCTGTTCACCTTGCACGCCGACCACGAGCAGAACTGCTCCACCGCGACGGTGCGGCTGGTGGGCTCGGCCCAGGCGAACCTGTTCGCCTCGGTGTCCGCCGGTATCCAGGCCCTCTCCGGCCCGCTGCACGGCGGGGCGAACCAGGAGGTCATCGAGATGCTGGAGCGGATCCGGGCGGAGGGCGGGGACGTGGCGGCATTCGTGCGGAAGGTGAAGAGCAAGCAGGCCGGCGTCCGGCTGATGGGCTTCGGGCATCGCGTCTACAAGAACTACGACCCGCGCGCAGCCATCGTGAAGGCGACCGCCGACCGGATCCTGTCCGCGATGGGCAAGCGCGACGCCCTGCTCGACCTCGCCGTCGAGCTCGAAGGCCTGGCGCTGTCCGACGACTACTTCGTCTCCCGCCGGCTCTACCCGAACGTCGACTTCTACACCGGCCTGATCTACCGCGCGATGGGCTTCCCGGCGAAGATGTTCACCGTCCTGTTCGCGATCGGGCGGCTGCCGGGCTGGATCGCGCAGTGGCGGGAGATGATCGACGACCCGCAGACCAAGATCGGCCGGCCGCGCCAGCTCTACACCGGCCCGGCCGAGCGCGCGTACGTCCCGATCCACCGGCGCGGCTGACCCGACCGCGCGCCCGCCGCTGTCAGAGCCGGATGGTGATCTGGTTGTCCACCTCGGTGACGCCGGGCGCCGACCAGGCGACCCGCTCGGCCTCGTCGCGCTCGGCCCAGGAGCGGACGGTGCCCTTGAGGATGACCTTGCCGCCCTGAACCTCGACCTGGATCCGCTCTGCGTCCAGCTCCGCGCTGCGCACGAGGGCCTCCTCGATCCGCCGCTTGAGCTCGTCCGGCGACGGCTCGGCCCGAGGCCGGACCCGGATCAGGTTGGTCACGCCCCGCACGCCGGTCAGCCGGCGCACCGCGCGCTCCGCCTCCCGCCGCTGGAACTGCCACTCCGCCTCGCCCTCGAGGGTGACCCAGCCCTTCGACACCGTCACCTTGACCTTGCCCGGCGGGATCAGCGCGTCCCATTCCAGCGCCCGGGCCGCGGCCGCGGCGATGTCCGGGTCGCTGCGCTCGGAAGAGCCGGGCAGCCGCACCTCGATGTCGTTGGCCACCGCGACCACGCCGCGGACTCGCCACGCGGCCCGCTCGGCCTCCCACTTCTTGGTGAACGAGTCGACCCATCCGGTCAGCGTGACCACGCCGTCCTTCACGATCACGCCGATCTCGTTCGGTTGGAGCTGCGCGTCCCACGCGATCTCGTCCAGCACGTCCCGCTGGATGTCCTCGTCACTGCGTACGGTGGTCGACGCCGTCATCGCCCGCCTCCTCGGCTGCGCGGTCTCCTGGTCGCTCGATTGGTCGCTCGGTGCGCTCCGCCTGCCCGGCCGGCGGCGGGCTCCGCCTGCGGCGACGCCCCGGCCGGCAGGCCCGGCGGCATCCCCCGCAGGCGCGGTCCGAAACCGCAGGTACGGCAGGCTTCACGACGCCGGGCGCGGCAGTGCTAACCCGCGCTCCGTCCCGGATGGGCGACCGCCGTCCGGTCGCAGCTCGCCGAGCGGTCAGGGCGCCCCGCGCAGCGGCGCCCCCCGGGCCACCGCGGCCGCACCCGTACCCGCGCCGCGGTCGGCTGGCGTGGGATGCGAGCCGGCTCGGACCGGGTGGTCGCGGACGAGGTTCTCGGCGATCTCGCGGACCCGGATGTTGGTGGCCTGCGACGCCCGGGTCAGCATCAGGAACGCGCGTTCATGGCTGATCCTGTGCCGCTCCATCAGCATCCCCTTGGCCTGGCCGATGACGTCCCGGCTGCGGATCGCCTCCCGCAGCTGGTCCTCGCGCTGCCAGGAGGCGAGCGCGACCGCGGCATGCGCCGCGAACAGCAGTCCCACGAGCTCGGACCGGTCGTCGAAGGAACCCGGCCGGCGCGCGAACAGGCTGAGCGCCGTGATCCGGTCCGACACCCGCAGCAGCCGCAGCGACAGCAGGCTGCGGCTTCCGAGCCGGGCGACCCGCGGCCCGAACGTCGGGCAGCGTGAGTCGGCGACCAGGTCGTCGACCCGGTACGTCGGCCGGTGCCAGATCGCGTCCGCGTACGGCCCCTCGCGGGTCCGCTCCTGCAGGCGGTCCACCTCCAGCCGCGCGCCCTCGGTCCTGGCCAGGGTCTGGATCCCGTGCCGGCGGCGGACCAGCGACACGGTCGCGCACTCCGCTCCCGGCACCGTGGTCACCGCGGCCCGCGCGATCGCGTGCACCATGTCGCCGGTGCTGCGCTCGCCCCCGGTGCGCTCCGCCTCCAGCGACAGCGCGACCTGGCTCAGCGCGCGGGCCAGGTCGCCCCCGGCTGCTTCGGTCACCGCGACACCTCCCGTGGCGGCGCCGGCGCGCCGGCTTACCTGCCGGACGTGTCGCCGGACCCCGAGGCCGAGGCCCCGGCAGGGGCGTTCGACTGGCCGGTCGACGAGCTCGCCGGCATGCCGCTCTGCGACCCGGCCTGGGCGCGGGTCGACATGTCGGTCCCGGGGTCCGTCGACGAAGCCTGGCCGACCTCCGCCTCCAGCGTGCGCCGGTCGTCGCCGCGGCTGACCTGGACCCGGCGAGGCCGCGCCTGCTCGGCGACCGGGATCGTCAGGGTCAGCACGCCCCGCTCGTACGTGGCCTCCACCGCCTCGCTGTTCAGGTTCGCGCCGAGGATGAGCTGCCGCGTGAACACACCCTGCGGCCGCTCGGCGACGATGACCTCCTGGCCCTCCGCCGGCTGCCAGCGACGTTCGGCGCGCACCGTCAGCGAGTCGCGGTTGACCGTCAGCTCGATCGCGTCGGGGTCGACGCCCGGGACGTCGAAGACGACCACGAACCGGTCGCCCTCCCGGTAGGCGTCCATCGGCATGGTCAGGGTGCGTGCCGCCGCCATCGGCTGGGTCAGCAGCTGCGCCAACCTGTCGACCTCCCGCAACGGGTCGAAGCGCATCAACATGTCGGGCTCCTCTCGCCCTCGGTACGGACTTCCAGGGTCCCGTGCCGACGGCGGCTGGCCGTATCCCCCGATCACGTAGTCCTCGGCGGGTCCGGGCGCAGCCCGCGCGCCGGCCGGTCCGACCCGAACCGCCGGGCACCAGGTGGTTTCAACCTTCGACGATCCAGGGATGCCACGGTGCCAGCCCGGGCGAGGGTCGGTGGGGCTCCGGTCATGCGGGGCCGGAGTCGGGGTCCGGCGAGAGTCGGACCGGAGGGGAGCCGGAGGCGTGCGGTACGCGGAGCCAGGTGACATCAGGTACGACGGGATCAGGGAGCAGGGCCCGGCCTCGCCGTGGACGCGAGAGTCCCTGCCGTGGGTGTTGACCGCCGAGCATCTGGTGACCGTGCCGGTCCGGCACCGGCCGACCCGGGCGCTCGTGCCCCGGTCGACGGGACCGCCGGCGGTGCCCGTCCGCACCGGACCGGTGCTGGTGGGGCACGCGCTGGCCGCCTGGCGGGACGGCCGGCTCGCCGCAGCGGCCCGCGCCGCCCGGCAGGCGGTCGCCCGCTGCGAACCCGGGACGGACCGGCACCGGGCCTGCAGCGTGCTGGCCGCTGTGCTGACCGACATCGGGTGCTACGCCGACGCCGCCGCCGCGTTGCAGGTCTCGGCGAGCGAGCCGCCGGACCGCCGGCGCGAGCGGGTCCTCGCGGCCGTCACCGCCCGGCGCCTGCTCGCCGAGGGCCGCCTCGACGACGCCGTCCGGTGCGCCCGCCGGTGCTTGCGGCAGGCGGACGCGCTCGACCGCGAGCTGCTCGTCCCCCTCGCGCTGTCCACAGTGGCCACCGTCACGCTCCGGCGCGGCAACCTCGCGGCGACCACGGCACTGCTGCGCAGCCGGCCGCTCGATGGCGTGCCGCCGCCGGTCACCTCGCGGCTGACCTGGCTTGCCGGGCAGGTCGCCGAGGCCCGGGACGGGCCGGTGGCCGCGGTGGAGCTGCTCGCCGGCTTGTACGACGCGGTCGGCGCGCACCGGCTCCTGCTGGCGCAGGAGCCGGCCGCCGCGGGCTGGCTGGTGCGCACCGCGCTCGCCGCCGGGCACCGGATCCGGGCCACGGAGGTGGTCGCCGGCACCGAACAGCTGGCCGCCGCGGATCCCGCCCACCGCGACATCCAGGTCGCGGCGCTGCACGCACGCGGCCTGCTGCACGGCGACGCGGCGGCGCTGCACCGCGCGGTCCGGCAGCACCGCGACGCCTGGGCTCGCGCCTCGGCGGCGGAGGATCTCGCCGTGCTCGCGGGCGCGCTGCCGGGCGGCCGCGGGCCGGTGCCGATCCTGGACGGGGCGCTCGCGGACTACCGCCGCTGCGGCGCGGAGCGGGACGCCGCCCGGGTCAGGTCCCGGCTGCGCACGCTCGGGATCCGCCGCTCGCATTGGCGCCGGGCCGACCGGCCGGCCTCCGGCTGGGACAGCCTGACCGACACCGAGCGTGCGGTGGCTCGGCTGGTCACCGAGGGTCTGACCAACCGGCAGATCGCGAGCCGGATGTTCCTGTCGCCGCACACGGTGTCGTTCCACCTGCGGCACGTCTTCCGCAAGCTCGACATCGCCTCCAGGGTCGACCTGGCCCGGCTCACGCTCGGGCACCCGACTGCCGACCCGACCGGGGGGGACCGCTGAGCCGCCTGCGGATCGGGATGGTCGCGCCCGCGCACGGGCCCTGCGACGGCGCGGCCGGCGGGTCCCGACCGTGGTCACCGCGCACGCGCCCTGCCACGGCGCGGCCGGCGGGTCCCGGCCGTGGTCACCGCACACGGGCCCTGCGACGGCGAGGCCGGTGAGCTCTACCGGGCGCTGGGCACTAGCATCGGACCGGTGGCGCTGTCCGAGGCCCAGCGCGCGCAGGCCCGCGGCCTGCCCTGGCTGGCCACCGTGCCGAACGGGATACGGGTCGATTCCTTCCCCTACCAGCCGCGCAAGGGAGACCACTGGATGTGGCTGGGGCGCTTCAGCGCCGAGAAGGCGCACGCGGTCGCGTACGCCGCGGCGCTGGAGGACGCCCGCGACATCCCCGCGGGCGTGCAGCCGCTCGCCCGCCGCTCGGGCGCTTCGTCCGCGTGGGCCGTCCGGGCCGAGCCGGACGGTCCGGCCGAGGTCGCGGGTGGCGGCCGGTGAGCGCCTGGACGGAGAGCAACGGCTCCCCCGGCGTCGGTCTCGGCGCCGTCACCCTCGTCGAGGGCTCCTCTTTCTGCGTGTGCGCCGCCACCGGCGACATGGTGGCCCACCGCCCGCACGGGGTGTTCTTCCGGGACACCAGGATCGTGTCCCGCTGGGATCTCACCGTCGACGACGAGCCGGTGGAGGCGCTGGCCGCGATGACCCCGGAGCCGTTCCGGGCCACCTTCGTCGGCCGCGCGCCCCGCCGGAACGCCGGACCGGACAGTCCCCTGCTGGTGCACCGGGACCGCCGGGTGGGCACCGGGATGCGCGAGGACATCGTGCTGCGCAACCTGTCCCGCGAGCCGGCCGGATGCCTGCTGACCATCGCGGTGGACGCCGACTTCGCGGACGTCTTCGACGTCAAGGAGGGGCGGGTACGCCGGCGCGGGCAGCGCACCTCGCTGGCGGAAGGCAACCGGCTGGTGCTCAGCTACCACTGGCGGGACAAGCAGCGCGGCGTCGTGGTGCAGGCCGAGGGGGCCTCGGTGGTCACCGCCGAGCTGATCAGCTACCGGGTCGTGGTCCCGCCCCGCGGGGAGTGGACGGCCACGCTGTTGGTCCGCCCCATCGTCGACGGCGAGGAGCTGGCCACCCGGTTCCCGGTGGACCGCCCGGTCGACGAGTCCGAGCCGGCGCGCCAGTTGCAGGCGTGGCGGCACGCCAGCCCGGTCGCCGAGGTCGGCGACGAGGCGATCGAGGAGGTGCTGCGCTGGAGCCAGCGCGACCTGGGCGCGCTGCGGATCTTCGACCCCGATTTCCCTGACCGGGCTGTGGTCGCGGCGGGCGCTCCCTGGTTCATGGCGCTGTTCGGCCGCGACTCGCTGCTGACCTCCTGGATGGCGCTGCCGATCGACCAGTCGCTCGCGCTCGGCACCCTGCAGACCCTCGCCCGCTACCAGGGCAGCAAGGAGGACCCGCTCACCGAGGAGGAGCCGGGCCGGATCCTGCACGAGGTACGGCTCGGGGTGGACACCACCCTCGTGCTCGGCGGCGGCACCATCTACTACGGCACCGTGGACGCGACGCCGCTGTTCGTCATGCTGCTCGGCGAGCTGCGCCGGTGGGGGCTCTCGCGCGACGAGGTGGACGACCTGCTGCCGAACGCCGACCGGGCGCTGGACTGGATCCGCCGCTACGGCGACCGGGACGGCGACGGGTTCGTCGAGTACCGCAGGGCCACCGACCAGGGCCTGGTCAACCAGGGCTGGAAGGACTCCTGGGACGGGATCAACTTTGCCGACGGCCGGCTGCCCGAGGCGCCGATCGCGCTGTGCGAGGTCCAGGGGTACGTCTACTGCGCGTACCTGGCCCGGGCCCAGTTCGCCGCCGAGGCCGGCGACGACGAGCAGGCCCGGTCCTGGACGACGCGTGCCGAGGACCTCAAACGGTCGTTCAACGAGAGCTTCTGGCTGCCGGACCGCGGCTGGTACGCGGTCGCCCTGGACCGAGACAAGAACCCGGTCGACGCGCTGGCCTCGAACATGGGCCACTGCCTGTGGACCGGGATCGTGGACGAGGACAAGGCGGCGCAGGTGGCCAAGCGGCTGATGTCGCCGGAGATGTTCACCGGCTGGGGCGTACGGACGCTCGCCACCGGCATGGACCGCTACAACCCGGTCAGCTACCACAACGGTTCCGTCTGGCCGCACGACAACGCGATCATCGCCGGTGGCCTGCTGCGCTACGGGTTCGTCAAGGAGGCTCAGCAGATCGCGCAGGGGCTGTTCGACGCGGCGGCGGCGTTCGACGACCGGTTGCCGGAGCTGTTCTGCGGCTTCGACCGGGCCGACTATCCCGAGCCGGTGCCGTACCCGACCTCGTGCTCACCGCAGGCGTGGGCGTCGGCCTCGCCGATCCACCTGCTCCGCAGCCTGCTGCGCTTCGAACCGATGATCCCGCACGGCAAGGTGTGGCTGGCGCCGGTGCTTCCGGACGAGTTCCGGCGGCTGCGGGTGCGCAACGTACCGCTGGCCGGCTTCCGGGTCGACCTCGACGCGCGGCGCGAGCGCGGCGAGATCCGTGGCCTGCCACCGGACATCGAGGTCGTGCACGCCCCGCTGGGCGCAGCGACCCCGCTGCTGCCGACCCGCTGACCGGGCGCTCGCGGCGGGTGGGAGCGCGCCGGTCGTAGGGTCGTGGGGTGAGCGAGGGCCGGCTGCTGGCGACCAGCGACCTGCACGTCGCGTACCCGGAGAACCGGCGGATCGTCACCGAGGACCTGCACCCGCGCTCCGACGGCGACTGGCTGCTCGTCGCCGGCGATGTCGCGGAGAAGGTCGAGGACGTCGAGTGGGCGCTTGGCCTGCTCGCCGACCGCTTCGCTCAGGTGGTCTGGGCGCCCGGCAACCACGAGCTGTGGACGGCCCGGCAGGATCCGGTGCGGCTGCGCGGCCAGCACCGCTACGACCACCTGGTCGAGGTGTGCCGGGGTCTCGGCGTGCTCAACCCGGAGGACGACTACGCCACCTGGGACGGCGCCGGCGGTCCCGTGCTGGTCGCCCCGCTGCTGCTGCTCTACGACTACAGCTTCCGTCCGGACGGCACCAGCACCACCGAGCAGGCGCTGGAGGCGGCGTACGCGGCCGGCGTGGTCTGCACCGACGAGCGCGTGCTGCACCCGGACCCGTGGCCGGACCGGGCGGCATGGTGCCAGGCCCGGGTGGAACGGACCGCCCGCCGGCTGGCCGCGCTCCCCTCCGACGCCCGGACCGTGCTGGTCAACCACTTCCCGCTCACCCGCGCGCCCACCCGGGTGCTGCGGCACCCGGAGTTCGCGCTGTGGTGCGGCACCGAGCGGACGGCGGACTGGCACCGGCGCTTCCGCGCCGCTGCCGTCGTCTACGGCCACCTGCACATCCCCCGCACCAGCTGGGAGGACGGGGTGCGGTTCGAGGAGGTCTCGGTCGGCTACCCGCGGGACCGGCGCCGGCGCGGGCTGCCGCGCGGGCTGCTGCGTGACGTGCTGTTCCCCGCTGCCGAGCGAGCGGTCGCGCCGTGATCTCCGCCGTGCTGCCCGCGTCGGTGGCCACGGTCGAGTCCTACGGCGCGCTGCCTGGCGAGGCGCTGCTGCCGGAGGAGGAGCCGCTGGTGGCGCGGGCGGTGCCGCGGCGGCGGGCGGAGTTCACGACCACGCGCTCGTGCGCCCGCCGCGCTCTGGCCGAACTCGGGCTGCCCGCGGTCCCGCTGCTGTCCGGACCCGCGCGCGAGCCGCTATGGCCGGACGGGGTGGTCGGCAGCCTGACCCACTGCGCCGGCTACCGGGCCGCCGCGGTCGCCCGCGCCGGCGACCTCGCGACGATCGGCATCGACGCCGAGCCACACGAGCCGCTGCCGGACGGCGTGCGGGAGCGGGTCGCCCTCGGGGAGGAGCTGGACCAGCTGCGGCGCTTGGGCCGCCGGAATCCGGGCCTGCACTGGGACCGGTTGCTGTTCTCGGCCAAGGAGAGCGTCTACAAGGCGTGGTACCCGCTCGCCCGGTGCCGGCTCGGCTTCGACGACGCCACCGTCGCCTTCTCCCCCGGCGCCGACCCGACCAGCGGTTCGTTCACGGCCGAGCTGCTGGCCCGCGGGCTGCCGCCGGTGGCCGGTCGGGCCATCTGGCTATTCGACGGTCGCTACGTCGTGCGGGACAGGCTGCTGGTGACCGCTGTCGCCCTGCCGGCCGGGGACTGAGCGGGCCTGGTGGGGGAATCGGATGAGCGGGCAGCGACGGGACGAGACGAGGGAGAGCGGATGACCGCGATGAAGCTGACGGCGGACGGGCGCGCGAGGGTGCTGAACAACGGCGTGCCGATGCCGCTGCTCGGGCTCGGGGTGTGGCAGCTGCGGCCCGGACCGGCGACCGAGCAGGCCGTGCTGTGGGCGTTCGAGGCGGGCTACCGGCACGTCGACACGGCCGCGCTCTACCGCAACGAGGAGAGCGTCGGCGCGGCCGTCCGGAGGTCGGGGCTGCCACGCGAGGAGGTCTTCGTCGCGACCAAGTTCCATCCCCGCGACCCCGACCCGGAACGCTCGATCCAGCAGAGCCTCCGGCTGCTCGGCATGGACTACGTGGACCTCTACCTGTGGCACTGGCCGAGTGGGAACCCGACCAGGCACTGGGCGGCCTTCGAGCGGATCGCCGGGCGCGGGCAGGCCCGCGCGGTGGGGGTGAGCAACTTCGGTGTCGACGGGCTCGGCGCGCTGCTGCGGGCGGCCGGGATGCCGCCGGCGGTGAACCAGGTGGAGTTCAGCCCGTTCGAGTACCGCCGGGCGCTGCTGGAGGCCTGCGAGCGGGCGGGGGTCCTGCTGGAGGCGTACAGCCCGCTGACCCGCGGCCGGGACCTGCGCCACCCGACGGCGCTGGCGATCGCGCGCCGGCACAGCCGTACGCCGGCGCAGGTGCTGCTGCGCTGGGCCGTGCAGCGTGGGATCCCGGTCATCCCGAAGTCGGGCAACCGGGAGCGGATCATCGAGAACGCGCAGATCTTCGACTTCGCGCTGACCGACGAGGACATGGCCGCACTGGACGCGCTGGATCGGACCCGCGGAACGGGCTCGGCACATTAGGGCGCGTCCCGCGGCGCCGGTCAGCGCCGCCGGCGCCAGCGGCTGCGGCGCTCCCGCTCCGGACGTGCCCAGGTCGCGGCCCAGTCCAGCGCATCTGCCGCGCGCAACGGCACCGTGGTGCTCAGCGTCCCGCCGCCGGCTCTGCGCCGCCGTTCGCCGAACCCGCGCAGCCAGCGGGCGACCCGGGGCGCGGCCAGCCCGATCAGCACGGTGAGCAGCAGCGCCCTGATCCGCGCCCGGAACAGCGCAAGCAGCATCGTCTCGTCCTCCTCGTCCAGCCCCGTCCGGTCCCTGCGCGGGGTCCTGCCCCCTCGGGGCACTGCCACACCGGATCGGCGTGCGCTGCCCATCGCCGTACCGGTTACGATCCGCCCGCGGCCAGGAGCCTTCCCCCGTGGGCTCCTGGCCGCTTCTCCTGCCCGCGCCCCGTGTGGGCCGCGGCGCGGCAGGGAAGGGAAACTGCCGTGGATCGCGGCGAGACCGCAGCCGACAACCTGCGGCTGCACGAGGAGCTCGAGGGCCTGCACCGCGCCCTCGGTGGCCGGGCGGCGATCGAGCAGGCCAAGGGCATCGTCGCGCTGGTGCTGCGGTGCTCGCCGGAGGAGGCGTTCCAGAACCTGGTCCGGCTCTCCCAGCGCAGCAACGTCCGGCTGCGCCGGATCGCCGAGCTGCTGGTCGGGGCCGCGGCGGGCGAGCCGGCGGCACCGGCGGAGGCCGAGCTGGTATGCCGGCTGTGCGCCGAGCTCGGCGTGCCCGATCTGCCGCCGCGCCCGGCCCGACCCGCGTGAGCGGGCCCCGACCGCAACGGCCTGCCGAGGACCGGCGAGGCCCTCGTGCCCCGTGAGCTTGCCACGGTGTAACCGAAACGACACGGATGTGCCACAGCTTGCGCCGGTTCGATTACTGTTCGTGTTCATCGCGGCCGACGCCCACTCGATTGTGCCGTCTCGGTGGGTGGAGGTGCCGACATGGAGGCCGTGCTGCCGTTAGCCTGCCACCCATGCTCGATGTGGGTCGACTCCGCGTCCTGCTGGCGATCTCCGAGCACGGAGGGCTGCCAGCCGCCGCCCGCGCGCTCGCCGCGCCGGCCCCCGACGTCGCGGCGCAACTGTCCGGCCTGGAGCGCGAGCTCGGCCTCACGCTCGTCGACGGCGACCGGCTGACACCGGCCGGACGCCGGCTTGCCGCCCACGGCAGCCGGGTGCTGGCCGAGCTCGAGGCCGTCGAGTCCGACGCCGCCGCGGTAGCCAACCGGGCGTCCGGGGTGCTCCGGCTCGGCGTCGGCCCCGCCGCCGGCCGGGCGCTGCTGCCGCAGGCGCTCGCCGCGCTGGACGCGATGGCGCCGGAACTGGACCTGCGCGTGGAGCAGCTGACCGGCGAGCGGGTGGCTGCGCTCGGCGCCGACCGGCTGGACATGGCGGTGGTCGGTGAGTACGCGGCAGCCGTGCCGCGACGCGCCGACCCCCAGCTCGACCGCCGGGAACTGCTCACCGAGCAGCTTCTGGTGGCCGTGCCGACGCGGCACCGCGTGACCGGCTCCAGCGTGCGGCTGGCGGAGCTGGCGGACGAGCGGTGGGTGGCCGGGGTCGCCGGCAGCGACGTGGCGACCGCGCTGGAGCGGGCCGCGGCCGCGGCCGGCTTCGAGCCGGTGGTGGTGGCGCGAGTGGGCGAGGACGCGCTCGCGCTGGTGCTGGTCGCGGCCGGGCACGGCATCGGCCTCGTCCCCGCGAGCTCGGTCTCCGGTCCGGTCGACGGCGTGCGGTTCCTAACCGCGCTCGACGCTGGCCTGCGCCGAACGGTGAGTGCGGTGGTGCGGCGCAGTGCCGGCTCCGACCCGGGTGTGCTGCGGGTGCTGGACGCGCTGGCCCAGGCCGCCCGGCGCGTCGCGGCCGCGGTGCCGGGTGTCACCGCCGCCGTCGCGCCGGTGGGAGCGATCGCGCCGGAGACGTACCGGCCGCTGCCCCCGACCGCTGATCCGGGCAGTCGCCACGGTCCCGCCGGGCTGCCCCCTCCGCTGCCTGGCCGCCGTCCGGACCCGCTGTCCGACCCGCTCCCCGGCGCCGCGGATCCCCTGGCGGCGGGGCTCGGCCGCCCGGGACCGGCGGACAGGCAGGGCGAGCGGCCGTACGCCAACGGTGCCGGACCGGCAGACAGGCGCGAGTCCCCGTTCCCCGCCGCGCCGGTGGAGGGGCCGTACACCAACGGTGCCGGGCCGGCCGGGCCTCCGTTGCCGGGCGGCGGACCCGCGACCCTGCCTGGCCGGCGCGGACCGGCGGGCGACCCGTTCGCCAACGGCACGGCGGCGGAGTACCGCCGCGAGCCGGCCGGCGACCTGTGGTCGACGAGGCCCGGCCCCGGCGGTGAGCACCGCGGCGGCCCGCTGCCCCCACCCAGCCCGCCGGCCGACCGGCCGCCCCGGCCCCGGCCAGCACCCGGTGGCGGGCCCGATCCCGGACCCGCCGCGCCGCCGCCGGAGGTGGCGGTCCCCTACCCGACCTCAGCCGACCTGGGCGTCCGGTCGCTCAGTTCCGCCGAGCTGTCCGGCCGGCTGGCCGAGCCGGGGGGCCGCGGCAACGGCGTGCCGCACCCGGACGCCCGGTCAGCGGGGCAGCGGCGTCCCAGCCGGGCCGAGTCCCGGGCTGACGCGCCGCTGGGCACGCTGCCGCCCGCGCCGCCGGGCAGCGCCGAGGAGGTCCGGCTGTCGATCTTCGAGGACCTGCAGTCGGAGTGGTTCACCCGCCGCGGCGACGCCCTGGGCCCTGGGTCGTGGGAGTCCCCCGCCGACGATGGCTGGCGGGCCGCAGCACGCCTGGCCGAGCCCCCCACCGCCGGCACCACCACGGCCGGCCTGCCGAAGCGCAAGCCGCAGGCGATGTACGTGCCGGGCGCGGTGAGCGGTGGCGAGGGCACCAACGGCACCGCCAATGGCGCGACCACCCGCTCGCCGCAGCAGGTGCGGGGTCGGCTGTCCAGCTACCGCGACGGCGTGCGCCGTGGCCGGCACGCCGAGCAGCCGCCGCCTGACGCCTGAGCGGGTCAGGGCAGCCAGGACACGTGCCCGCTCAGCGCGGTGTAGCCGAGGAACGCGGTCGTGTCCAGCAGCGTGTGAGCGATGATCAGGGGCATCACCCGGCGGGTGCGCAGGAAGTACCAGCCGAACAGCAGTCCCATCACGGCGTTGCCGACGAACGCGCCGACACCCTGGTAGAGGTGGTACGCCCCGCGCAGCAGCGCGGCCGCCCCGACCGCCCAGCGGGCGCTCCAGCCGAGTTGCCGCAGCCGGGTGATCAGATAGCCGACGACCACGACCTCCTCCAGGGTCGCGTTCATCGCCGCCGAGGCGATCAGCACCGGAACCCGCCACCACACATCCGGAAGCGCCGAGGGCACGACCGTCGCCGACACGCCGAGCCGGTACGCCGCCAGGTAGAGCAGCAGTCCCGGGACACCCACCACGGCGGCGAGCAGCAAACCCCGGGCGGAGTCCGCGCCGAGCCGGCGGGTGTCGACGCCGATCGCGCGGGCGGTGATGCCGTCCCGGCTGAGCAGGTACAGCGCGAGCAGCGCGGGTACCACGCCGACCACGATGCCGACGACCTGGAAGGCGAGGTCCAGCCACGGGTGGTCCGGGACGTACGAGCCGTTGAGCGTGGCCCGGCTCTGCGAGAGCGGGACCGGCGCGAGCAGCCGGCGGAGCAGGTTCAGCGCGGCGTAGACGGCGGACGCGCCGACCGACACGCCGAGCAGGAGCAGCACCTCGGTGCGCAGCACGCGGCGGTCCGGCGGCGCCGGGGAAGCGGCGGTCTCCGCGCCGGAAGGGACCTGGAGGCCGGCCTCCCGATCGGGGTCGGTGCGCGCCACCCCTCCAGTCAACCAGCGCCGGCCCGGTGCCTCGACCGGCACCCGGACGCGGGACCGCCCCCACCCAGTCGGAGTCACGGATGCCGACAGGGCGGGGGCGGTCTCGGTGTGCTACTCGAACCTCCCCTCAGGGCCCGAGGAACACGGTGCGGTCGGACCCCCACGGCTCGTCAGCCATGTCGATGTGTGGGATCCGGGCCGCGAGCGCCGCCCGGTCCGGAATCCCGGCCCGGGCAGCACGCTTGCAGCTACCTTGCTTGCACGCATGGAAGACTAGCGATTGGGGGGTGCGCGCGCAAGCAATCCGCGTCACAATGGCGCGCACACACGGTCAGTTGGGGTGCCCGCCGGTGGCGGGTCAATGGGTCGAGGGAGAGCCGAGCGATCGTCCGACACACCCGCGACGCGTCGGGGCGCGACTGGGCCGCGTACCTGGAGTCGGCCATGCGCAGCGCCGGCCTGACCCAGGCCGAGCTGGCCCGACGCAGCGGCCTGGCGGAGTCCATGGTGTCCCGCTGGCTGCGCGGGCTCAACCAGCCCGACGTGCCCAACTTGCGCCGGGTCCGCCCGGTGCTGGGCGTGCCGATGCTGGAGCTGATCGTGGCCGCCGGCTACCTCACGCTGGAGGAAGCCGAGCTGCGGGATGCCCCGGTGCCGCCCGCCCCGGTGCCGGTCGGCCTCACGACGGAAGGGTTGACGGCGGAGCAGGTGCGACAACTCGAAGGGTTCGCGAAGTTCCTCCGCGCGCAGAACGAAGCGCGCTCGACCGAGCCGGCGGCGGCTCCTGAGCCCGCCGAGCCGCTGCGCTACGCGGCGTACGGCGGTGCCAAGCTCAGTCGCGAGCAGCAGGAGCGGGTCCGTGAGCAGGCCCGACTGGCTCGTGAGGAGGCAGAGCGCTCCGGCAAGCCGGTGGTGTTCCTGGGCGAGCCGGACGAGCCCCGGCACTGACGCCGGCGGGCGAGCGGGCGAGCGCGACGCGCCGGAAGGCTTGGACGCGGCGCCGGGGTGTGGTTTCGTAGGCGGGCGCGTGCCCGCAGATCCGTCGAACGCCGCCCCGCCCACCCTGAGCACCCCCGGGGGTTCCGTGGTCGATCCGTCTCTGCTGAGACTGGCTGCCGACCGGGGCGTGACGGTCTGCTTCGCCGACCTCGACGGCGCCGACGGGCTCTGGGTGCCCGAGGAGCGGACGATCCTGGTCAGCCGGCGGCTGCCCGAGTGCGACCAGGCGGAGGTGATCGAGCACGAGCTCGGTCACGTCTCCATCGACGACGGCCACGCGGTGCTGGACGCCGGTGTCGGCCGAGCGCCGAGCCTGACGAGGCAGAGCCGGACGCGCACGCGGACAGCGGCGCTGAGCGCGGCCGCATGCGTCGCTCTGCTCGGCGGAGTGGTCGCCGGGCTCGCCGCCCGGACGCCGCCGGGACAGGTCCGGCCGGACCCCGTGGTGGCGCCCACCGCGCCCCCGCTGACCGGACCCGATCTGGGGGGCCAGAACGCGCCGGCGCCGGGAGTGCTGTTGCCGTCGGTCGACCGGAACGGCCGGACGGTCATCGTCACGGTGACGCTCACCCCGACGCCAGCCCGGGCGCCGGCGCCGACCCGGTCGGCCACCGGGAGCGCGCCCGCGCGGACCCCCAGCAAGCTGTCGAGCTCCACCGCGCACCCGCCGATCGCGCCGGACCCGGTGCCGACGACGACGGCGCTGACCACGACGCTTCCGCCGATCCCGCCCGACCCATCCAGCAGCGCGACGCCCTCGCCCACCCTGGCGGGGCCGGGCGTCATCGACTCGCGCTGAAGCGGGCATTGTCCGGCGCGCCGTCTGTGTCGGGAGTGGACTTCTTCGCCGCGCCGGGTGTCGGGGACGCCGCCGACCGGCAGGCGCTCGCGGTGCTCGGCGCGCTGCGGGCGGCGCTGGACCGGCTGGCCGGCGCGGACTTCGCCCCCCGCGTTCGGCGGCTCCACCCGGCTGGCCGACTACCGCCGGGGGAGACAGTGCTGACCCCCTGACCGCGGCGCGCCTCCTCAGTCGTTCCCGGGCAGTTCTTCCCGGCTGCGGCTGACCAGCGGGACCACCGCCCACAGCACCAGGAACCAGGCCGCGAGCAGGCCGGTCAGCCACAGCGCCGGCCCCCGGCCGAGCACCACGTCGAGGATCAGCAGCACCGCGCCGACCAGGGCGACCAGCAGCAGCGCGAGGCCGCCGAGCGCCATCAGGTGCGCGTTGCGGACCAGGTCGTCCTTCTGGTTGTGCCGGAATACCACCCGGTGGAAGGCCACCGGCGCGATGAGCAACGCGGTCGCTCCGGCCGCGAACATCAGCGTGACCACGTACGTCCCGCGCTGGAACGGGGTGACCCTGGCGAAGCGCTCGGTGAAGGCGAGGGTCAGCAGGAAGGCGAAGAGGATCTGCACGCCGGTCTGGGTGACGCGCAACTCCTGCAGCAACTCGCTGTAGTTGCGGTCCAGCCGCTGCGCCTCGGTCTCGTCCCGGCCGGGGGCTCCGCCTCTCCTGTTCGTGGTCGACACGCGGGCTGACCTACCCGGCTCCCGGAAACCCCATGCCCCTGTGGCTTCCGCAGGCACCCCGCCGTTCTGCTCCGTGCGGTGTTGCGCACCGATGCCGTTACTCCTATTGTCCGCTTCGGCGGTTACCGGCCAGCCGGAGGGAGGCGCCATGACGGCGACGACGACCGCGCCTGACCTGGCGCGCCGGCTCGGCCGGCTCCGGGGCGCCTTGAGTCGGCAGGAGTGGCTCCGGCTCGGCGGGATGCTGGCGTTCATCGCCGCCCTGCATGTCGTCGGATGGGTGACGTTGCTGGGGCTGGTGGCGCCGCGGCGGTACGACCTCGGAGGCACGGCCGGCGCCTTCGGGGTCGGTCTGGGAGTGACCGCATACACCCTGGGAATGCGGCACGCCTTCGATGCCGACCACATCGCCGCGATCGACAACACCACCCGGAAGCTGATGGCGGACCGGCAGCGACCGCTGTCGGTCGGCTTCTGGTTCTCCCTCGGCCACTCGACGATCGTCTTCGGCCTGTGCTTCCTGCTCGCCATCGGCGTCCGTGCGCTCGCCGGACAGGTCGAGGACCCGAACTCGGGACTCCAGCAGACGACGGGCCTCGTCGGCACCCTCGTCTCCGGGCTCTTCCTCACCCTGATCGCGGTGATCAACCTGGTAGTCCTGGTCGGCATCGTCGGCGTGTTCCGGCGCATGCGGGGCGGCGACTACGACGAGGGTGAGCTCGAGCAGCAGTTGAACAGGCGCGGCCTCCTCAACCGCGTCCTGGGCCGTGCGACCCGCGCCGTGACCAGGCCCTGGCAGATGTACCCGGTCGGCGTGCTGTTCGGGCTCGGCTTCGATACCGCCACCGAGGTGTCGCTGCTCGTGCTCGCCGGCGGCGCCGCAGCCTCGGCCCTGCCGTGGTACGCGATCCTGGTCCTGCCGGTCCTGTTCGCCGCCGGCATGAGCCTGCTGGACACCATCGACGGCTGCTTCATGAACTTCGCCTACGGCTGGGCGTTCTCCAAGCCGGTTCGCAAGGTGTACTACAACATCACGATCACCGGTCTGTCGGTCGCCGTCGCGCTGATCATCGGCGGCGTCGAGCTGCTCGGTCTCGCCGCCCAGAAGGCGAGGCTGACCGGTGCCTTCTGGGACTGGATCGCCGGCATGGACCTCGACTACCTCGGATATGGCATCCTGGCGCTCTTCGTCGTCACCTGGGCCGTCGCCCTGGCCGTCTGGCGGTTCGGCCGCATCGAGGAACGCTGGAGCGCGGTCCCGCCCCGCGCCTAGGGCTGCCGCCCCGGGTACGGGGCGTTCTCACCGGGCGACGGCTCGGCGAACGGCGGCGGCGTGGGCGGGGCGGACGGCGGCAGCGCCCGCGGCGGGTCGTCCGCCCGGTCCTCGGCGTCGTCCACGCCAGCCGCGCTGGCCGTGCTCGCCGCAGCCCTGATGTCGTCGTAGGACAGCCCGCGGTGCGCGGCCGTCGTCTCGTCGTCCCGGTCCGAGGCACGGATCTCCGCCTCCGGCTGCAACCGGGCGGGCGGCAGCTTCGAGTCGAACCAGTCGCTGGTGTCGAGGGTCTCCTTCGCCACCGTGGGCTTCCCGCCGTCGGACTTGCCCGCCTCCGTCAGCCAGGTCGCGCCGGACCCGCCGGACCCGCCGGCCAGCCCCGCCAGTCCCTCCAGCGCCTTGGAGAACTCGCTCGGCACGATCCAGAGCTTGTTCGCGTCGCCCTGGGCGATCTGCGGCAGCGTCTGCAGGTACTGGTACGCCAGCAGCTTCGGGTCCGGGTCGGAGGCGTGGATGGAGGCGAAGACGGTCTCGATGGCTTTCGCCTGGCCCTGCGCGGTCAGGTAGCGGGCGGCCCGCTCTCCCTCCGCGCGCAGGATCCGGCTCTGCCGCTCGGCTTCGGCGGCGAGGATCGCGGACTGCTTCGAGCCCTCGGCGGCGAGGATCTGCGCGGCCTTCTGGCCTTCCGCGGTCTTGATCGAGGACTCCCGCGCACCCTCGGCCTGCAGGATGATCGCCCGCTTGTCCCGATCGGCGCGCATCTGCTTCTCCATCGCGTCCTGGATGGACGGCGGCGGGTCGATCGCCTTCAGCTCGACCCGGGCCACCCGGATGCCCCACTTGCCGGTCGCCTCGTCCAACTCGCCGCGCAGCTTCGAGTTGATCTGGTCGCGGGAGGTCAGCGTCTCCTCCAGGTTCATCGCGCCGACCACGTTGCGCAGCGTGGTGACGGTGAGCTGCTCGACCGCCTGGATGTAGTTGGCGATCTCGTACGTGGCCGCGCGCGGGTCCGTGACCTGGAAGTAGATGACCGTGTCGATGTTGACCGTCAGGTTGTCGGCGGTGATGACGGGCTGCGGCGGGAAGGACACCACCTGCTCGCGCAGGTCGATCATGGCCCGTACCCGGTCGACGAACGGGATCAGCACGTGCGGGCCGGGGTGCAGGGTGCGGGAGTAGCTGCCCAGCCGCTCGACCACCCCGGCACGCGCCTGCGGGATGATCCGGATGCTGCGGAGCAGGACGACGACGACCAGCGCGATGACGACCAGCACGACGATAAGACCGGGATTCATGGGATTCTCCAGGAGGCGGTGTCGAGTCTTCCTACGACGGCCGGTCCCGCCGCGGGTTCCCCCACGGCGCCCGGCGTCACGAGCGGTTCACGTGTGCGACCACACCATGGCGGTGGCACCACGGATCTCCATCACCTGCACGGTGGTGCCGACCTGCAGCACCTGGGTCGGGTCGTACGCCTCCGCAGACCACTCCTCGCCGGCCAGCTTGACCCGGCCGCCGTGCTGGTCGACCGTGCGGATCACGATGGCGTTGCGGCCCTTGAGCGCCTCGATGCCGGTCCGCTCCGTGCTGGGCAACTCCAGCCGGCGCCGGGCGAGCGGGCGCACCACCCCGATCAGGCCGATGGCGACCACCGCGAAGACGCCGACCTGGACGGCGGTGCCCGCGCCCACCACGGCAACACCCGCCGCGACCAGCGCGGCACCGGCCAGCATGATCAGGAAGAGGTTGAGCGAGAGCGCCTCGGCGATGGCGAGCACGCCCGCCGCGATGAGCCAGACCAACCACGCGGGCACGAAGTCCATGCTGCCACGTCTGTCCGGGTGGCGGGCCGACGGTGATCAGCCCGTGACGAAGTCGATGAGCTCCTCGACCGCGCGCAGCAGCGGCACCTCGAGGTCCGCGTAGGAGTCCACCGCGCCCAGCACGCGGCGCCAGCCGTCGCGCGGGTCCGGCCAGCCCAGCGCCCGGCAGACGCCGTCCTTCCAGTCCAGCCCGCGCGGCACCGCCGGCCAGGCCGTGATGCCGAGTGCGGACGGCTTCACCGCCTGCCAGACGTCCACGTACGGGTGGCCGACGACCAGCACGTGCGGGTGGCTCACCTGCGCGACCAGGCGGCTCTCCTTGGACCCGGGCACCAGGTGGTCGACGAGCACGCCGAGCCGCCGGCCGCGCTCGGGCGCGAACGCTCGGACCCGTGCGGCGAGGTCGTCGACGCCGTCCAGCGGTTCCACGACCACGCCCTCCACCCGCAGCGACCCTGGCGGGGGCGTCGCGCACCGCCACCGATCCGGACGCCGTGCGGGTCGGGTGGCCGGGGGCGGGTGCCGGCGGCCGGGGGCGGACCAGCGTGACCGGCCGCCCGTCGAGCAGGAACCCGGCCGGCGCCAGCGGGAACAGCCGGCGCCGGCCGCGCCGGTCCTCCAGCGTCACCGCGTCCTTCGCGCAGTCCACGACCGCGCCGCGGAAGCCGTCACCAGCGACCTCGACCACCACGCCGCGGTCGGCTGCCATCTCCGGGACCTGCCGCCTGCGACCCCAGTCGCCGGCGAGGACGTCCGCGCCGTAGTCCCTGCTGCGCACGGGCTGCGACGCTACGCCCGGCCGGGCGCCACTCTCCCGCCGGCACGCCGCCGATCTTCCGCTACTCACCCCGTCCGGTCACCCCGTCTGGAACTCCGCCGGCGTCGACTTCCCGTCCCTCGGATGCCCCGGGCGAGCCGCGCGACCCGGATCTGCCTGCAGTCCACGTCGCCAGCGCCAGGCCGACCAGTTCGGCGTTGTCGCCGACCGGTTCCCCACTCGGGCCGACGAGCGTGTCCTCCAGCCCGATGCGGGTCGGTAGCCCCAGGAGACCGGCGTGGGCCACCAGCGGCCAGCATGCCGCGTCCTCCCCGTGTAGCAAGCGTGGCGCGACCATGCCCAACTCGTCCAGCCGGCGGAGAATCGTCTCGGCCGCGGCGACCGCTCCGGTGGCTGGCGCGTCGATCACCTCGACGAGGATCCGCACCGGGTCGGCGGCATGCTGCCATCCGGCCAGGCGCTCGGCGTCGCCCGCCGACCACACGCCGACCTCCACGCCGATACCGCCGGTTCCCAACAGCTCGGCCAGTTCCGCCGCGCCGGGCTCCGAGACGTTGACGGAGGCGAAGTCCGGCCTCGCCGGCGCCGCAAGGCTCGCCCACCCGGCCGCCATGTCCAGCCGCGCGCGATGATCGCCGCCACTGATCCACAAGCCGGTGGACACCCCGATCGCGGTCGCAGGGCAGGCTCGCCGCACCTCCGCGACCGCCGCCGCCACATCGTCGGCCAGCAGCGACTCCCGGCCGTCCGGACCGCGCGGATGAACGTGCACCGCCTCGGCCGTCCAGACACGAACGGATCCTCCCCCGCACCGGGTGCCCGACCGCGCTGACTCTGGCGTGAGCGGGCGGGCGAGCCCTCGGACAGCGGCTACCGTGCCGCCATGGATGCCGATAGCCGTCCTCCCCTCGCGCCTGGCCTGGTCACGAAGGCCAGCGCCCATTCCGCCGACGGGACCATCGCCCGGCTGGAGGAAGTCGTCCGCCGGCAGGGACTCACGATCTTTGCTCGCATCGACCATCGAGCCAATGCTCTCGATGTCGACCTGGAGATGCCGGCGGCCCTTGTCCTGATCTTCGGCAGCCCCCGGGCAGGCACGCCACTGATGCTCGCTGCCCCGCTGATCGCACTCGACCTGCCGCTACGCGTGCTGATCTGGGAGGACCCGCACGCTCGGGTGTGGGCCACCTACAACGCGCCAGCCGGCCTCGCCGAGCGATACGGCATCCCGCCCGACCTGGCCCGCGCCATCTCCGGCGTCGAGGCCCTCGTCGAGGCCGCGGTACGCCCCTGACCGTCGGGCAGGGAAGCCGGGCCGTCCGCAGCGGACACCGGGAGGTGTCCGACCCGGGCAGGGGTTCGCGCCGCCGCCGGTCGGTACGGTCACCTTCCATCACCCGTCACCGGGGCGACGAGCGTGCAGTTCTTCCTCGTGCCCACCGGTACCGAGACCGCCGCCCACCGCGGGTCGATCGGCCTCGACCGGAACGGGGTGTCGTTCTTCCTGGACCCGGTCGGCGGGAGGTCGGTCCTGATCGGGACCGCAGTCGACCGCGGCCACGGCTACTCGGTCACCTGGTCGTACCCCGACGCCCCGCTGCGGGCCTACGTGCGTGTCAGCGCCGGCAACAACCTCGGGCACAGATCTTCGACCGCGATGGGTCTCATCCACCCGTGACGGTGGCGCAGGAAGGCTCCGGATGACGGAGGTTTCCGTGGAGCGAGCGCCGAAGGTCGTGGCAGCGATCGGAACTGGATATAGCGCACGGGCCTACCGGGGAGGTCGTCCACGTCCCGGGCGGATCGGGGCGATGGCGGCAGCGCGGCGCCGGCGTGGGCCCGACCAGAGCGCCGGCACGGCGTCGACCGCGGCGGCCACCGCATAGGCAGCCTGCTCGTAGTTGACCCGCCAGCCGACGAAATCCGCCCACGCGTCGGCCGGGTCGCGCTCGATCGGGAAGTCGACCTCGCGCATGCGGGCCACCGCGTCGAGGAATTCCTGGTAGCTCAGGCTGATTCCGCCGCTCGGGTCGGGCTCGTCGGGCACCTCGATCCCCATCGCTCGGGCGATCCGGTTGAAGCACAGGAATCCCCCGCGCAGGCAGAGGCGAGCCGGTACCACCGGCGCGGACTTCGGGGAGAGTGCCAGGAACAGTGCCGCGGAGTCCAGCACGGCGAGCAGCGCGGTCACCCAGGACGACAGCGGCCTGGGCGAGCGGAACCGCACCAACGGCAGGTAGGTGGTGTGGCTTTCCGCGACGTCGGCGGCCCAGCGTTCCCACCGGGCGTACAGGTCGGGCAGCGTGTCGATGGTCGACACTCCCGATCCCAGCGCGTAGTGGGTGCGCGCCAACAGTTCCGGACCCCAGGACGGGATGCCGGCCCGCGCGTTGAGCAGCGCGACCTCGGTCTCCCGCCGGTTGAACGCCGCGTACAGGGTGGGCAGGTAGGCGATCTGCAGCGTGACGACCGCCAGACCGGTCGCCGCCGCGGCGAAGACGATGGCCGAGGGCACCGCACCGACCGGCACCGCGAATCCGAGGGTGAACAGCGAGGACCCGGCAGTGGTGAAGGCGGACCCCAGGCCGCCGGCGACGAACGGCCAGAGCAGCAGCGAGTACCCGATGAAGGAGATCCCCAGCCAGGCGGCCAGCTGCGTGAGCAGGATCGTCGCCGCCTGCCCGGCGAGCACCCGGTCACGCCGCCGGTAGTCGGCGAGGGCGCCGGTCGCCATCCGGAATGCCCCGTTCACGACCCGGTCCACCCACCGGGTCAGCCAGCCGCCGACCAGACGGGGCACGATGAGCGTCCCGATGACGCTGGCCGCCGCCGTGAGCACGAGCAAGGCGCCGACAGCCGCGGCCACCCAGCGGCCGATGAGCGGCACCACCATGGGATCTCCTCACCGGCCGGGTCGACGGGGTGCTTGTCGGAGCCACCGAACCCGCGCAGGTCCGGCACGAGCACCTCCGCCGACCCCGACAGCAACGCGACGACGTCCCGGTAGTCGCTTCGGTCCCCGGGCCGGCCGTGCAGCAGCACCACCGCGGGACCGCGACCGGTCCGCTCAGAGGCCAGCCTGAACCCGTCGACGGCCTGCGTCATGCGCACCGGGCGAGTATCACCCCGCTCCAGCTGACGGTGACCATGGCGACTCAGTTGCCTGACCGTCCAACCGCGCCGGCATCGGCTTGCCGCCTCCCCGGCGGGCTCGATCGTGCCGCTGCTGGCCGGCTGCGGCCTGACGGTGCACGGTCGGGAGCGAGCAGCCATCGCCACCGCCGGGCATCCGCGGCGGTTGAGGCCCGGATCGCGGGGTACGGCGGCGGGATTGTCGGTTGCCGAGCCGGCCGGGCTGAGTCTGGGCGCGGGGTTCCCGGCGCGGGGCAGGATGAGGCGGTGAAGGTGATCATGGCGATGACCCGGGGAGCGACGTCCTCGCTCGGTGATGGGCAGATCGCTCGGCTGCGCGAGCTGGCGGCACAGTTGCGCGTGGACTCGATTCGCAGCAGCACGGCTGCCGGTTCGGGACACCCGACGTCGAGTCTTTCCGCGGCTGACTTGCTGGCGGTGCTCATCGCTCGGCACCTGCGCTACGACTGGAGCACTCCCGACAACCCGGCGAACGACCACCTGATCTTCTCGAAGGGCCATGCGTCCCCCCTGCTGTATTCGGTGTTCAAGGCGGTCGGTGTCGTCTCCGACGACGAGCTGGTCAACGCCTACCGTCGCTTCGGGTCCCGGCTGGAAGGCCATCCGACGCCCGTGCTGCCCTGGGTGGATGTGGCGACCGGCTCCCTCGGGCAGGGCCTGCCCGTCGGCGTCGGCGTGGCACTGGCCGGCAAGTACCTGGACCGGGCGCCGTTTCACGTCTGGGCGCTGTGCGGAGACAGCGAGATGACCGAAGGCTCGATGTGGGAGGCGCTGGACAAGGGCGGCTTCTATGGGCTGGGCAACCTGACCGCGGTCGTGGACGTGAACCGGCTGGGCCAGCGCGGGCCGACCGAGCTGCAGTGGGATCTGGAGGCCTACTGGCGTCGGGTCGAGGCGTTCGGCTGGCGGGCGGCGGTCGTCGACGGTCACGACCTGCGCGCCATCGACGAGGCATTCGCGCAGGCCCGGCAGGCCGACCGCCCGACGGCGGTGCTGGCGCGGACCGTCAAGGGCAAGGGCGTGCCCGAGGTGGAGGATCAGCCCGATTGGCACGGCAAGCCGCTGCCCGCGGACATGGCCGACCGCGCAGTGGCCGCTCTCGGGGGCGTGCGCCAGCTGCAAGTTGCAGGCCCGATGCCGCAGCCGGTGTCGCCGGCTGCCCGGTCCGCCGCCGCCGAGCCGGTCACCCTCCCCCGTTACGGCAAGGGCGAGAAGGTCGCCACCCGCAAGGCGTACGGCGACGCCCTCGTCGCGCTCGGTTCGCGGCCCGACGTGGTCGTGCTGGACGGCGAGGTCGGCAACTCCACCTACTCCGACGAGTTCGCCACGGCATACCCCGATCGGTTCTTCGAGATCTTCATCGCCGAACAGCAGCTGGTCGCCGCCGCCGTGGGACTCCAGGTGCGTGATTACCGGCCGTTCGCATCGACGTTCGCGGCATTCTTCTCGCGCGCCTACGACTTCGTCCGTATGTCGGGCATCTCGCGGGCGAACATCCGGCTTTCGGGGTCACACGCCGGGGTCGAGATCGGCGCGGACGGTCCGTCCCAGATGGGTCTGGAGGACCTGGCCGAGATGCGCGCCGTGAACGGCTCGACCGTGCTCTATCCCAGCGACGCCGTGTCCTGCGTCGCTCTCGTCGCCGAGATGGCAGACCGGCAGGGAGTCAACTACATCCGCACCACCCGCGGTGCCTACCCGGTGCTGTACGACAACGGCGAGAGCTTCCCGGTAGGCGGCAGCAAGCAACTGCGCGGCAGCGACCACGACGACGTCACACTCGTCGGCGCCGGCGTGACCGTGCACAACTGCCTGGCCGCCGCCGATCACCTCGCCAAGGATGGCCTTCGGGTGCGGGTCATCGACCTCTACAGCGTCAAGCCGATCGACCGCCCGGCGCTCCTGGACGCGGCGCACACGGGCGACGGCCGGCTGGTCATCGTCGAGGACCACTACCCGGAAGGCGGCATCGGCGAGGCAGTCCTGCACGCCCTCGCCGGCGAGCCGCTGCAGCCGATCCACCTGGCCGTGCGCGGACTGCCTGCCTCCGGGACCCCCACCGAACAGATGGACGCCGCGGGGATCGGTGTCAACGCCGTCATCGAGGCCGCCCGCGCGCTCACGCGCCGCTGACCGTAAGACCGCGCCGGGTACACGCGGTTCCCCGCCCAGCGCATCCTCACCACCGCGGGCATCCCCGAGCTGGAGGAGCGGTGGCAGGGTGCATGCACGGGTCCGCTCCGGGATCCTCGGAACCCGTCCTCGCCGTCGTGCTGCGACCGCCGCACCGGTCCCCCGTCCAGCCGCAGCCGGAGCGTGCGTCGGGGCTGCGGCGATACCGACAGCTAGGGTCGAGCGCAGCCGGCCGGCCCGGTGTGCAGACGAAGGAGGTCATCATGACTGCGGAGCAGCGCGTCGGAGCGGCGGCGGACCTGCCGCCGGGCAGCGTGGTCGGCGTGGGCCGCTACGCGGTCGGCAACGTCGGCGGCCGGTACTTCGCGGTCACCCGGAGGTGTCGGCACCTAGGCGCCGATCTCGCCGCTGGTCACCTCGATGATGGCGGCTGCCTGGTCTGCCCGTGGCACCAGTCGGCGTACGACGTCGCGAGCGGCCGGATGGTGCGCGGGCCGCAGGGCGTGTTCGCCAAGGTGCCCGGTCTCGACTTCGGCTACCGGATGCTCACCCGGGTGGTGCCGCTCGGGCGGGCGGAAGTGGTTGAGCGAGACGGCGACCTGTATCTGCTTAGCTGAGCCTGGCCGGACGAATCCGGCAGATTCGGCCCAGCAGCCGATCGCCCCGGACTGCTAGCGCAGCGCCGCCAACGTCGCGGTGCTCGGCTCCCCGGGCAGCGCCAGCGGCAGGATGATCACCTCCGA
>WNGJ01003901.1_pt1 | contig 29377 bp, 30 predicted proteins | sample 5400611 | NCBI WGS metagenome assembly WNGJ01 (sample SAMN13153375, study PRJNA577476) | soil metagenome | isolation source: 40 cm soil or saprolite under Garry oak tree replicate 1 | place: USA:California | collected 2016-06-15
GTGATCGTGGGCGGGCTCGGGAGCCTGCCCGGCGCCATGGCGGGCAGCCTCATCGTCGGTCTCCTCGACAATTTCGGGAAAGCCCTCTTTCCCGAGCTCGCCTACTTCACGCTCTTCGCCCCCATGGCCGTGATCCTGGCCCTGCGGCCCACCGGGCTCTTCGGCCGCGCGTGATGGCCCGCGAGCCGAGCGTGGCCTCGTGATCCGCCGTCGCGTTCTCTGGGCCGTCGCGGTCATGGCGGGGCTGGCCATCGTCGGGCCCCTCTTGCCCGCCTATCCGCTCACCCTTTTGACCCAGGCGCTCATCCTGGGCATTCTCGCCATGAGTCTCGACGTGCTCCTCGGCTATACGGGGCTGCCGTCGCTCGGCCACGCCGGCTATTTCGGCGTCGCCGCCTACGCGGTGGCGCTTCTCGCCACCGAGCGCCAGGTCGGCCTCCTCGGCTGCGCCGCCGCCGGCCTCGCGCTGGCCACCCTCACCGCCGCGGTCTTCGGCATCATCGCCATTCGCGCCCGCGGCACCTATTTCCTCATGATCACCCTCGCGCTCGGGATGGTCGTGTGGGGGCTCGCCTTTCGCTGGGTCTCCCTGACCAAGGGCGACAACGGCGTTTCCGGAGTCGCCCGGCCGGAGCTCGGCACCCTCAGCCTCTCCGCTCCGCTGCCCTTCTTCTACTTCTCACTGGTGTGCGCGGGGGTGGCCTTCGCGCTCCTGGGACTGCTCGTCGTCTCGCCCTTCGGGCTCGGGCTCAAGGGGATCCGGGGCAGCGAGTCGCGCATGGAGGCCCTGGGCTACAACGTGTGGCTCCACAAGTACCTCGCCTTCGTGATCTCGGGTGCCTTCGCGGGCGCGGCCGGGGTCCTCTGGGCCTACTACAACGGCTTCGTGGGGCCCACCGATGTCCAGCTCCTGACCTCGGTCGAGGCCCTGCTCATGGTCGCCCTCGGCGGTCCTGGCACTCTGGTCGGCCCCGCCATCGGCGCTGGCCTCATCGTTTTCCTCAAGAACTTCGTGAGTGTCTACACGAAGCGCTGGCTCCTCATTCTCGGCGCCGTCTACATCGGCGTCATCCTCTTCGCCCCGCATGGCGTCGTGGGCGCGCTCCGCGGCCGGCGGCGCTGATCATGGGAGGCCCGTCATGCTGACCCGCTTGCTTGCCCTCGTCGCCGCCCTGACCCTGGCCCTCGCGGGCGCGGCGCCGGCCATGGCCCAGGGCGGACCCATCAAGATCGGGCTCCTGACCCCGCTCACCGGCGCCGCCTCTGCCCTCGGCAAGGACATGCTCGGCGGCACCGAGCTCTACCTGGACGAGATCGGCCGGCAGGTGGCGGGGAGGAAGATCGAGCTCATCGTGGAGGACACCGAGGGTGTGACCGCGACGGCGCTGACCAAGGCGCGCAAGCTGGTGGACCAGGACCGCGTCCACATCCTCACGGGCGGGCTCCTCGCCTCCACGGGCTATGCCATCCATCCCTTCGCGGACGGCGCGAAGATCCCCACCACGTACCCGGTCATGTCCTCCGATGACCTGACCCAGCGCAAGCCCGCGAAGTGGGTGGTGCGGACGGGCTGGAACAGCAGCCAGTCCATGCACGCTTTCGGGGAATGGGTGGCCAAGAACCTCAAGCACAAGAAGATCGCCGTGGTCGCCTTCGACTACGCCTTCGGCTGGGAGTCGGTGGGAGGCTTCCAGCGCACCTTCGAGGAGCAGGGCGGCCAGATCGTGCAGAAGATCTGGGTGCCCCTGAGCACAACGGACTTCGCCCCGTTCCTCGCCCAGATCAAGCGGGATGCCGACGCCGTCTTCGCCGTCTTCTTCGGCCGCGGCTCGCTCCAGTTCGTGAAGCAGTACGCGGAATCGGGACTCAAGACCAAGCTTCCCCTCCTCGGCAACGGCACCGTCACCGACGAGTCGGTGCTGCCGCAGATGGGTGACGAGGCGCTGGGCGTCCACACGGCGCTGCACTACTCGGCCGCCCTCGACAATCCCGCCAACCAGAAATTCGCCAAGGCGTTCGAGGCCAAGATGAGCAAGGTGCCCTCGTACTACGGGGAGACCTGCTACACCAACGCGCGCTGGATCGTGGAAGCGATCAAGGCGATCAACGGCAAGGTCGAGGACCGCGAGGCGTTTCTGGCCGCCCTCAGGAAGGTCGAGCTGAAGGACTTCCCGCGCGGCCCCGTCGTCATCGACCGCTGGGGCAATCCCATCCAGAACATCTACGTGCGCAAGGTCGAGCGTGTGGGCGGTCATCTCCAGAACAGCGTGCTCTTCACCTACCCGACCGTGAGCCAGTTCTGGAAGTACAACCCGGAGGAGTTCCTGAAGCAGCCCCTCTACACGCGCGACCATCCCCCATGCAAGTACTGCTAACAGCCGACCCCTCACCCTGCCCTCTCCCCAGAGGGGAGAGGGATTCTATTCGCACGCGCTCCTCTATATCCCTCTCCCCCGTGAGGGGGAGAGGGCCGCACTTCGAGCTGAGCGGCGGAGCCGCGAGGCGAGAGCTGAGTAGATCAGGGGGCGAGCGGTGACAACGGACTTCGCCCTCAAGCTCGACGGGGTCTCCAAGTATTTCGGGGGACTGCAGGCCGTCGGAGGCGTGTCGCTCGCTGTCCGCCCCGGCGAGCGACGGGCCCTCATCGGGCCGAACGGCGCCGGGAAGACCACGCTGTTCAATCTCATCTCCGGCTCGCTGCCCGTGAGCGCGGGCGCCATCACGCTCTTCGGGCGCGACGTGACAGGCGCGCCCACGCATCGCCGCGCCGCCCAGGGCCTGGCCCGCACCTTTCAGATCACCAACCTCTTCGCCGACCTCACGGTGCTGGACAACTGCCTGCTCGCCATTCAGGCCCTGACGCGCGAGAGATTCGCCATGTTCCGCCCCCTCGCGGCCTTCCGCGACCTTCACACCGCGGCCCTCTCCACCCTCGAAGCGGTCGGCCTCGGCGCCGTGGGTGACGTGCCCGTGCGCAATCTCTCCCACGGCGAGCAGCGCCAGCTCGAGATCGCCCTCGCCCTGGCGGGAAAGCCCCGGGTCCTCCTGCTCGACGAGCCCACGGCCGGGCTCTCGCCAGCGGAGTCTCGGCTCATGGCAGGGTTGCTCGCGCGGCTGGATCCCGCCATCACCGTGCTCATGATCGAGCACGACATGGACATCGCCCTCGAGCTGGCCGCGCAGGTGACCGTGCTGCACTACGGCCGCGTCATCGCCGACGGCTCGCGCGAAGAGATCAGGGCGGATGCGCAGGTGCGGGAGATCTATCTCGGTGCGTGAGGCCCGCGCCGGCTCGTCGGACGTCCTCGAGGTGGAGGATGTGCACACCTACTACGGCGAGAGTCACGTGCTCCAGGGCATCTCGCTCCGGGTAGGCGAGGGCGAGGTGCTGACCATCCTCGGCCGCAACGGGGCGGGCAAGACGACGCTGGTCCGCTCCATCATCGGCTTCACGCCCCCGCGCCGGGGCCATGTCAGATTCAAGGGCCGCGACATCACGGAGTGGCCGTCGTACCGGATGGTGGGGGCGGGGATGGCCCTGGTGCCCCAGGGCCGGCGCGTCTTTCCCTCGCTGACCGTGCAGGAGAATCTCGAGGTCGCCCGGGCCGGCCAGGGGCAGTGGACGGTCGAGCGCGTCCACACGCTCTTCCCGCGCCTCCGCGAACGCGCGGGGAATCGCGCCAACAAGCTCTCGGGCGGCGAGCAGCAGATGCTCGCCATCGGCCGCGCCCTCATGACCAATCCCGAGCTGCTCCTCCTGGACGAGCCCACCGAGGGCCTCGCCCCCCTCCTCGTGCGCGAGGTGGGGCGGGTCATCGGCGAGCTCAAGCGAGAAGGGCTCTCCATCCTGCTCGTGGAGCAGAATCTGCCGCTGGCCCTCTCCGTGGCCGACCGCACGCACATCCTCAGCCGGGGGCAGATCGTGCACTCCTCGAGGCCCGAGGAGCTTCTCGCCAACGAAGAGGTCAAGTCGCGCTATCTTGGAGTGAGCTGAAAGCGAGGGCACGGGATGCGATTCGGGACCTTCTACTTCTTCCAGGCCGCGCCGGGGCAGCGCCACGAGGACATCATCCGGGGCGAGCTCGAGCAGATCGTGTGGTCGGAAGAGCTGGGCTTCGACGAGATCTGGCTCACCGAGCACCACTTCATCAACTATGGGCTCTCCGTCGACCCTGCCACCCTGGCCGCCGCCGCCGCCTCGCGCACCCAGCGGATCCGCATCGGGCTCGCCGCCGCCATCCTGCCTTTCCATCACCCGGTGCGGCTCGCCGAGCAGATGGCCCTCGTCGACATCATCTCGAATGGGCGGCTGGATGTGGGGGTGGGGCGTGGCAATCGCCCCATGGAGTTCCGCGGCTACCGAGTGCCGCAGGAGGAGAGCCGCGACCGCTTCGACGAGGCCGTGGAGATCATGCGGCGCGCGTGGACGGAGGAGCGCTTCAGCTACGACGGACGCTTCTTCAAGGTGCCCGAGATGTCCGTGATCCCCAAGCCGGTGCAGCGCCCCCATCCGCCCCTCTACCAGGTGTGCGTGACCAAGGACGGCATCGAGAACACGGCTCTGCGCGGCTGGCCCATGCTCAACTCCGTCCTCTTCGGCCCCGTGGACCAGCTCATCGCCAATCGGGACATCTATGTCGACACGCTGAAGAAGGCCGGCCGGGGCGCGGACGAGGTCAAGAGCCTCCTCGCGCGCTGGGGCGTCTCGCGCCAGATCTACGTGGCGGAGACGGATGCCCGCGCGCTGGCCGAGGCCAAGGATGCCGAGCTCTGGTACCAGGAGTCCTTCCGCAATTTCGTGGTGCCCGATCGCCTCGAAGAGGCGCACCCCTCGCTCCAGCCGGCATTCCGCGCCATGGCCGAGCGCCTTTCGAAGATCACCTGGGAAGGCCTGGTGGCCGAGACGCTCGCCTTCGGCTCGCCCGATACGGTGGCGCGGCACATCGAGGTCATGCGCGACATGGGCGTGGGCCAGGTGATGTGCTGGATGAACTTCGGCGGCCTCGCCCAGGACAAGGTGCGCCGCTCCATGGAGCTCTTCGCTCGCGAAGTGATGCCACGCTTCCGGTGAGATCCCCGACGGCATGAACGACCTCATCGCGTTCGTGGGCATCGCCGCTCTCGAGGGTCCGACGGGCGCGGTCCTCGTCGGTCTCGGTCTGCGCTTGGCGTTCGAGCGGCGCTAGCGCCGCCCGCGAGGGAGCGCGCGCGTGTACTGCACCCGATGCGGCCAGCGTAACGAGGCCGCCTCTCGTTTTTGCGTGACCTGCGGAAACCAGCTGGATGTGCAGACGGCGACCCGTGAGCCCGCGTCCCCCACCTCTGCCACGCCGGGCTCACCGCTGCCGGGATTGAGGCGGACGAGCGTCCTCCTCCTGATCTTTCTGAGCTTCATCACCGTGGCCATCTACTATCCCGTGTGGTTCTTGCGGCGGCGAAGCGCCTTGAACGGCCTGCGGTCCAGGGACAAGCTCAATACCGGCGTCTTCGTGGTCGCCATGGTGCTGTTCTCCGTCGGTCTCTTGCTGATGCTGATGGCGGGGGCGCTGGAGGGGTTCGGCGAAGGGCTCGGGCGGCGCGACATCCTCGCCGTCTCCAAAGGCCTGGAGGGCTTCGCTCAGTTCCTGAATCTCGTGGCCGGCATCGCGCTCCTCATTCAGTCCTTCAAGGTGCGGCGCATGCTGAGCGAGCACCTGGCCAGCCTTGGGCAAGCGAGGCCTATTTCCGGCGTGGCAACCTTCTTCTTTCAGATCCTCTACCTGCAGCACAAGATCAACCAGGTCCTGGCCCGTTCGACGGGCGCCGGATCTCGCTGACGCAGGAGAAGGTGAGGCTTCGCAGGGCGGTCAGCGCCCGCTCGCCGAATCCAGCGCCGTCACCACCACCGCGAGATCTTCGCCGCCGTGTCCCTGGGCCTGGGCGGCCGCGTAGAGGCGCTCGGCGAGATCCGTGAAGGGCAGGGGAGCGCCCACGGCCGTCGCGGCCTCCTGCATGAGGTGGATGTCTTTCATGAACAGGTCGAGCTTCATCTGGGCGGGGAACTCGCCGCGGACGATCATGGGACCGCGCACCTTGAGCATGCTGGAGGCGGCGGCGCTGGCGTTGAGGACGTCGAGGGCGAGGGGAAGATCGAGGCCGGCCTTGCGCGCGAGGGTGAGGGCCTCGGCGGCCGCCGCGCTGTTCAGGGCCACGAGCAGGTTGGCCACGAGCTTGAGCACCATGGCCTGACCCACCCGGCCCACGAGGACGGCGCGCGCGAGCACCGACTCGAGCACGGGCTGCCAGCGCTCGAAGAGCGCGCGATCCCCGCCCACGAAGAAGATGCCATCGCCCCGCTCGACCATGCTGCTCGTCCCGCTGACGGGACAGTCGAGGAATCCGAGACCTCGGGCGGTCACCTCGCGGGCGAGACGCTCGGTCAGCGTGGGGGAGATGGTGCTCATCTGGATGACCGCGAGGTCCGGGCGCGCGCCTGCGAGGATGCCGCCGGCGCCGAGGATGGCCGCCTCCGCGGTGGCGAGAGAGGGCAGGAGCGTGCAGACGGCCTCGGCCGACTGGGCGACGGCGGCGGCCGAGGAAGCAGGCGTGCCGCCCATGGCGGCGAGGGCGGAGACGCGGTCGGGCAGGACGTCGAAGCCGATGACCGTATGGCCGGCCTTGATCAGCCGCGAGGCGATGGCGTGGCCGAGAAGGCCGAGGCCGACGATGCCGATGGTGGACATGACTCTCCTCTCTGTTTTCCTTTCCGAATAGGCCGGGTGACTCGGAGCGATAGCATACCCGGAGCCCCGATGCTAGTCTTGGGCGCCGACGGCAAGACGCGGGGCACGATACCAGCAAGACGGAGGAACGGTGACATGGCGAAAGTGACGAAGCTTCGGTACGCGCCGCGGGCGTGGTCGAGCATGGCCGTGCTCCTCGCGCTCCTGGCCGGCTCGGTCGGACACGGCTCCGCTCAGGCGCCCGCCGCCCGAGAGGCGGAGCAGCGCGACATGCGGCTGCTCGGCCACGACGATCTCCAGGGCCGCTCCGCCTACCAGCCCGTCATCCATCACCAGGGCAACCGCTGGATCGCCTACGTCGGCCATCACGGCGGGCTGAAATCGAATCCCCTCACCGGGCAGATGGAGCGGAGCGGCACCTCCATCGTGGATGTGACCGATCCCCGTCGCCCGCGCTACCTGAGTCATATCCCGGGCTCCCCCGGCGAGGCGGAGGCGGGAGGGGCGCAGATGGTGCGCGTCTGCGACGGCGCCTCGCTGCCACGGGGGACGCGCGGCAAGACCTATCTGCTTCGCACGTTCGGCAATCTCGCCCACGAGGTGTGGGACGTCAGCGACACCGCCAAGCCCGCCCTGCTGACCACGGTGGTCGCGGGCCTCAACATGACCCACAAGAACTGGTGGGAGTGTGACAGCGGCATCGCCTACCTCGTCTCCGACGGCCATCCCCGCGGCTGGCGGACCCATCGCATGACGAAGATCTACGATCTCTCCGATCCCGCGCAGCCGCGCTTCATCCGCGACTTCGGGCTCGCGGGCCAGGAGCCGGGCTCGACGGGCCCGGCGCCCGAAGGCGTCCACGGGCCCATCGTGTACAAGAACCGCGTCTACTTCGCCTACGGCACGGGCTCCGAGGGCGTGCTGCAGATCGTGGATCGCGACAAGCTGCTCGCCGGCGATCCCGGCGTGGCCGACCGCTTCGCTCCCACGCCCGCCAACCTCCTCTATCCGCAGATCGGCCGGCTCGACATGTCGCCGGCCTGGGGCGGGCACACGAGCTACCCCATCCTGGGCATGCCTGTGCCGGACTGGGCCGCGAATGCCAAGGGGCAGACGCGCGATTTCCTGCTCCTCGTCTCGGAGTCGCTCCGCAACGAGTGCCAGGAGTTCCGTCAGCTCTCCTTCATGGTCGACATCACCACGGAGTCCAAGCCCTTCCCCGTCTCCACCATCCAGGTGCCCGCCTCCCCCGGCGACTTCTGCAGCCGGGGCGGGCGCTTCGGGCCCCACTCGAGCCATGAATCGTTCACGCCCATCTACTACGGCCGGCTCGTCTTCATCGCCTATTTCAACGCGGGCGTGCGCGCATTCGACATCCGCGACCCCTTCAACCCGAAGGAGGTCGCCTACTTCATCCCCGCCGTCACCGCGAAGACGGACAAGCGCTGTCTCAAGGTCGACGGCGCCGACCGCTGCAAGGTGGCCATCCAGACCAACAACGTGGAGGCGGACGATCGCGGGCTCATCTATCTGGCCGACCGCGCCGACACGGGGCTGCACATCGTCGAGCTGACAGGCGCCGCGCGCGCCATAGCGCGCAAGCCTTAGGAGCCGACATGGGACGGTTCGTCGATCTCTCGGTGACGGTGGACTCGAGCACCATGAGCCCGCCCTCGACCAACATGCGGCTCGAGGTGACGCCGCACCGGCGCGGCCCGGGCTTCTGGCAGGTCTCCAGCGTGCACCAGAGCCTGCACACGGGCGCGCACATCGACTCGCCCCTGCACGTCTTCAAGAACGGCATCACCACGGCGGAGATCACGCTGGACCAGGTGATGGGCGAGGCGCTCGTGGTCGACCTGTCCTGGGTGAGCGCCAACCACGCGATCACCATCGACGATCTCAAGAAGGCCGGCGCGGGCGACGTGCAGCGCGGGGACATCGTGCTCCTGCGCACGGACTGGACGGACAAGATGTACGGGAGGTGGCCCGACTACTTCACCCAGTCGCCGTACTTCCCGCCCGAGACCGCGCAGTGGCTCGTGGAGCGCGGCCCCAAGAACATCGGCTTCGACTTCTTCGAGGAGTACTGCGCGCGGCTGCCCGACTTCGGCTCGGAGGACTTCGCCATGCACCGGGTCATCCTCGGCGCGGGCGTGGTCATCATGGAAGGGCTGACCAATCTGGGCGCGCTGCCCCGCCGCCGCGTGGACTTCGCCGCGCCCTTCTACAAGATCGCGGGCACCGAGGGCGCCCCCGCCCGCTTCTTCGCCACGGTGTAAGTTCTCGTCCTATCCCTTCACGCAGACCACCTGGCGAAGCGTGTGAACGACCTCCACGAGGTCTTTTTGCGCTTCCATCACGGCGTCGATTGATTTGTAGGCGCCGGGAGTCTCATCGAGGACGTCGGCATCCTTCCGGCACTCGATCCCGGCGGTCGCGTGCGCGTGGTCTTCCAGCGTGAAGCGCCGCTTGGCCTCCGCGCGCGACATGGCCCGCCCCGCCCCGTGACTGCAGCTGTGAAAGCTCTCCGGGTTGCCTTTTCCGCGCACGATGTATGACCGGGCCCCCATGCTGCCGGGAATGATGCCCAGGTCGCCCTCGCGGGCCCTGACCGCTCCCTTGCGCGTGAGGAGAACGTCCTTGCCGTAGTGATGCTCTCGCGCCACGTAGTTGTGGTGGCAATTCACCGCCTCCATCTCCGCCCTGAAGGGAGGGATCCCCGGCACCGCCCCCACCGCCGCGGTGATGGCGTCCATCATCAGGCGACGATTCGTCATGGCGAAGGTCTGCGCCCACTCCACGGCCTCGATGTACTCCGTGAAATGCTCGGTTCCCTCCGACAAGTACGCCAGGTCTTCGTCCGGAAGGTTGACGATCCATTTCCGCATGTCCTTCTTGGCCAGCTCGATGAAGTATCGGCCGATCTTGTTGCCGACTCCGCGCGACCCGCTGTGCAGCAGGAACCACACGCGGTCGCTCTCGTCGAGACATACCTCGATGAAGTGGTTCCCCGTGCCCAGCGTGCCCAGATGGGTCCGATGATTCGAGTGGCCCACCGCGGGATGCCTGGCGATGATGGCGTCGAAGCGGGGCGCGAGCCCGGCCCACGCCGCCGCGGCGGCGGGCGGAGGCGTGCTCCACGCGCCCTTGTCGCGCCCGCGGGGTGTGCGTCCATGGGGGACCGCGGCCTCGATGGCGGCGCGCACGCCGCGCAGGCTCTCGGGGAGATCGCTCGCGGTCAGGGTGGTCCGCACCGCCATCATGCCGCAGCCGATATCCACGCCTACCGCGGCGGGGATGATGGCGCCTATGGTGGGAATGACGCTGCCCACCGTGGCGCCGATTCCCCAGTGGACATCGGGCATGGCCGCCACCCACTGATGAATGAACGGCATGCGGGCGACGTTGGCGAGCTGCTTGGCCGCGGCTTCCTCGATGGGGACGCCACGCGTCCAGGCCTTGATGGGGACGCCCCCCTCGGAATGAATGACGTCGTACGAGCGCTTGGTGGACATTGCCTCCTCATCCAACTCGACTCTCGCCTCAGGGGTTCACCCTTCAGCCGGAACCGCGACTCTCAGGCTCGCTGCTTCTCTCAATCGTAGATCACGAGCTACAAGAAGGCGAGGCCGCCGCTTCGGAATGACCGGGCTGGCGCAGTTCCGGGTGGGCGTGTAGGCTTCCTCCAGGAGGGCACAGCCGTGGACAAATTCGAATACTTCAGCGGCATTCCCGAGGTCGGCATCGTCCCTCGAGCGCCCCATGCCGGCCCGCTCCTTCGCCATGTCTACGAGCAGGAGCTGGGCCGCGGCGGCTTCGCGGGCAAGGTGACCCACACCTATCATCTCTACCCGCCCAACAACTGGCTGCCCGAGGAGACCAAGACGCTCGAGGGCGCCGCCTGGGCGCCCCACTGGGATTCGCCGCTCCGGGACGTCGGAGGGACGCATCACGCGCTCGGCACCATCGAGCCCGCGGCCACGGGCGACGTCTATCGCGGCATGGCGCGGCTGATCGCCAACGCCACGGTGGCCATGAACGTGACGGCGCCCGGCGCATCCATGGACTACTTCTTCGAGCATCATGGCGCCACCCTCGTCTTCTTCATCCATCAGGGCTCGGGCACGCTGGAGACCCTGCTCGGCCCCATCGCATATCGTCGCGGGGATTTCCTCATCGTGCCGAAGGGGCTGACGCATCGCTTCGAGCTGGGCCCCGGGCCGCACTACTACTGGGTCTACGAGAGCTTCACGGGCGACCCGGAGAAGGCCGAGGCGGTCACCACGGGGCAATTCTTGACGCACAGCCGGAGCGACTACAAGTTTCCGCGCTCGCTCGAGACGCGCAACGAGGCGGGCCGCTTCGAGATCGTGTCCAAGGTGAGCGGGAGCTACACGCGGCGCGTGCACCCGACGCATCCCTTCGACGTGGTCGGCTGGCGGGGCACGTATCTGCCCTATCGCTTCGCGGTGGAAGACGTGCGTCCCCTCGTGGCGGACCGCTCGCACGTGCCGCCCTCGGGGCATACCGTGTTCATCCTGCCCGGCTGCTACATCTGCGTCTTTACCGTGCGCTCCGCCGAGAAGGAAGGACTCTGGGTACCCTTCTTCCACAAGAACCTGGATTACTGTGAGACGCTCGGCTATCACTCCGGTCAGTTCTTCAGCCGGGGCGGTGTCTTCACCGAAGGCATGGTCTCCGTCCACCCGGTGGGACTGCCGCATGGTCCGCATCCCACCGCCCTCAAGGCGCTCCTCGACGGCAAGCGCCCGGAGCGCTTCGAGGAAGTGGGAATCATGGCTGACTTCGCAAACCCGGCGCAGATCTCCGACTTCGCGCTGGGGCTCTCGCGCCCCGACTACATGAAGACCTGGTCGGGCTATGTGTCCGACCCGCGCTTTCAGCACAGCCCGACGCGGCTCGGGGAAGTCCAGGCGGCCGCAGAGAGCGTGGCCGACGTGCGCGACGTGCTCAGGCCCAAGGGCTCGGAGGGCGAGGCAGGCTCGCTCTGACCATGGCCTGCGGCGAAGCCCGTGCGGTCGAGGCCAACGGGCTTCGCCTCCGGCTCTGGACGTGGGGAGGCGCCGGCCCGCCCGCGCTCCTCCTTCACTCGCTGGCCGCTCACAGTCACTGGTGGGACTGGACGGCCCCGCTCCTCGCCACCCGCTTCTCGGTGATCGCGCTCGACCTTCGCGGCCACGGCGAAAGCGGCTGGGCCGACCCGGCCGCGTATCATGCCTCCGACTATGCCGGCGACATCGTGGCCGTGCTCGACCATCTGGGCTGGCAGGCCCCGCTCGTCATCGGGCACTCGCTGGGCGGCTATGTCGGCGCCTGGCTGGCCGCTCATCATCCTGAGCGGGTCGGCGCTCTCGTCATCGCCGACACCTTGACCCAGTGGTCGGAGGAGGAGACGGCCTGGGTGCTCGGACAGTCCGAGCGGCCCGGTCCCCGGTTCGCCGATCCCGGCGAAGCAGGTGGCCGCTTTCGACTATCGCCTCCGGAGACTGCGGCCACAACGGAGTGCTTGCGTCACCTCGGCGAGGCCGCTGTCGTCGAGCACGCGGCCGGGGCCTGGCACTACTCCTTTGACCGCAAGGTCTTTGCTCAGGCAAGATCCGAAGACTGGTCCATCCTGCCCAGGATCGTCTGTCCCACGCTGGTCGTGCGCGGCGAAGGCAGCCGCATGATGGACCGCGCCGCCATGCTGCGCGTCGCCACCACCGTGCCGCGAGGCCAGTTCGCCGAGCTCAAGGGCGCCTGGCACCACCTCGTTCTCGACGATCCCCCTCGCTTCGCCTCCCTGGTGACAGACTGGTTCGGGCGGGTCAATCTTGCCGCCGCCGTTGGCCGGGAGCATTCTTGACGCTGCCCGGCGGCGCTCGTAAGCTGAGTCACTCTGGCCGACAGCCCCGCTCGAAGAGGAGGTCGAGGTGAATCCTGCGATGACCACGCGCGACGCGAACCTGCCCGCGGAATATTCGGCCGGGCTCGATAGGCTTTCCCTCGCCCCGCTGTGGACCGCGCTCCACGTCCTGTTGCCGCAGGAGCGCGTGACGGAGGCGGTGCCCCACCGCTGGCGCTGGGCCGAGATGCGCGAGCCGCTTCTCGAGGCCGCGCGCCTCGTGCCGCTCGATCAGGCCGAGCGCCGCGTCCTCGTCCTGCGCAATCCCGGGCTCGGAGGCGCCTACGCGGTGACGGCCACGCTCTTCGCCGGACTGCAGATCATCCTGCCGGGAGAAGCGGCCCCGAGCCACCACCACACCCCGGCGGCCCTCCGGCTCATCGTCGAGGGGCGGGGGGCCTTCACCACCGTGGACGGCTGATCTGGCTCGACGGCCTCGACATCCCGCTGGTGAGGAGCTTCGAGGCGGCCTGGGCATCCAAGATGCGGCCGGCCGTCGTTCCGGCCACGGCGATCGATTCCTCACAGGATGAGTTCACCGCCGCGGGCGTGGTGCCGCGCGCCTCTCGCTACGAAGACACGGGCTACCCGCAGGTGCGCTGGCCGTGGACGACCGTGCGGCGGGCGCTCGAGGCAATGGCCGCCGCCGCTCAGGCTGATCAGCCCGTCGTGCTCCGCTACGTGAATCCGGGAACCGGCACCTTTCCGCTTCGCACCATCGGCTCAGAGGCGCAGTGGCTCCGGCCGGGCGAAGCGACCCGCGCTGAGCGCCGCACGGCCAGCGGGGTCTTCCACGTGATCGAAGGGCAGGGGGAGAGCCGCATCGGCGACGAGGTTTTCACCTGGGAGCGGGGCGACTGTGTGGTGGCTCCGCCGTGGCACTGGATCCAGCACAAGAACCTCTCCCGATCGGCGCCGGCCTGTCTCTTCCACTTCAACGACGAGCCCGCGCTCCGCGCGCTGGGATTGTGGCAGGAGGAGACGCGAAGCTGAAGGGTGGGCGCTCTCAGGAATCCTTCGTCATCGCCGCGGTTCCGCCGCCCAAGAAGAACTGGGCAATGGTGGCGATCAGGATCGTCAGCGAGTACTCGTAGCCGACCACGGTGGCCTTGCCGCGGGAGCTCTCGGCGATGACGGCGCGGAGGAAGAAGCCGTCATTGAGCTGAAGAAGGAGCACCACGACGAGCATGACGGGGACATTGACGAGGGCCGCCCAGCGCGAGAAGAGGCCCAGCACGAGCATGATCCCGCCCACGAGCTGCGCGGCGAGCAGATAGAAGACGAGGGCATCGGGAAAGGGCAGCCCGAGATCCTTGGTTATCATGGCGGCCATGGCATCCGGCGTCACGTCGAAGTACGCGTGGTACGCGTGGGCGATGTAGACGACGCCGAGCATGACGCGAAGGATCGTGGCGCCGAAGGGGCTCAGGATCGCCTCACGCTGAAATATTACAGCGCGGTCGTCCAGCCCCCGGCGAGAATTCTAGCGGGAGAGATCCCGCGCGGTGGGCAGCCCGGGCAGGGGCGTGGCGCTCAGAACGCCCCGCGCGATGGCCGTGGCCACCGCCTCGGCCGCGGCGGCGCCCACGCCGGCCACGTCGGCCGGCTCCTCCCCGATGGAGAGGCAGAAGAGACAGTCGCCGTCCGTGTCGAGGTGCGGGGGAGAGAGCGCCCGCCCGAATCCCGCGAGGCCGAGCCGCGCCACGCGGGCCGCCTCCGCCTTGCTCAAGGCGGCCGTGGTCGCGACCACGCCGATGGTGGTATGGGCGGGGCGGAAGCGCGGCGGACTCACCCCCGCCGCCAGCGCGGCCGCGGTATCCACGAGCTGCCGACCGTCGGGCGCGTCGCGGGCGCCGGCGAGGAGCCGCCCCGTGGCGGGATCCCGCACGTCTCCCGCGGCGTTCACGACCATGAGCGCGGCCGTGGTGATTCCGTCCCGGTCCACACGGGCCACGCCCAGTCCGCCGCGCATGGCGCGCTCGATGCCGTAGAGCTTGCCGACGGTGGCGCCCGTGCCCGCGCCCACGCTGCCTTCGGCCACGGGGCCCGCGCCGGCCGCGGCGGCGGCGGCATGGCCCATGGCCCGGTCGGGTCTCGCGCGATGGTCGCCCACGGAGAGATCGAAGATGATGGCGCCTGCCACATGCGGGACCACGGTGCGGGACACGGGAAAGCCGCGCCCGCGCTCCTCGAGCCACTGCATCACGCCCCAGATCGCCTCGAGGCCATAGGCGCTGCCGCCGGCCAGCACGACCGCGTCCACCGTCGGCGCGAGGTGACGCGGGTCGAGGAACTCGAGCCCGTGCACGGCAGCCGCCCGTCCGGCGATCTCGAGCGCGCCCGCGGCGGGGCGCTCGGGCATGATGACGGTGCACCCGGTGTGCCCACGGTTGTCGGTGACATGGCCCACGCTCAGTCCGGGAATCACGCGGGCCACTCTAGCAAATTCTGGCGGGCATTGACCCCGCGGTGCTACGCTCGGACCACATGCGCAGGGGAGACGCCCCGGACGATGAGCCGGCCGACCATCGGGAGCGCCACCGGCAGCCGCGTCGGCCGTGGTTTCTCATCGCCGCCTGCCTCACCCTGGTCGTGCTCTCCGCCGTGCTGTGGGTCAAGTGGAGCGACAATCGGCGGGAGGCGGCCCGGCTCCAGCGGGAGCTGACGCGCGTGTACAAGGAGGCCGAAGATCTGCGCATGCAGGCCACCCTCGGCCAGGAGCGTATCGCGCGGCTCGAGCGGGAGCTGCGCGCGCTCAAAGCCGAGAGCCAGGCCCGGCCCGCGGAAGACAAGAAGACTGGGCGGTCCGCGCCCAAGCGGTAGCGTTCCGACGCTCGAGGAGATCGCATGGAATTGATCAGTCGCATCCTGGACGGCTCCATCCCGCAGGATCTGAAGGACGCGCTTCGCCGGGCCGAGCCCGCCGGGCCGCGCATGAGCCATGACGAGAAGATCGCCCATCTCGAGGACGTGCCGCTCTTCGCGGACTGCAGCCAGAAGCAGCTCCGCTCGGTCTCCGACATCTCGCGCGTGGTCGAGGTACCCACGGGAACCTCGCTGACGCGGGCCGGCCAGCCCGGCGACGAGTTCTTCGTGCTCGTCGACGGCACCGCGGCCGTCGAGAAGCCGGGCAAGAAGAAGCAGTTCCTCAAGCCCGGCGCCTTCTTCGGTGAGATGAGCTTGCTCGATGGCGGCCCGCGCTCCGTGACGGTGCGCGCGGCCACGCCGTTGCGGGTGCTCGTGATTGACCGGAAGAACTTCCAGATCCTGCTGCGAGATGTGCCCGACCTGACCTACAAGCTGCTCGTCACCCTGTCGAAGCGCGTCCGGATGCTGGAGCAGGCCGAGCAGCCCTGACCCGCCGCGGTCCCTCAGGGGGCTGCGAGAGTCTCGTCCAGGATTTCCAGAAGTCGAGTATTGTCCTCGGGCCGCCCGATGGCGATCCGAAGGTGCCCCGGGAAGCCCACCGCTCCCCCGTCTCGCACCAGGATGCCCGCCTTGAGCAGTGCGGCAGCGAGCTCTCGCGACTGCGCACCGATTCTCGGCAGGAGAAAGTTCGCCTGCGAGGGCGGTGCGGGACAGCCGCGCCGGGCGAGCTCGGCCAGGAGGCGCGGGCGTTCGGACAGGACCAGCGCGCGCGTGCGCTCGAGATGGGCGCGATCCTCGAGGGCGGCCACCGCCGCGACCTGGGCGAAGCGGTTGACGTTGAAGGGCGCGCGCACGCGGTTGAGCCAGCCCATGATCTCGGGCGCTCCCACGACATAGCCCACGCGCAGGCCGGCGAGCGCGGCGATCTTGGAGAACGTGCGGAGCGCGATCAGCCGTGGCCAGCGTCTCGCCAGCGCCACCCCGTCGGGGGTCTCCGGGTCATCGGAGAAGTCCCGGTACGCCTCGTCGAGGATCACGAGCGGGCCGTCGTCGCCGAGCTTCTCCAGGAATTGGTCGAGGGGCCCTCTCCGGATGATCGTCGTGGCGGGATTGTGCGGCGTGCACAGGAAGATGGCCTTGGTCTTGGGCCCCACGCGCGCGAGCATGGCGTCGAGATCGGTATCGTACCCGCGGAGCGGGATCTCCACCGGCGTGGCTCCGGACAGGCGCGCCTCGATGCCGTAGGGCTCGAAGGCGGGCTTCGGCATGAGGATCTCGTCCCCGGGCTCGAAGGCCGCGCGCGCGATCAGCCCGAGCAGCTCGTCTCCGCCATTGCCCGCCATCAGCCAGTCGGGCGGCACGCCGAGCCACGAGCCCAGGGCCTCACGTAGTCGCGTTGAGCCCCCGTCCGGGTAGAGATGGGCCCGCGCCGCTTCCTGCCTCAGCGCCTCGATGACCAGAGGGGAGGGGCCGAGCGGGTTCTCGTTGGACGAAAGCCGCACGATGGCCGGCAATCCGAGCTCCTGAGACAGCGCTTCGAGGGATTTGCCTGCCTCATATGGCGTCACCGCCTCGAGCGCCTGTCGCCAGATCCGTCGCATGGTGAGTCATTCTATCCCGCCGTCCAAGTCCGCGCCAGATTTGACATCCCTAATACCGGCATGTACCGTTTCGTCATGTCCACAGACCTTTTCCGCCAGGTGAAACGCGTGGAGGCACAGGCGGAGAGGGGCTTCGACGGGTCGTCCACCGAGCGCGCGGAAAGGAAGCGGCGGCTCCGGCTCGAGCTCCTCCGCCAGCACCTGACCTCCAATGTCGACTTCCTCAAGGCGGCCCACCTCGGGGGCGCGTCGGGCCAGCAATCGGTGCAGGCCCACGCCGCCTTCATGGATGGCTTCCTCTCGACCCTCTTCCGACTGGCCGTGGACGACGCCAAGCGGGAAGGCATCGCGCCGGCTCCGCTCGTCCTGGTTGCCCTCGGCGGCTACGGGCGCGGCGAGCTGGGCCCGCTCTCCGATCTCGACCTCATGGTCATCTACGACGGTGTCATGGAGCCTTTCATCCAGCGCGCCACCCAGGGCCTCCTCTACACCCTGTGGGACCTGGGCCTCACCGTCGGACATTCCGTGCGCAGCCTGCCCGACTGCGTGGCCATGGCCACGACGGATTTCGCCTCGCGAACCTCCATGCAGGAGGCGCGGTACCTCGTGGGGGACCGGCGGCTCTTCCAGCGCTTCCGCAAGGTGCTCTCGGCCAACGTCTACCGCAAGGACTTCGGCCAGTTCCTGGAGACGGCGCTCGCCGAGCGCGACCAGCGCTATCGCAAGTTCGGGGGCTCGCCGTACATGGGCGAGCCCAACGTCAAGGAGTCCGCGGGCGGGCTGCGCGACCTCCACACGGCCATGTGGCTCGCCTCGACCAAGTTCGGCGCGCGCACCCTCCGCGACCTTTTCGAGAAGGGCATGATCACCGAGCGCGAGCAGCGGCAGACGGACGAGGCCCTCACCTTCCTCTGGCGGGTACGGAACGAGCTCCACTTCCTCTCCGGCCACAAGAACGACGTGCTCTCGCGCGACATCCAGCCGGAGATCGCCGCGCACTTTGGCTACGTGAGCGACGACGATTCCCTCGCCGTCGAGAAGTTCATGCGCGACTACTATCTCCACGCGCGCGTCGTCCACCGGGTGTCGAGCCAGCTGATCCTGCGCTGCCAGGAGACGCTCTCGCGTCGGGGTACCGTCCAGCGGCGCCTGCGACAGGAAGCGCTCGCCGACGGGCTCTACGTCATGGACGAGCGCATCCATCTCGTGCATCCCGACGGCCGCGACCTGCGCGAGGACCCGACGCGGCTCATGAAGATTTACTGGCACTCCCATCGGCTGGGATTCGACCTTGGTGTGGGCGCCGAGCGGGCGGTCGAGGAGGCGCTGGATCTCGTCGACGACCGCTTCCGCCGATCGCCCGAGGTGCGCGATCTCTTCCTCGACATCTGCCGGAGCTGGGGGCGGGTGGCCCAGACCCTCCGGTCCATGCACCACCTGGGCTTTCTCGGGCGCTACCTGCCGGAGTTCGGCGCCCTCACCTGTCTGGTGCAGTACGACGTCTATCACAAGTTCACGGCCGACCAGCACTCGCTCATCGCCGTGGAAGGTCTGGAGGCGCTGGCTCCCGGGGCCTCCACGGAGACCCAGGGTCTCGCGCAGGTGCTCAACGAGGTCGAGCATCCCGACCTCCTGATGCTGGGCATGCTCCTGCACGATATCGGCAAGGGCAAGGGGCACGGGCATGTCGCCAAGGGCATCCCGCTCGCCGAGGAGCTGACGGCGCGACTGGGGCTGGCCGACGAGGCCGCGGGCGCCGTGGTTTTCCTCGTGGCCAAGCACGTGGCCCTCTCGCACGTCGCGCAGCGGCGGGACGTCAACGATCCGAAGACCGTGGAGACCCTGGCGGAGATGTGCGGCACCCCGGATCGCCTGCGCATGCTCTACCTCCTGACCTTCGCCGACATGCGCGCCGTGGGTCCCGGCGTCATGACGGGCTGGCAGGCGCAGGTGCTCTGGGAGCTCTATGCGGGCGCCATGCGGCGACTGACGGGAGGCCGTCTGGAGCCCCTGACGCGGGAGGAGGCGAGCCAGCGCGTGGCCGCGGAGCTGATGGATCCCTCCCTTCGACGCGCGGTGCCAGGGCACCTGGCCATGGTCTCCGAGCGATACCTCGCCACCACCGCGCCCGCGCGGATGGCCGCGCACATGCGGCTGATCGAGCGGCTGGAAGAGGATCCCGTGGCCACGGAGCTCTTCCATCACCACGATCTCGGCTCCTCCGACCTCGTGATCGTCACCCGCGACGTGCCGGGGCTCTTCTCGCTCATCGCGGGCAGCCTCGCCGCCCACGGCATCAACATCCTCTCCGCGCAGATCCACACGCGGGCCGACGGCATCGCCATCGATACCTTCCAGGTCAATGACCCGTTCGGCGAGGCCGTCACCGAGGAGGCGCGCTGGCGCCGCACCCTCGAATCCCTCCGCCGCGTGGTGCTGGGCGAGCAGTCCATCGAGGCGCTACTCGCGGCGCGCAAGGGGGCGAGATCGGAGCCCGCCGCGGTGCCGGGGCCACCCAAGGTCTCCGTGGACAATCACCTCTCGGACACGCATACGGTGGTCGAGGTCAAGTGCCCCGACCGCGTCGGCCTCCTGTACCTCATCACCGTCACCCTCTCGAAGCTCGGCCTCAGCATCGCGAGCGCGCGCATCGCCACCGATATCGACCACGCCTTCGACACATTCTACGTGGTGGACCGGCGGGGCCGGCGCATCGAGGACTCCGACGAGATGGCCCGGATCCGGGCGGCGCTGGAAGAGGCCCTGCTGAAGCCGTGCTAGGCCATTACAAGGCCCCGCTCCATCGGCTCTTCGATCCCGTGGCGCGGCTTCTCTTCCGGGCGCGCCTCCGCCCCAATCACCTGACGGTGGCGGGACTGGGCGTGAGCATCGCCGCCGCCTACGTTTTCTCCATGGGGCGGCTGCGCTGGGGCGCCGTCCTTCTCGCCGTGGCCGGGCTCTTCGATTTCTTCGACGGCGCGGTGGCGCGCCTCGCCGGCTCGGACAGCGACTATGGCGCCTTCCTGGATTCCGTGGTGGACCGCTACTCGGACCTCGCCGTGCTCCTGGGCATCCTCGTCTACTACGAGACGCGCGGTGACACCACGGGCTCCATCGCCACCATGGCCACGCTCGCCGGCACCTTCATGGTCAGCTATACCAAGGCGCGGGCCCAGTCCATCGGTCTCCGCTGCGAGGTCGGCATCATGGAGCGCCCCGAGCGACTCATCGCCCTGATCGCGGGCGCCACCTTCCTCGTGCTCACGCCCATCATGGTGCTGCTCGCCGTCCTCACCAATGTCACGGCCGTCCAGCGCATCATCTACACGCGCCGGATCGTCCGGGATCTGACGCTGCGGTAGACTCCCGATATGCGTCGCGCGTGCACGGCCGTGACGTGTGTTCTCTTCGTGGCGCTTCTCGCGTCCGCGTCGACGGCGGCGGGACCCGCGCCCGTCCGCCTGACTCCCGAGGCGCGCGACCGCTTCGCCGCGGCCCTCCAGAGCCATCGGGCGGCCGACTGGGCGACCGCCGCCCGCGAGTTTGCCGATCTCGCCCGCTCGGCGGCCCCCATCGCCGACTACGCGCTCCTCTATCACGCGGACAGCCTGGCCCGCCTGGGCGACGCCGCGAGCGCGCGCCTGGTCGCCCAGCAGATTCCCGATCAGTGGCCAGACAGCCGTGCCGTATCCGCCGCCCTCATCCTCGCTGCCGAGCAGGCCTCGCGCGCGGGCGACGAGGCGGGGGCCGCGACCCTCTGGCGCCGCGTCCTCGATCGATTCCCGGATCTGCCTGATCTTCCGCGCGCGCGTCTGGCCTGGGCGCAGGCCCTCAGCAATGCCGGGCGTCTCGGTGAGCCTGCCGCCGCGTATCGAGAGCTGTGGCTCCTTCTTCCCGCGTCCCCGCAGGGCGAGGCGGCGGCGCGCGAGCTCCGCGCCCTCGAGGGCCGCGGCGTCGCCCTGGCCGCGCTGACGCCTGTCCAGCGGGTGGAGCGCGCCGAGCGGCTCGTGGCGGCGGGAACAGCAGAGGCCGCGCGCAGCGAGGCCGAGCTTCTGCTCGCGGAGAAGCCCTCCACGGACGTGGCCCTGCGCGCCCTTCACGTGGTCATGGACGCCTCGCGGCGTCTCAATCGCGACGACGCCGCGCTCCTCGCCGTCAACCGGGCCCTCGCCCTCGCCCCCGCCGACAAGCGCGCCCCCTGGATCCTCGACTCCGCGAAGATCCAGCAGAAGAAGAATCGCGAGGGCGCCATCGTCCAGCTCGACCGGCTCGTCGCCGCCGAGCCCAAGAGCGCCGAGGCACCGGAGGCGTTGCTGCTCAAGGCGCGGCTCCTGGGAGCGGGGAGCGCGCCCAAGTCGGCGGAGCCCGTCTACGTCAAGCTGGCCCAGAGCTATCCGGAAAGCGACGAGGGTTTGGCCGCGACCTGGCGGCTCGGCTGGCTCTCCTGGCTGCGCGGCGACTATGGAGAGGCGATCGAGCGGTGGAGTCGTATCGCCTCGGTCCGGGCGGCCAGCCAGGGATACCGCGACGCTTCTGCGTACTGGATCGGCCGCGCCCACGCGGAGCTCGGCCAGACCGAGGCCGCGACCCGGCAGTTCGCTCAGCTCATCGCGGAGGCGCCGCGCAGCTACTACGGGATCCTTGCCTCCCGCCGGGCCCCGCACGTCCAGCCGAGCCCTGGTCGCAATCCCGCCTCCGCCCAGCTCGCGGCATCGCTGCCCGCGGACCCTCGCGAGCTGCTCCAGGCCGAGGCGCCGTGGGCCCGCGTCGAAGCGCTGCGGGCGGTGGGGCTCGGCGACTACGCCGACGACGAGATGGATTCCATGGCGCGACGGGCGGCCGATAATCCCCGGCGGCTCTACGCGCTCTCCGCCGCCTATGCCCAGGAGACGCGCTTCTATCTGTCCCTGCGCATTCTCAAGCGGAACTTCCTCGGGGTGGCGCGGAGCGCGCCGCCCGTGCCGCGGACCTTCTGGGATCTCTTCTATCCGATGGGATGGCGCAACGAGCTGACCGACGCCGCCTCGCGAGCGGCCCTCGGTCCGTACCTCGTGGCGGCCATCGTGCGCGAGGAGTCCTCGTTCTACCCCCAGGCACGCTCGCGCGTGGGGGCGCGCGGGCTCATGCAGCTCATGCCCGCCACGGCGCGCCCGCTCGCCCGGAGCCGCGGGCTTCCCACGAGCGAGGAGTCGCTGGACGACCCTGCGGTCAATCTCGTCCTGGGCAGCGCCTACCTGGGCGTGCTCATGAAGGAGTTCGGCGAGCCCCGCCTGGCCGTGGCCGCCTACAATGCCGGCCCCACGAGCGTGCGCGAGTGGTGGAAGGGCCGTCCCACGGAGGATCTCGAGGTGTGGGTCGAGCTCATCCCCTACGACGAGACCCGCCGCTTCGTCCGGCGCGTCATGCTCGCCTGGGAAGAGTATCGTCGTCTCTACGCTCCGGCGGCAGGGAACGTCAAGCCATGACGGAGCTGGTGGCGGCCGGCTTCTGGCGCCGCCTCGCCGCGCACTTCCTGGACTGTCTCGTCGGCTTCGGCGCCTGGCTCCTGGGCTCGATGTGGCTCTTGATCGGCGTCTGGGAGCTTCGCGGCGCCCCCAGCGATCTTCGAGAGATCTTCGTGCTCGCCCTGGCCGTGCCTGCCTTCGCGGTGGCTCTCCACCTCGCTTACCACGTTCTCATGCTCGTCGCGTGCGGCCAGACGCTGGGCAAGATGGCCGTCGGCGTGATCGTGGTGCGCCGCGACGGCGGTCCCGTCGGCGCGGCGGCGGCCTGTCTCCGCTGCCTGGGCGGCTTTCTCTCCGCCGCCTCGCTGGGATTGGGGTATGTGGGCATCCTGGTGACGCCGGAGCGACGCGGGCTGGCGGACATGCTGGCGGGTACGCGGGTGGTGGACGCGCGCTCGGCGCGCGCGGTGGCGGAGTCTGAGCCGGAAGCGCCGACGGTGATCGAGCACCGGCTCAGCGCCTGACGGACGCCCCGCCCGTCACCGCTTCTTGGAGGGCACCTCGGCGACGGCGGCCGGCTCGAGCGGCTCGAGCGCCTTGAGCCGGTCCTCGAGGGTGGGATGGGTGTCCAGCACGCTCCCGCCCTCGTCGCGAGTGCGGACGAGCACGGCGTCCACCGCGCGAAGCGACTCGGCGAGGCTCCGGCGCGGCGAGGGATTGCCCATGGCGCGAAGGATCTCGATGGCCCGCTGGTCGGCGGCGAACTCCTGCTGGCGCGAGAAGGCGCGTACCACGAGAGGATTGACGACGAAGTCGAGGAGTCCCACGCCGGGGGCAAAGAAGCCCGCGGTGCCGAAGCCCGCGTTGAGCGACAGAGCGAGGCGTCGGCGGGTGCCGACGTGATCGAGCACCTCGTGGGCGACCTCGTGGGCGACGGCGGCCTCGAGCACCGGGCTCGGTAGCCGGGCCAGACCGTCCGTGATGTAGAAGGTCGCGTCCTCGTCCGTATAGGCCGCGGCATGCTGGCTCTTGATGAAGGCAAAGCTATAACGCGTGGGATCGTCACCGGCCGCGACGGCGGCGCGGTGCAGGATATGGGCGACGCGGACGGTGTTCGGATCCGCGGGCGAAGGATAGTACGTACCCACGGGCAGGGAGGCACAGCCGGCCGACCAGGCGGCCACGGCGACGATCACGAGCAGGGCGCGTTGTCGCATCGGGAGGAACATCCTATCGCCCGGACCTTCTCATAATCAAGAAAACCGCGCGGCGGCGTTAGGGATCGTCGGGACGGATGGTCTCCCACTCCGCTTCGAAGGCACTGGCCAGGGCCGGGCAATCGAAGGCCAGGATATTCTCCCGGTTCCGACCCTCCGCCCCCTCGGTCCAGTTGAAGCTCCCCGTGACGACCCAGCGCCCGTCCACGATCGCGAACTTGTCGTGGAGCAGTCGCCCCACGCGGGAGACTTCCACCTCGATGCCGGCTGCGCGCAGCCGTGCCAGGAGCGCGGCCTGAGTCTTGCCCGCGCTCTGGAGATGGTCGGCCTTGATGGAGACGCGGACACCGGCCCGGGCAAGATCCAGCAGCGCCTGCTCGATCTTGCGGCTGGTCAGCCCGTAGATCGCGATGCGCACCGAGACGCGGGCCTGGGTGAGAGTGTCGACGACGAGGGACTCGGCGCCGCCATGAGGAGAGAAGCGGGCTGTCCCCGGACAGCTGAACTCCGCTTCCGGAGGGTGCTGGGCGTGGGAGGCGAAAGCCGGGCGGGAAGCGGGAGCGAGAAGCGTCAGCGCGAGCGCCCACCCTGCCCATGGTCGGGGCCGGATCACCTGGTCATTATCTCAATGGGGGCGCGCAGGCCCAACCTTTCCCGGTCGAGCGAACCTGTTCCCGCGCGAACCTGTTAGGATAATGAGGAGTCAAATGGGAGGGAGGTCGACCCATGCTGATCAAGCGTGACCAGGACAGGAAACTGCGCGGAGAGGACATTCCGGCCTCGGAGATCACCGCGGAGCGGCTTTATCTCGACCGCCGGGCGTTCATTGCGGGCGCGGCCGCGCTGGCCCTAGCCCCGTCCGGTGTGAGAGCCGAGAATCGTCTCGCCCCGCTCAAGGCGGCCAAGAACCCGGCCTTCACGCTGCCCGATGCGCTGACCTCCTACAAGAACGTCACCTCCTACAACAACTTCTATGAGTTCGGCACCAACAAGGAGGACCCGGAGCGTCTGCAGGCCTCGCTGAAGACGCGACCGTGGACGGTCAAGGTCGAGGGGCAGTGCGCCAAGCCCAAGACTTTCGACATCGAGGAGCTCCTGAAATTCTCCCTCGAGGAGCGCGTCTACCGGCTCCGCTGCGTGGAGGCATGGTCCATGGTCATTCCGTGGATCGGCTTTCCCCTGAGGGATCTGCTCAAGCGCGTGGAGCCCACGGGCCAGGCCAAGTACGTCGAGTTCACCACCCTCGTCAACCCCGACATGTTTCCCGGGCAGAAGCGTGGATTCTTCGGCTTCGCCCTCGACTGGCCCTACACCGAGGGGCTCCGGCTCGACGAAGCTATGCACCCGCTCACCCTCATGACCGTTGGGCTCTACGGCCAGGTGCTGCCGAACCAGAACGGCGCGCCGTTCCGCGTGGTGATCCCGTGGAAGTATGGCTTCAAGAGCGCCAAGTCCCTGGTGAAGATCCGCCTGACCGCGGAGGAGCCCAAGACCGCCTGGAACAAGGCCGCCCCGAGCGAGTACGGCTTCTACTCGAACGTGAACCCGCAGGTCGACCATCCGCGCTGGAGCCAGGCGACGGAGCGGCGCATTCCCGAGGTGCGTCGCCGGGAGACCCTCATGTTCAACGGGTACGGCGATCAGGTCGCGTCGATGTACACGGGGATGGACCTGAAGAAGTTCTACTAGGGCTCGCGTGACGTATCGCGGTCGGATCGTCCTCAAGGCCGCCGTCTGGGTGGCCAGCCTCTGGCCGCTCGGCGTGCTGATGCGCGGCTGGCTCGCGGACGATCTCACCGCCAATCCCATCGATTACGTCACGCGCACCCTGGGGCTCACCGCCCTCGTCCTGCTTCTCACCAGCCTCGGCATGACCCCGCTGCGCATCCTGTTCCGCTGGTCCTGGCCGATCCAGCTCCGGCGACTCCTCGGTCTCCTGGCCTTCTTCTACATCTGTGTCCACTTCTCCGTCTGGATAGGTCTCGACCACTTCTTCGCCTGGAAGCGCATGGGACAGGACGTGCTCAAGCGGCCCTTCATCACGGTGGGCGTGCTCGCCCTCGCGCTGCTCATCCCGCTCGCCATCACCTCGACGCAGGGCATGATCAAGCGCCTTGGCGGCGCCCGATGGCGGCTGCTTCACCGCCTCGTCTATGTGGCGGGCGTGCTCGGGGTGCTCCACTTCCTGTGGCTGGCCAAGAAGGGTCGTACCACGCCCTACTACTACGCCATCGTGCTCGGAGTGCTGCTCGCCGTGCGCCTCTGGGACTGGGGACGGAAGCGGCTCGCCTCGAAAGCGTTAAAACACGAACCCTCTCCCCCACTGGGGGAGAGGGTCGCGGTTCGAGCTGAGACGCTCGCTTCGAGCGACGAGGCGAGGGCTGAGTAAAAGAGCCTTGGTCGTTACTTGGCTGGCGTGTAGTAAGGGTTGGTGCCGGACGCGTGATCGGTGGAGTCCAGCACTTCCTCGATCTCCGGAAGCTCTTCCTTGATGAGGCGCTCGATGCCGGCCTTCAGCGTGACGTCCGCCGCGCCGCAGCCCTGACAGCCGCCGCCCATCTGGATGTAGACCTTGTTGTCCTTGACTTCCATCAGCTGGACGAAGCCACCATGGCCCGCCACGGCCGGATTGATGGTCGAGTCGATCAGCTCCTGCACCTTGGCCGCAAGATCCTCGCTCATGTCCTCACCTCCCTGGGGGGCCTAGTCTACACCCGTCGGCTGCGCGAATGCGAGCTTGCCTTGACAGCCGGGGCGGGCCCCCCTAGCATCGCGCGAGACCCTACCGGGAGGCCCTCATGGACTACGCCGACTACCAGCACCTGCTGTTCGACCGCCGTCCGAACGGTGTCGTGCTCATCACCATCAATCGCCCCGAGGTGATGAACGCCACCAACGCGCGCCTGCACTGGGAGCTGACCCAGGTATGGTTGACCATCGACGCCGACCCCGCGGCGCGTGTGGCCCTCGTGACGGGGGCGGGGCGCGCCTTCTCGGCGGGTGGGGACATCTCGCTCGTGGAGGAGATGACGACGAATCGCGAGGCGGTGGCCCGCACGTTGCGCGAGGCCGCCGACCTCGTCTACAACATGATCAATCTCGACAAGCCGGTGATCTCCGCCATCAATGGGGTGGCCGTCGGCGCCGGCCTCGTGGTCGCCCTCCTCGCCGACGTCAGCATCATCTCCGAGACGGCCCGGTTCACCGACGGCCACACGCGCCTCGGGGTGGCCGCGGGCGATCACGCCGCCATCATCTGGCCTCTCCTCTGCGGCATGGCCAAGGCCAAGTACTATCTCCTCACGAGCGACTTCATCGACGGCCGTGAGGCCGAGCGCATCGGGCTCGTCAGCCGCTGCGTCCCCGCGGACAAGGTCATGGAGACGGCGCTGGGCGTGGCCGAGGCGCTGGCCGGAGGCAGCCAGCACGCGATCCGGTTCACCAAGCGCGCGCTCAACAACTGGCTGCGCCAGGCCGGCCCCATCTTCGACCAGTCCCTGGCCCTCGAGATGCTGTGCTTCGGCTTCGAGGATGTGAAGGAAGGCGCCCGCGCCATACGCGAGAAGCGCGCCCCGTCCTTTCCTTCGGCGCGGTGAGCTTCGCGGTCGCCCTCGTCATCCTCCTTGTCGCGCCCGCCTGGGTGATGGCGCAGACGCCCGACTGGGAGAGCTTGATGAGCGCGGCCCAACGCGCCGAGGAAGGAGGGCGCCTGGGCGACGCGGAGCAGCTCTATGCCGCGGCCATCGCCAAGACGCAGGGCTTCGACGAGAAAGATCGGCGCATCGAGCAGAGCCTCACCGCGCTCGGCGACCTGCACGGCGCGCAGGGACGCTATGCCGACGCGGCGCGCTTCTACGACCGGGCCCTGACCGCGCTCGAAAAGGCGCTTCCTGCCGGCGATCCAGGGCTGGTGCCGGGATTGAATCGCCTGGGCACCATGTGGCGGCTCCAGGGACGCGCGCCCGATGCCGAGCCGCTGCACCGTCGCGCCCTCGCCATCGCCGAGAAGACGCTCGGCGCCGACGATCCGGCCGTCGCGGCATCCATGGCAAACCTCGCGGAGATCTACATGGCGCGTGCCCGCTTTGCCGAGGCGGAGCCGCTCTTCCGCGGCGCCCGAAGCATCTACGAAAAGGCGCTCGACGCGGGCCATCCGGAGGTGGCGAAGTCGCTGGCGAGCCTGGGAACGCTCTACAAGGAGCAGGGGCGCTTCCGGGAGGCGGAGCCGCTCTATCTCCAGTCCATCGGCATCGTCGAGGGCGCCCTCGGCGCGAGCGACGCGCAGATGGCGCTCCCGGTGGCGAGCCTGGCCGCCCTCTACGCGGCGCAGGGACGCTACCGCGAGGCCGAGCCGCTCTTCACGCGCGCGCTCGCCATCCAGGAGAAGACCCGCGGCCCCCAGCATCCGGCGGTGTCCACCACCCTCAACGAGCTGGGGGAGCTCTATCGCGCGCAGGCGCGCTGGGCCGAGGCCGAGCCGCTCTATCGCCGGTCGCTGGCCATTCGCGAGCGAGTCTTCGGGCCGGACAGCTCGAGCGTCGCGGTGGTCTTTGCCAACCTTGGTCTGCTCGACTTCGATCGAGGACGCTACGCCGACGCGGAATCAGCCTTCAAGGGCGATGTCTATCGCGTCCAGCGCCGCTACGCCGAGGCCGAGCCGCTGTACCGGCGGGCGCTCGGCATTCGCGAGCGCACCCTCGGCCCTGATCACGCCAAGGTGGCCACGAGCCTCAACAACCTGGCCGTGCTCTACCAGTACCAGGGCCGCTTTGCCGAGGCCGAGCCCCTCTTCCGGCGCACCCTCGGCGTCCTCGAGAGATCCTTGGGGCCTGATCACCCGAACGTGGCGTTCACCCTCAACAATCTGGCGGAGGTCTACAAGGCCCAGGGACGTTACGCGGCGGCGGTCCCCCTCTATCCGCGCGCCATCGCCATCGCGGAGAAGCGGCTGGGCCCGGATCATCCGACGCTGGCCGCGCTCCTGGACAACTACGCCGTGGTGCTCCGCGGAGCCAAGCGGGACGCCGAGGCCCTCGAGGTCGAGGAGCGTGCGCGAGACATCCGCATTCGCCACGCCCAACAAAACCCTCGGCGCTGAGCCGCCTCAGGCTTGGCCGTGGGGACGGCGACGCTCGGCGGGGGCGCCGGGGTCGAGCTCGACTACGAGACCGTCGCCCCAGCCGTACTTGCTCTTCGAGCGGGCCCGGATGTCGCGCACCAGCTCGGGCGAGCCCGCCGCGCGCAGCACGCGGGCGCGGCCGCGGAACTTCCGGCCGTCCACGCTCCAGCGCACGCGTGGCTCCTCCAGCAGATTCTGCACCCAGTGCGCGCGGAGCCGGCGCTCTGAAACAAGATAGAAGCAGCGGCCGCGCCGCGTGAACCAGATCTCGATCTCGCGCGGTTTGCCCGTCTTCCGGCCCCGCGTCGTGAGATAGAGATATTGCGGCTCGCTCGACGCAGCCGGGCCCGGCACGGTCAGGCCGTGAGGTCGCTGGACTGGATCCGCTTGACGCCGGCCTTCTGCATCGCCGTCCAGGCCTTGGCCAGCGATCCCTCCGTGTCGATGCCGCGGCAAGCATCCTCGATGACCAGGGCCTGCAGGCCGACCTTCCGTGCG
>WNGJ01018245.1_pt1 | contig 29367 bp, 28 predicted proteins | sample 5400611 | NCBI WGS metagenome assembly WNGJ01 (sample SAMN13153375, study PRJNA577476) | soil metagenome | isolation source: 40 cm soil or saprolite under Garry oak tree replicate 1 | place: USA:California | collected 2016-06-15
CACATCAGAACCGGTGGCTATGACGATCGCCTTGGCGTCCAAGGTGCTGGCCGGTCCCCGCGCAGGTTTCACCTCGACCTTGCCGGGCGCGACGATGCGGCCGACGCCGCTATTTGCCTCGATCTTGTTCTTGCGGAACAGGAAAGCGACGCCCTTGACGTTACCCTCAACACCCTCGTCCTTGAACCGGAGCATGGCCGGAAGATCGAGCGCAGGCGTTGCGACCTTGATGCCCATCTTGGCGAAGACATGTCCGGCCTCCTCGAACCGGTCGGAGGCATGCAGCATCGCCTTCGACGGAATGCACCCGATATTGAGGCACGTACCGCCGAAGGTCTTCTCCTTCTCGACGACCGCGACCTTCATGCCGAGCTGCGCTGCACGAATGGCGCAGACGTAGCCGCCAGGGCCGGTACCGATGACGATGAGATCGTAGGAGGGCATGGAGGAGGCCTCAGTTGGGTTGCCTCAGGTTGAAATTACGGCAACCTCACCGATTATGCTGCGTTGCCATGGAAGTCCCGGTGCACGTCCTTCAGGCATCCACCTCAGCTCGCATGCGCAATCAACGCCGCCTGCTCTTCTGCGAGCTCGCGCAGGCGATCACAACCAAAGTCAATTTGGCTGAATTCATCGTCGCCCCAGTAGATATGGTGTCCATAACGTTCCACGCGAACCTGTCTGAAATACTCGGGATCGCGGATAGGTTCGAAAATCTGACCTCTAGCTATGATTCCACGCAAATCAACGATGCCTTCATAACCGTCATTCCAGACAAGTTTCAGCACGCCTTGCATTACCGGTTCGGCGACCGTGATTCTTAGAATGTCCTTCACTTTATTTTTTCCGGTTTTTGCTTTGCTAACACGACTTCCATGTGCGCAGCAGCTCCTTACGTCTCGATCCCGCCCGCTTTATCACAACCGATAGCTTAGCCGGCGGGAACCTTCCTTTCAGCACGCGCAGAGAAGAAATTTCGATCTGCGCACGATGCTCCGCGAATTGTACGTGAAAATGCGGCGGCTGATGTTCCTCCGCAAAGAAGTGAACTTTCACTCCCTCGACTATGGCAACGGTCGGCATGCTTCGTCACAAATCCAGCACCAGCCGCGCCGGGTCCTCCAAGCTCTCCTTCACCCGTACCAGGAAAGTCACGGCGTCGCGCCCATCGACGATCCGATGGTCGTAGGAGAGCGCGAGGTACATCATCGGCCGCACTTCAATCTTGCCGGCAACGACGACAGGCCGATCCTCGATCTTGTGCATGCCGAGAATGCCCGACTGCGGCGCGTTGAGAATCGGAGTCGACATCAGCGAGCCGTAGATGCCGCCGTTGGTAATCGTGAAGGTGCCGCCTTGCATTTCCTCGATCTTGAGCTGGCCCTCGCGGGCGCGCCGCCCGTAGCCGGCGATCTCCTTCTCGAGGTCGCCGAGCGACTTGGCGTCGCAATCGCGCACCACCGGCACCACCAGCCCTCTTTCGGTCCCGACCGCGATGCCGACGTGATAGTAATTCTTGTAGATGATGTCGGCGCCGTCGATCTCGGCATTGACGGCAGGAATTTCCTTGAGCGCCTGAACGCAGGCGCGCACAAAGAAACCCATGAAGCCAAGCTTCACGGCGTGCTTCTTCTCGAACAGGTCCCTGTAATGGCTGCGCAGCGCCATCACGGCGCTCATGTCGACCTCGTTGAAGGTCGTCAGCATGGCGGCGATGTTTTGGGCGTCCTTCAGGCGCCGAGCAATCGTCTGCCGCAGCTTGGTCATGCGCACGCGCTCTTCGCGCGCCGCATCGTCGGCGGGCGACGGAGCCCGCACCTGAACAGCAGCGGCGGGCTGCCCAATCGCAGTCGGCGCCGCGGCAGCGCGCTCGATGGCGGCCAACATATCCCCTTTGGTGACACGGCCATCCGGGCCTGTCCCCGGCACTGATTCAGGCGCTATGCCGGATTCCGCACTGAGACGGCGCACCGAGGGAGCGATCGGTGCTTCGGCAGCCGCCTTGGGAGCCTGGGGCGACGGCGCCGAAACGGCCTTCGGGAGAGGCGCTGCCTTCGCGGGCACGGCGGATTTGCTAGCGGCCGCTCTCGCGCCTGCGCCCTGGTCGATTTGTCCCAGCAGCGCGCCGATTGCAACGGTCTCTCCATCCTTGGCGACAATCTCCGATAAGACGCCGGCGGCCGGGGCCGGTACCTCGATCGTCACCTTCTCGGTCTCAAGCTCGACCAGCGGCTCGTCGGCCGCGACGAGATCGCCTGGCTGCTTAAACCATTTTCCGATCGTAGCTTCGGTTACCGATTCACCAAGCGTGGGTACCCGAATCTCGGTCATGAGGGTAGTTCCTGGTTAAGGGATTGCCGTCGAAGGAGCGCCTACCTGGGACCGCGGGCGTCCCGCCCGCCCTTTCTTTCTTCGATGCGGCGCCCACGGTCCAAGCAGGTCGAGCCCCGTGGCGGTCGCAGCCGCGGCCGGCCGGCCGGCATAGCGCGGGCGGGAAGAGGCGCCGCCGACCTGGTTGAGCACCCATACCACATAGGGCTCGATAAAATACCAGCCTCCCATATTGCGGGGTTCTTCCTGGCACCAGACGACCTCGGCCTGCTTGAATCGGCCGAGTTCCTGCACCAGGGCTTTCATGGGAAACGGGTAGAGCTGCTCGACACGCAGCAGATAAACGTCGTTGATGCCGCGTTTTTCGCGCTCCTCGTAGAGATCGAAATACACCTTGCCGGAACACAGAATGACCCGTCGCATCTCCTCGTCGGGCACGAGAACGGTTTTTTCGCCCTTGCGGAATTGAGCGTCGTCCCACAGCAGGCGATGGAACGTTCTGCCCGATCCCATTTCGTCGAGACGCGAGACCGCACGCTTGTGACGCAGCAGGCTCTTGGGCGTCATCAAGATCAGCGGCTTGCGGAATTCGCGTTTGAGCTGGCGCCGCAAGACATGAAAATAGTTCGCTGGTGTGGTGCAGTTGGCGACCTGCATATTGTCCTCGGCGCACATCTGCAGAAAACGCTCGAGCCGGGCCGACGAATGTTCCGGTCCTTGGCCCTCGTAGCCGTGCGGTAAAAGGCAAACGAGCCCCGACATGCGCAGCCATTTGCGCTCGCCGGAAGAGACGAACTGATCGAATAGAACCTGTGCGCCGTTCGCGAAATCACCGAACTGCGCCTCCCACAGCGTGAGCGCATTCGGCTCCGCCAGCGTATAGCCGTATTCGAAGCCCAGCACCGCCTCCTCGGACAGCATCGAATTCACGACTTCGTAGCGTGCCTGCCCGGGAGCCACGTAGTTGAAGGGCGTGTAACGCTCTTCGATTTCCTGATCGATCAGCACCGAATGCCGCTGCGAGAACGTGCCGCGCTCGGAATCCTGGCCCGACAGACGGACCCGATGACCTTCGGTGAGGAGCGAGCAGAAGGCGAGTGCCTCGGCCGTGGCCCAATCAATGCCGTCACCGGACTCAATCGCTTTGCGGCGGGCGTCGAGAAACCGCTGGATCGTGCGGTGAAGGTGAAAACTCTGCGGCGCCGTCGTGATTTTCGCGCCGATGCTCTTGAGCAGCTTGAGATCGACGCCCGTGTTGCCGCGCCGCGGATCGTCCGATGCATCCGCAACCTTGAACCCGGCCCAGCGTCCGTCGAGCCAGTCGGCCTTGTTGGCCTTGTAACTCTGGCTTGCCTCCAGCTCGGCGTCGAGCCGCGCGCGCCAGTCGCGTTTCATCTTTTCAACCTCGCCGTCGGTGACGACGCCCTCGCCAATCAGCTTCTTGGCGTAGATCTCCAACGTCGTAGGATGGGATTGGATCCTCTTGTACATCAACGGCTGCGTGAACATCGGCTCGTCGCCTTCGTTGTGGCCGTGGCGGCGATAGCAGAACATGTCGATGACCACCGGCTTTTGGAACCTCTGCCGGAATTCGGTGGCGATCTTCGCGGCGAACACCACGGCCTCGGGATCATCGCCGTTGGCGTGGAATATCGGCGCTTCAATCATTTTGGCCACATCTGACGGATAGGGCGACGACCGGCTGTAGCGCGGATAGGTCGTGAAACCGATCTGGTTGTTGACGATGAAATGTACCGAGCCGCCGGTACGGTGTCCACGCAACCCGGAAAGGCCGAAGCACTCTGCGACCACACCCTGGCCGGCGAATGAGGCATCTCCCGATATGAGCAGCGGCATGGCGCAGGTCCGATCCTCCGGGGTCGCGCCGAGTTGATCCTGTTTGGCCCGCGTCTTACCGAGCACGACCGGATTGACGATTTCCAGGTGCGACGGATTTGCCGTCAGCGAGAGGTGAACGGTGTTGTGATCGAATTCGCGATCCGATGAGGCGCCAAGATGATATTTGACGTCTCCAGAGCCGTCGACCTCGTCGGGCGACGACGAGCCGCCCTTGAATTCGTGGAAAATTGCGCGGTGCGGCTTTGCCAGAACGTGGGCGAGCACATTGAGCCGGCCGCGATGCGCCATGCCGACGGCGATGTCCTTCACGCCGAGGGCGCCGCCGCGCTTGATGATTTGCTCGAGCGCCGGAATCATCGCTTCCGCGCCGTCGAGTCCGAACCGCTTGGTGCCGGTGAATTTGAGGTCGCAGAACTTCTCGAACCCTTCGGCCTCGACCAGCTTGTTGAGAATCGCTCGTTTGCCCTCACGGGTGAAGGTGATCTCCTTGTCGGGTCCTTCGATGCGTTCTTGAATCCAGCCCTTCTGCTGGGGATCGGAGATATGCATGAACTCAACGCCGAGCGTCTGGCAGTAGGTGCGCTGGAGAATCGCCATGATCTGCCGCAACGTGCCGAATTCGAGCCCGAGGACGCGATCAAGGAATATCTTGCGGTCGTAATCCCCATCGGTGAAGCCGTAGGTGCCCGGATCGAGCTCCTGTGCGTCTTTCACCGGTTCGAGGCCGAGCGGATCGAGCTTTGCGTGCAGATGTCCCCGCGCCCGATAGGCGCGAATCAGCATGAGCGCCTTGACCGAGTCGCGCGCTGCCTGCTGCACGGCGCCGGCGGATACTTCGACGCCCCTGGCCTGGGCGGTGGCCAGCACTTTGTCGCCGATTTTCTTCTCGATCTCCCCCCAATCGGCGCCGAGCGCTGAGATGAGATCGCCATCGGGAACCGGCGGCCAGTCGGACCGCTGCCAGGAGGGACCGCGGGCGTTCTGGACTACATCCGGCGCGGAATCCTTGAGTCCTGCAAAGAACAACTGCCATTGCGCATCGACGGCCTGCGGGTCCGCCTCGTAGCGCGCGTAGAGCTTGTCGATGTAATCGGCATTGCCGCCATACAGAAACGAAGTTTGGGCAAAAGCCGAGTTCGCGTCCTGGCGTGACATTGAGAATAATCCTGAGCCACAATTTTTAGGGCTTTGCCCGGTCAATCCCGACCGAATTGCATGAATGGTCGCATGAAACATGCCAATCCGGCGCGCCCCATTCTGCACCTTATTTATGTAGCTCGTGCGATTTATGTAGCTCTTGGGGCCTCGTAATTCGTTCACATTGCGCAAAAAACGCGAAATTATGAAATTTTATTCCCTTGGTTGGCTTCCCGGCTTGCCCGATCCATCGTGAAGGCAAATGGGCGTGATGCTGACTGTGAATCACTGCCCGCAAAACACCTCCTGTCGCGTAGACGACAGTCAGGCCTTGAGCGCTTCGACCAAGGTCTTGCCGAGACGCGCCGGAGAAGGCGACACAATGATACCGGCGGACTCCATGGCGGCGATTTTCGACCCGGCATCGCCCTTGCCGCCCGAAATTATCGCACCCGCATGGCCCATGCGGCGTCCGGGAGGTGCGGTACGGCCGGCAATGAAGCCGACCACGGGCTTCTTGCGCCCACGCTTGGCCTCGTCCTTGAGGAACTGCGCCGCGTCTTCCTCAGAGGATCCGCCGATCTCGCCGATCATGACAATCGACTTGGTCGCCTCGTCGGCGAGAAACATTTCCAGCACGGCAATAAAATCGGTGCCTTTGATCGGGTCGCCGCCGATGCCAACCGCGGTAGTCTGGCCAAGACCTTCCTGCGTCGTCTGGAAAACCGCCTCGTAAGTGAGCGTGCCCGAGCGCGATACGATGCCGACCGAGCCCGGCTTGAAGATGCTGCCCGGCATGATGCCGATCTTGCATTGGCCCGCCGTCATGACCCCCGGGCAATTCGGTCCGATCAACCTCGACTTCGAACCGCTCAGCGCGCGCTTTACCCGCACCATGTCGATCACCGGGATGCCTTCGGTGATGCAGACGATGAGCGCTATTTCCGCTTGGATGGCTTCCGCAATGGCGTCGGCCGCCCCGGCTGGCGGCACATAAATCACGCTCGCATCGCAACCCGTTTTTTCGCGTGCTTCCGCCACGGTGTCGAAGACCGGCAGCCCCAGGTGGATGGCGCCCCCCTTACCCGGCGATGTCCCCCCGACCATCCGCGTGCCGTAGGCCATCGCGGCCTGCGAATGAAAGGTGCCGTTCTTGCCGGTAAAGCCCTGGCAGATGACCTTGGTAGCGCCGTCGATCAGAACCGCCATCAGGCTGCCCCCCTTACCGCCTTGACAATCTTCTGGGCAGCATCGTCGAGATCGTTCGCCGGCGTCACGTTGAGGTTGGACGTGGCGATGATTTCCTTTCCCTTGTCCACATTGGTGCCTTCAAGCCGCACCACCAGCGGCACCCGCAAGCCGACTTCCTTGACGGCAGCTACGACGCCTTCGGCGATGACGTCGCACCGCATGATCCCTCCAAAGATGTTGACCAGAATACCCTTCACGTGGGGGTCTGAGGTAATGATTTTGAACGCCGCCGCGACCCGCTCCTTGGTGGCGCTGCCGCCGACGTCAAGGAAGTTGGCGGGTGATTCCCCGTAGAGCTTGATGATGTCCATGGTCGCCATGGCAAGCCCGGCGCCGTTGACCATGCAGCCAATGGTCCCATCAAGCGCCACATAGTTGAGGTCGTACTTCGACGCCTCAATCTCCTTTTCGTCCTCCTCGGTAATGTCGCGCAATGCCACGATGTCGGCGTGGCGAAAGAGCGCGTTATCATCGAAGCTGATCTTGGCATCAAGGCAGACGAGCTGGCCTGACTTGGTTACCACCAGTGGATTGATTTCCAGCAAGCTCATATCCTTGCCAACGAACGCTGCATGGAGCTTGGCGAGCAGTCCTTCGGCCTGCTTGGCAAGATCACCGGTCAGCCGCAGCGCTTGCGCCACCCGCCGGCCGTGATGCGGCATGATGCCGGTTGCGGGATCGACGGAGAAGGTGAGGATCTTTTCTGGCCGCTCGCGAGCGACCTCTTCGATATCCATGCCTCCCTCGGTCGACACCACGAACGCAACGCGCGAAGTAATGCGGTCGACCAGCGCCGACAAGTAGAATTCCTTTTCTATCGCCGAACCTTCTTCGATGTAGAGGCGGTTGACGACCTTGCCCTTGGGGCCGGTCTGATGGGTGATGAGAGGCGAGCCCAAGATGCGGGACGCCTCGCGGGTCGCCTCCTCAATGGAGTTGACGACCTTGACGCCACCCGCCTTGCCGCGGCCGCCGGCGTGGATCTGAGCCTTGACGACCCATACGGGCCCGCCGAGTTGATGCGCCGCCTTCTCGGCTTCGGCGAGCGAAAACGCCGGAATGCCGCGCGGCACCGGAATCCCGAATTCACGCAAGACCACTTTGGCCTGATATTCATGGATGTTCATGGTTGATCCCGGAGGACGGACGACAGACGACAGAGGACGGACGACAGAGGAGGTCTCGGCCTATCCGTCCTCCCTCGTCTGTCCTCTGTCGTCTGCTAAGCAAGGCTCGGCACGATCTTGAGGCAAGCGTTCACCAGCCCGCGTACGGAGTCGACTGATTTCTCCAGCATCGCCCGCTCGGCCCCATTGAGTTCGATCTCCACGATCCGCTCGACGCCCTTGGCTCCGATCACCACCGGGACGCCGACGTAGAGGTCCTTTACGCCGAATTCGCCGTTGAGGTATGCGGCGCAGGGCAAGACCCGTTTCTTGTCGCGAAGAAAGCTCTCCGCCATGGCGATCGCGGACGAAGCCGGAGCGTAAAATGCCGAACCGGTTTTCAACAGGTTGACGATTTCGGCGCCCCCGTTGCGCGTTCGATTGACAATCTCGTCGATCCGCGCCTGGGTCGACCACCCCATGCGAATAAGATCGGGCAGCGGAATGCCGGCAACGGCCGAGTAGCGCACCAGCGGCACCATGGTGTCGCCATGGCCCCCGAGCACGAAGGCAGTTACATCCTCGACCGAAACGTTGAATTCCTCGGAAAGGAAATAACGAAAACGCGCTGAATCCAGCACGCCCGCCATGCCGACCACCATGTGTTTGGGCAGGCCGCAGCATTTCTGCAGTGCCCACACCATGGCATCAAGCGGATTGGTGATGCAGATGACGAACGCGTTCGGGCAGTATTTCTTGATGCCGGCGCCGACCTGCTCCATGACCTTGAGGTTGATGCCGAGAAGATCGTCACGGCTCATGCCGGGTTTCCGCGGCACGCCCGCCGTGACGATGCATACGTCGGCGCCATTCATCGCCTCATAGGAGTTCGCGCCCAGATAGCGCGCGTCGCCGCCCTCGATCGGCATCGACTGGGCGATATCGAGGGCCTTTCCCTGGGGAACACCCTCGACGACGTCGAACAGCACCACGTCGCCAAGTTCCTTGAGCCCGATGAGTTGTGCGAGCGTACCGCCAATCTGGCCCGCGCCAATCAACGCAATCTTCCTGCGCGCCATCTGAAAAACATCCCCAATCTGTCGCCGGAAATCCGGCAGCGACTTCAATCGTTCGCCTCGCTTGCGGGTGTTAACCCTTTCGGCCCTGCCATTCAAGTCGCTCTATAGAGCGTTCTGAAGTCAGGTCTCGACGATGCCTTCCGAGGAACCGCTCACTATCGTTCGGCGCCCGTGCGGGAGGGCGAGATATTCGGTCGATCCCATCTCGATGAGGCGTGAGGCCGTGCGCTTGAACTCGCTGGCCTCGTAGCCTTCGGTTCCCTCGTAAAGGGCGGCCGGCTTGGCCGCAGCGGAAGCAAGAAGCTTCACGCCGGCATCGTAGAGCGTGTCGATCAGCGCGATGAAACGCTTGGCTTCGTTGCGGTCCGCATAGGTCATGACCGGCACACGATCGATAACGACGGTGTGGAACTCGTGAGCGATTCGCAAATAGTCGACCGCGCCCAACGGCTGCTCGCAGAGGTCGTGAAAGGACATGCCACACCGGCACGTCGATGAGCTTTTCGAGACGGAAATCAGTCCGCGCTTCGAGCCGCACGACGTCCAGGCGCTCGTTGATGAGATCGATGAACGGCAGGAACAGGGCGCGGTTGAGACCTTCGTTGTAAAGCTCAGAAGGCACGACGTTGGAGGTCGCCACCACCACGACGCGGCGCTCCAGCAAGCGGGTGAACAGGCGTCCCAGAATCATTGCGTCAGCGATATCGGTAACGTGAAATTCGTCGAAACACAGGACCCACGCCTCGGAGGAAAGGTCGTCGGCTGTGAGACCGATTGGGTCGCCTTCAGATATTTCACCGAATTTCAGCCTGTTGCGATAGGCCCGGAGGCGCTCGTGAACATCGAGCATGAACGGGTGAAAGTGCACCCTTCGTTTGCGCTTCACCGGGCATGCGGCGAAAAAAAGGTCCATCAGCATCGTCTTGACGCGGCCCACCTCGCCCCAAATGTAGAGCCCTTTAAGCTCCGTTTCGGCCGTTTCGCGCTTTCCGAACAACCAACCCAGGGAAGACGATTTGCGCGCTAGCCGATGAATGGCTAGTCGCTCATTCAGCCGCCCCAATTTGGCGACGACTGCTTCCTGGGCGGGATCGCGTTCGATCTCTCCGGCCGCAACAAGCGAGGCATATCGAGCGGAAGTGGAGTCGGCCATTTGCGTTTCGATTTGGCAAGAAGGGCAGGAAGGAGCGGCGAGGTCGCCCGCTACAAGGACAGGCAAGGAACGGCAATCGGCCTCTCAGAAAGCAGCGCTTGATTAAGACCATCTTCGCGCATTCGCGACCACTCTCATCTCCCACCCTAACCCCCCGCTTGCGAGGGAAGGTAGGGTGGGGGACACTGTTCACGCGACAAGTGGATAGCCCGCCTCTATCACATACGGACCGCCGCCGACGGAAGCGCGCGAGGAATACAACACGAAGCGCGACACGGAAAATGGCGGCGAGCGGAACGGCTGCCTGATCGAAAGAAAATCGGCCACTTGGCGGCTCGACGTGTCGCGCAGGCGGGCCAGCGTCACATGAGGCTTGTACTTACGGTCAGGTTGGAGTCCGACCCTCTGCATGATCCGTTCGTGGTCCGCTTGAAGCTCCACGAGTTCTGTCACTGCCGGAACCGCCGCCACGACGGCGCGCGGCCGGTTGCCCCCGAACGAGTCGAGGCCATCAATTCGAAGATCGAACGCCGGTCGTTCCACCTGGCTGAGCAGATCGGCGATTTCCTCCGCCAGCGCATCGTCGACGTCGCCGATGAAGCGCAGGGTTAAATGGTAATTTTCCGGCTCAACCCAGCGGGCGCCGGGCAAGCCGCCGCGCAGCCTCGCCATCGACTGCACGATTTCAGATGGAATTTCCAACGCGGTGAAGAGGCGGGGCATGAGGGAGGGCTGTGAGAGGGCGTCCCCCAATGTGAGGTTTCGCCGGCGTAATGCAAGCGAGCCCCCTTCCTACCCTCCCCCGCAAGCGGGAAGGGTAGGTAGGGGTCAGTGCTACCGAAACCCTTTGGCGCGGGCGATCAGCTCCTCGACCTGTGGCAGTATCCGATCAACGATCACTGCAACCCCGGCGGCGGTTGGGTGGAGCCCGTCACGTTGATTGAGCTTGGGATCGGCGGCGACACCGGTGAGGAAGAACGGATACAGGATGGCGCCGGCCTGCGCGGCGAGATCCGGATAAATCGAGTTGAAGGCGCGGCTGTATTCGGCGCCCAGGTTAGGCGGCGCCACCATACCGCACAACAGGACCGAAATCTTTCGCTCTTGGAGCCGACGAAGCATCGCGTCCAAGGCCTTGCGCGTGACGGCTGGATCGAAACCGCGCAATGCGTCATTGGCGCCGAGCTCCAGGATGACAGCGTCGGTGCCGTCCGGAATCGACCAGTCAAGCCGTGCCAACCCTCCCGCGGCGGTGTCTCCGGACACACCCGCATTCACGACGTTGACGGCCAACCCCTTGGCAGTGAGTGCGCGCTGCAATTGCGCCGGAAATGCCTCGTTGGCGGAGAGGCCGTATCCGGCGGTGAGTGAATCGCCGAACGCCACGATATTGACAGGACGGTCGGCTGCCAACGGGTATGCGGTAACCAGCGCCATTGCCGCGCCGACGAAGCAAAGCCTTGTGACAGCGGTCCGCCACCCGCGTATCTTCATTCGCCGGGGGGATTTCCCATATGATCGCGGCAGCCTTGCCGAATCACACCACGCCAAACGCAAAAACTGAAACCGCATGGACGACACCTCGATAGGCACCAGCCCCCTTATACCGGCAATTTCTCTTGCTGGCGTCAACCTGTCGCTTGGTCAGGGGGCGGCACGCGTTCACATTCTCAAGGACATATTTCTTACTATCGATCGCGGCGAGGCCGTTGGCCTCGTTGGCCCGTCAGGGTCGGGCAAGTCGACCCTCCTCATGGTGATGGCGGGCCTCGAACGTGCGGACCAGGGCAGCGTGACTGTCACGGGGCAAGATATCGGCAAGCTCGACGAGGACGCATTGGCCCGATTCCGGGGCCGCCAGATCGGTATCGTGTTCCAGTCTTTCCACCTCATTCCGACCATGACGGCGCTGGAAAATGTCGCGGTCCCGCTCGAGCTCGCCGGCAAGGCAGATGCATTCGAGCGCGCCGCGACCGAGCTGAAGGCGGTGGGTCTCGGGGCACGCATGGCCCATTACCCGGCCCAGCTGTCGGGAGGCGAACAGCAGCGCGTGGCGCTGGCGCGGGCGCTCGCACCTCGTCCCGCCATCCTGGTGGCCGATGAGCCGACCGGCAATCTCGACGAAGCCACCGGCAGAGAAATCATCGATCTGATGTTCGCGCGTTTTGCCGCTGATGCCATGACTCTGGTGCTGGTCACCCATGACGCCCCGCTGGCACAGCGCTGCGATCGCGTCATTCGCCTGCGCTCCGGACGTCTCGAAGAAGAGGTCGCAACCACATGAACGCTCCGGTAAACCGGCTGCAATGGGCGCCGAGCAGCAAATCCGGGGCCGGCTTGACACTTCGACTGGCGCTACGGGAACTGCGCGGCGGACTGCGCGGTTTCTACGTCTTCATCGCCTGCATCGCGCTCGGCGTCATGGCGATTGCGGCGGTAGGATCACTCGCCAACAGTCTTGCCGAGGGTCTGGCGAGCGAGGGCCGTGTGATCCTCGGCGGCGACGTTGCGTTTTCCTTGATTCAGCGGGAGACCTCGACCGCGGAGCGCGCGTTTCTCGCCTCCCGCGGTGAGCGGTCGGGCGTCGCCACCATGCGCGCGATGGTCCGCACCACCGATGGGCGTGCGGCCCTCGTCGAGGTCAAGGCGGTCGATGGCGCCTATCCGCTTTACGGCAGCGTCGAGGTCGAGCCCGCGGGCGATCTCGCCACCGCGTTGGCGCAGCGCGACGGCGCCTTCGGGGCAGTGGCTGATCCTGCGCTGCTGACGCGCCTGGACTTGCGGCCGGGCGCGCGCCTCACCATCGGCGCGGCCGCGATCGAAGTCCGCGCCGCGCTTGTGAGCGAACCGGACAAGCTCGCCGGCGGCATCGGGTTTGGCCCGCGTCTATTCATGAGCGAAGAGGCGCTGAAGGGGAGTGGGCTGTTGCAGCCGGGCAGCCTCGTGCGCTGGCTCTACCGGGTGCGGCTGCCGAGCGAGGATGCGGCCGCGCAAACGATCGAGGCTGCCAAGGCGCAATTTCCCGAGGCCGGATGGGAAATTCGCAGTCGCAATAATGCAGCCCCGCAGCTCGAACGCACAATATCGAACGGTTCTCCCAATATCTGAGCCTCGTTGGACTGACTGCCTTGTTGATCGGCGGCGTCGGGGTTGCCAATTCGGCCAAGCATTTTCTCGATCGCAAGCGCGACGTCATGGCGATCTTGAAATCGATCGGCGCCACCGGTTCATGGGTCGTCGCGATCTATTTCGTCGAGGTGCTCATCTTGGCCTCGATCGGAATCATCATCGGCCTTGCCATTGGAGCGGCCCTGCCATTTGCCGTCGCAGCAGTCTTCGGCGCGATTACGCCATTGCCGCTCGCGCCAGCGTTCTATCCGGGCCAACTTGCGCTCGCCTCGGCGTACGGCTTGCTGACGGCGGCAACGTTCTCGCTTTGGCCGCTTGGCCGTGCCCACGATGTGCCGGTGTCGGCCCTGTTTCGCGATCAGGTCGCACCGCTGCGGCGCCTGCCGCGCTCGCGTTATGTCATCGCCGCGGCGATCGCGGCGGCTGCGTTCGTCGTGTTGGCCTTGACGGCCGCATTCGACCGCAAGATCGCCGCTATCTTTATCATCGCTGCCGTCACGGTGTTTGGCCTCCTGCGCCTCGTGGCGAGCCTCGTAATGGTCGTCGCCCGCCGCGTGCCGCGAACCCGAAGCACGGTCCTGCGGCTGGCGATTGCGAACATTTTCCGACCCGGCGCCCTGACCCCGACCGTCATGATGTCGCTCGGGCTCGGGCTCGTACTCCTCGTCGCCGTGCTTGAAGTCGACGCCAACCTGAGCCGGCAGTTCGCAGCGGCGCTCCCGGAACGCGCGCCATCATTCTATTTCATCGACATTCCATCCGACGCCGTCGAACGGTTTGACACGTTCATGCACAATGAAGCACCGCGCGCCAAGCTCGAACGCGTGCCTATGCTGCGTGGGCGCATCGTCAGTGCACGCGGCGTGCCGGCCGACGACCTCAAGCCGAAACCGGAGGCCGCATGGGTGCTGCAAAGCGACCGCGGCATGACCTACACTTCGCAACTGCCAGCCGGATCGCGCCTGGTCGCCGGCCAATGGTGGGCGCCCGATTACGCTGGGCTGCCGCTGGTGTCGCTCGAAAAGCAGATTGCCGACGGCCTCGGCCTTAAGATCGGCGATGAGGTCACCGTCAACGTGCTCGGACGCAATCTCAGCGCGCGCATCGCCAATCTGCGTGCGGTGGATTGGAATTCGCTTGGCATCAATTTCGTGCTGGTTTTTTCGCCCACTGCGTTGCGCGGGGCGCCGCATACCGAGATCGCGACAGTGACATACCCGGGCGGAGGGACCCCAGCCGAGGAGACTGCTCTGCTCAAAGCGGCGATGGATGCGCTACCGGGCGTGACCGCCGTACGCGTCAAGGATGCGCTGGAAGCCGTCGCCGGCGTTGTCACGAACCTCATGCTGGCGGTGCGCGCTGCAAGCTCCATCACTCTCGTCGCAGCCGTGCTGGTGCTTGGCGGAGCGCTTGCCGCCGGCCACCGTCATCGCGTTTATGACGCCGTTGTCCTGAAGACGCTTGGCGCTACGCGGCTGCAACTGATGACAGCTTATGCGCTCGAATATTTGCTGCTTGGCATGGCGGCGGTCCTGTTCGGTGTCGCCGCCGGATCGGTCGTTGCCTGGCGTATCGTGGCGGACCTCATGACCCTGCCATTTCACTGGCAGAGCGGGCCCAGCGTCGCGGCGGCCATGATCGCCGTTGTGATCACGATAGCTTTCGGCCTGATCGGGACCTGGCCTGCGCTTGGTCGCAAGCCTGCGGCCGTGCTCCGAAATTTATAAAAATTTTATGAAAATAAATTCAGCGACGATCGGTCGCGCCATATTTAAGCAGTGCGGTAAGGTGCCGCCGGCCAAGTGCCTTGCGATGTTCTAAAGCTCGGCCAATATCGAGCTGCGACGGATACTCCGGCGGGTCGTAGGGCGTCCCGGTCGGGCGGTGTGCTCGTTGCCAGACGTTCGATCCGGGGTTCGATCATGGCGCAATCCAATCGCGACATTTCCGACGTGCCGTTTGGCTCCGACGTGCCGTTTGGCGCGCCGGTGAGCCGCGCGGAGGCAGCCGCGATAGACGCGGGCCTGCGCGCCTATATGATTCGCGTCTACAACTACATGGTTTTGGGTTTGGTCGTCACCGCAATCGCGGCCCTTGGCATCTATGGGCTGTCGGTAACGGACGACGTAGCGGCGGCAGCAAAGATATTGCGTGGCGGCGCCGAAAGCTCAGCACGGCTCGCCGGCAACCTGTATCTTACTCCGCTCGGCTACGCACTGTTCGTAAGCCCGCTGAAGTGGGCCATCATCCTGGCGCCGCTCGCTCTCGTATTTGGCCTGAGTTTCGGCATCGAGCGACTGCGCCCCGCAATCGCGCAGCTTCTGTTCTGGATCTATGCGGCGCTGATCGGCGTGTCGCTCGGCTCCGTCTTCATGATCTATACCCAGACGTCGGTGGTCCGGGTGTTTTTCATCACCGCGGCTTCGTTTGGAGCGTTGTCGCTATGGGGCTACACAACGCAGCGAGACCTGACCGGAATAGGCTCGTTCCTGGTGATGGGCCTGTTCGGGATAATTATTGCCGGCGTTGTCAACATCTTCCTGGCGAGTTCGGCTTTGCAATGGATCATTTCGGTGGTCGGCGTGGTGGTCTTCTCCGGATTGACCGCGTGGGATACGCAACGCCTGAAGAACGAATATATTTACGGCGCCATGGATGGCGATACTGCCGAGCGAACGGCCATAATGGGCGCTCTATCTTTGTATCTCAATTTCATCAACCTGTTCACCATGCTGGTGCAGCTCCTTGGCGAGCGCGAGGACTGATCGGGAGTGCTTTTTTACCTGAAACGCAATCGCGATTAAGTTTTGGGTAGGGACCGACGCGTACGATCCGGCCGATTCCGCGGCTGCAAGGGGGCACCAGTGACCCCGTTGACACCACCCAAAACTAAATCGTCGCAGCCGTCTTCTCGGCGGGTTTGCCAAGTACTACACTGATAGTCGGTGCTTGCGCCGAGTCGCCGCACCCCTGCCGCCCGCAGGCCATTCTGGGCGTACGAAAGGACGCAATCGATGTCGAATTTCGACCGGAACTATGCCCCCCGCGGCGTAGCGACCGATCGCGCGGTCGTCTACGATATGGGCCTGCGTGCCCACATGATCCGCGTCTACAACTACATGGCTGGCGGCGTCGCACTCACCGGCGCGGTCGCTTGGCTCACCTACCAGATGGCCGTTGTTACCAATGCCGCCGGGACCATCGTGGGCTTGACACCGTTTGGCCAAACGCTGTTCGGCTCCCCGTTGAAGTGGCTGATCATCCTAGCACCGCTGGGCTTCGTGTTCTTCATGAGCTTCCGGATCGAGCATATTCAGGCCTCGACGGCGCGGCTCTTGTTCTTCCTCTTTGCAGCGGTGTTCGGATTGTCCCTTGCGACGATCTTCATGGTCTTCACGGCGACCTCGATCACAAGGGTGTTCTTCATCACGGCCGCCGCTTTCGGAGCGCTCAGCCTCTATGGCTACACGACCAGTCGCAGTCTCGATGCGATGGGGGCGTTTCTTTTCATGGGCCTCATCGGACTCATAATTGCCTCGCTCGTCAACCTCTTCCTGGGAAGCTCGATGCTGCAATGGATGATCTCGATCATCGGCGTCGGGATTTTCGCCGGATTGACGGCCTGGGATACGCAGAAGATCAAGGAAATGTATGATCCCATGGACGATGGCACCGCTGCGGGCCGCAAATCCGTCATGGGGGCGCTCAGTCTCTATCTCGACTTCATCAACATGTTCCAGTTCCTGCTTCAGCTTATCGGCGATCGCCGATAAGAGGTCGCGACTTCTCGGTGCGCGCTTCGGGAGACCGGAGCGCGCATTTTATTTGACCTGTCATCGACGCGGGCGGGATTTTGACACTTTCTTGACACCGACGCTTTCCGTTGTGGTTAACGTGAAGAGAACTCGCCCCTGTGACGCGTGGATATCACTCAACCTGAAAAGAATAAACCGGCGAGGCTTCGCGTGAGAGCGACGAAGCAGGTTGAGGCAAAACCTTTGTCCGGTCATCTCAGGGCCCGCAGGCCGAGAGCCCGAAATCCATAACGACAGGTCAGGGAGTATCGATTCCGGCCTTGCATCCGCTTCGCTGCGGCGCTCCGGAATGACGGGCTTAAACTAAGTTGACACGTTGGCGCCAAGAGTCCTGATTCAGCAGGGCGAACGGGGCACGAGGCGCAGCGAACGGTCGATCGCCCGCAGCACCCGGTCGAGTTCGTGTCCGCGCCGAACGATCAGCCCGGTCGCGGAAATCACGCTGTAGATCCCTTGCCTCAGGGCCAGCGGAGGATTTTTTTCGATGCGGTATATCGGAATTTCCGAAGATCGGCGAAATATCGAAAACACCGCTCGATCCCTTAGAAAGTCGATGGTGTAGTCTCGCCACTCGCCTTCCGCGACCTTGCGGCCGTAAAGACCGAATATGCGGCCGAGCTCGCGCCGATCGAACGTAACTTGGGCGGCGGAAAACGGTGTTCCGCTTAAGCGCTCGCTTACCCCCTCCCTACCCTCCCTCGCCCCCCTCCCTAACCCTGCCCCGCAAGCTGGGGAGGGAATGGTGGGGGAAGGGGGAGGGTAGGGAGGGGGGTCTGGATCAATTTCGCCCGGACCCGACGTCATGGGCGCCTCCTTTCATAGGAGTGTCATGATCCGAAATTGGTCGGCCCGCAAGTGCCTATCTCCTCCTCCCTGCCCCTGCTGCGCATGCGTAGAGACAGTAAGGTTAAGCCGCGCGGGACCTCTCTTCCTCCAATCGGAAATCGGCTGTTGCCGATTTCGATCGAAGGACCGGGGACGGGTCCGCGGCGTGTGGCCAGTCGCACTGCGGCGGGCAGAGGCTGCAATCACGTATTCGTTAGCCGATTCATACTCCTGCCAAAATTCAGCCTCGCCCAGGTCGAGGTGAATTGCGATAAGCATTGTTCTGCCTCAGGGTCCGGCTCGATGCGGGTTCGGATTCCTCAGCCCCCCAGCCCCCCGGGCTTGCTTGGGCCGGACCCGGGTCGTTCCAGCTGCGAACGACCCGCAGCAGTTTCCCCGCACACAGCGTCTCTTGGATACAGCCTCTATCGGCGTCGAAGGGTATCCGCGTCGGCGGGATGGGGTAGGTCGCGGCTAGGCAGCGGCTCGTATGAGGCTCGCACACAAGCCCACAAATAGACCCACAAACAAAGCAAATCCTCAATACCAGAGAGTCTTCAATTCAAAGACGCCAATGAGGCACCCATTATGGCACCCGGTTTTTCGAAACTACCGCTTTGCAAAATAACGGCGACGGCATCGACGCCATCAAACTTTATTGCATCAATCGGTACCGTGAAGCTTTCGCTCCTTCCGTTCCAGCTGCCGAGCTTGATCCACCGCCGGACCACGTTGGTGTAGGTGATGGTACGCCCGCGATTTTCACCACGCGCAATACCGACCGATACCGATCCGCTCAACGCGCAAAGCCAGACCTCGCCGCCTCCCGTTTCGGCGTGCTTACGTGCCGGAAGCGTAACGGAAACGAGATTATTGGCGATGTTCACCTCAACGGGCACCGATAAAGTCGATGGGTAATTGCGGGTTTGTGCGACTGCACTCTCGATTCCGGCTTGATCGCTTCCGATCGCTTGCGCAATGCCGTTGACAACGACCTGAGGCGTATAAATTTCGCGATCTCCCCGCACGTGGGAGTAGGCCCTCTGCCGGGTCGTGTGGCCTGGAATCGCCAACGTGTCCTTCCAGCCGAGATAATCCCAGTAATCGATGGGGAGACTGAGCGGGATCAATGAACGGTCGGCCTGCAACTCGGCAAGCAACTGATCAGCGGCCGGGCAAGAGGAGCAGCCCTGACTCGTGAACAATTCAATGACAGCGCGCGGATCGGCTGTCACAGACGGAGGGGTCACAAAGACTAGGGCCATCCCGATCAAGCTGAAGAGCACCGGTGATTTCGTCATCCTAGTCTCCGCGATGCCAGCCGTGACCGGCCCTAGATACGTCGGTCGGCCCTTTCGCGCCACTCACTTCAAGGTGAGGTCCCGGATTTGCCACAATGAAAAAGCTGTGAGGCGAGTCCGTTACCGGACGCAACCGTAGCAGGTATCACGCAGCGAGTTGCCTCAACACGTACTGCAAAATCCCTCCGTTTTTGAAGTATTCAAGCTCGTCGAAGGTATCTATTCGGCAGACCAGCGGCACCCGCTTTAGCGATCCGTTGGCGCTCACGATCTCGGCGATCAGGCGTTGGCGGGGCTTCAGGTCGCCATGAAGGCCGCGGATCGTGACCTGCTCGCTGCCCGTGAGCCCGAGCGTCTGCCATGAGGTGCCCTCGTCAAAGACCAGCGGAATGACGCCCATGCCGATGAGATTGGAGCGGTGAATGCGCTCAAATGATTGACAGATCACGGCGCGGATCCCCAGCAGCACCGTTCCCTTGGCGGCCCAGTCCCGCGAGGAGCCGGTGCCGTATTCCTTGCCCGCGAAGACGACGAGCGGAACGTTCTCGCTCCTGTATCGCATGGCCGCATCGTAGATCGGCAACTGATCGCGGGACGGAAAGTGGATGGTGACGCCCCCCTCGACGCCCGGAACCATCTGATTTCTGATGCGGATGTTCGCGAAGGTGCCCCGCATCATCACTTCATGGTTCCCGCGCCTGGTTCCGTACTGATTGAAGTCGGCGGGCTTGACCTTGCGTTCCACCAGATATTTGCCGGCCGGCGAGGCGGCCTTGATGGATCCTGCGGGCGAAATGTGATCGGTGGTGATCGAATCCAGGAACAACCCGAGAATACGCGCATCAACGATGTCGGAGATCTGCCCCGGCGTCCGGCCCATGCGGGCAAAGTAGGGCGGATTTTGCACATAGGTCGATTTGCGATCCCATGCGTAGGTCAGTCCGCCCTTCACGGCAATCTTGCTCCAGGCGCTGTCGCCCTTGAAAACATGGGCGTATTTGCGAGCAAATACCTGCTTGGTGAGGGTCTTCTTAATCACCGCCGCAATTTCCCGGCTGGTCGGCCAGACGTCCTTGAGGAATACCTTCTTGCCAGCCTTGTCGATGCCGAGCGGCATCTTGGTGAAATCGAAGTTCATGGTCCCGGCTATCGCGTATGCGACGACAAGCGGCGGCGACGCCAGATAGTTTGCGCGCACGTCCTGATTTACCCGACCTTCGAAGTTTCGGTTGCCCGACAACACGGCTGCGGCAACAAGATCATGGTCGTTGATGGCCTTCGAAATCTCCGGCGGGAGCGGTCCGGAATTTCCGATGCAGGTCGTGCAACCGTATCCGACCAGATTGAACCCAAGCTTGTCGAGGTCTTTCTGCAGGCCAGATGTCGACAGATATTCACCGACGACCTGGGAGCCGGGCGCAAGCGACGTCTTGACCCATGGCTTCACGGTGAGCCCCCTGGCAACCGCATTGCGAGCGAGAAGACCGGCTCCGACCATGACGGTCGGATTTGAGGTATTCGTGCAGGACGTGATGGCTGCGATCAAGCTCGAGCTTGAGGACGTCGGTGAACATCGGATCCGGCGTATTTTTCGTCCGGTACAGGCCCTGCGCCTTCGCATAGGCCTCAACCAGCGCGACGCGGGCCTCCGCGCGTGCGGTCGTGCGCAGATAATCAAGCGTATCGTCGTCAATCGGGAAAAAACCGCAGGTGGCGCCGTACTCTGGCGACATGTTGCCGAGGGTGGCGCGGTCCGCAATTGTCAGTCCGGAAAGACCGGGACCGAAGAATTCGACGAATTTGCCGACCACGCCGCGCTTGCGCAGCATCTGGGTCACCGTCAACACCAGATCGGTCGCGGTAACGCCTTCCTTGAGATTACCGGAGAGCTTTACGCCAATCACCTCCGGCAACACCATGGAATAGGGCTGGCCCAGCATGGCGGCCTCGGCCTCGATGCCCCCGACGCCCCAGCCGAGCACCGAGAGACCATTGACCATCGTGGTATGGGAATCGGTGCCGAGGAGCGTGTCCGGATAGGCGATCTCTCCTGTTACCGACTTGCCTTCGACGTTGACGGCGCCTTTCGCGGTGAACACCGTCTGCGACAGATATTCCAAATTGACTTGGTGACAGATGCCGGTACCAGGCGGAACCACGCGGAAACTCTCAAACGATCCCTGCGCCCACTTCAGAAAGCGATAGCGCTCCTCGTTCTGCTTGTATTCCTCTTCGACATTTTTCTTGAATGCCGAATTGTCGCCGAAATACGTAATCGCAACCGAATGGTCGATGACAAGATCAACCGGCACCAGCGGATTGATCCGCTTTGCATCGCCACCGAGATTTTTCATGGCATCCCGCATCGCCGCAAGGTCCACCACGGCCGGAACGCCGGTAAAATCCTGCATCAAGACGCGTGCGGGTCGGAATGCAATTTCGCGCTCTGATGTCTTGGTCTTGAGCCACTGTGCGCAGGCCTGGATATCCTCCTTGGACACCGAGCGACCGTCCTCGTGGCGCAACAGATTTTCGAGCAACACCTTCAGGGAGAAGGGCAGGCGGGAAATTCCCTTCAGGCCGTTTTTCTCGGCGGCCGGAAGGCTGTAGTAGACATAGGTCTTTGTGCCCACTTTAAGGGTGCGGGCGCATTTGAAGCTGTCGAGGGAGGTCATGAGAGTTTCCGTTCCGGCAAGCGAGGAGGCCGGTTCTCCGACGGCATTGAATGCGTTGGCGAATCGCCTGGGCGGGCGATTGCGACGCGTCGCCCGGCACGCGTCTAAACGTCAGTTTATACGGACTTCTTCGTGGTTCTGCCATATGAACGATGGTCTTGAACAAGTCTTCGCGGCGAAAAAAGCGTTCATTCGCCGCCCCAGCCTCTGTTTCCCTCCCTGTTGTGGGGAGAGTTCGGGGGTAGGGGTCGAGGAGTGGACCAAGACTGTGCCCCGCGGCACGACCCCCCACCCCAATCCTCCCCCACAAGGGGGGAGGGAGAAGGGGTGGCGGCGCGATACGCGGGCGCCAAGGTGAGCGAAATCGTGGCAATGAAGCTATCAGGCCATGATTTGGCCTGCATCCGCGGGGGGCGCCGCGTGTTTCGCGGAGTTGGCTTTTCGATTGCGGCTCGGCAAGCGCTGGTCTTGACCGGGCCGAACGGGGCCGGCAAGAGCTCCCTGCTGCGCATGATCGCGGGTCTCATTCGTCCAGCCGAGGGAAGCATTGCCCTTGAAGACGGCGACCCAGAACTGAGCGTCGGAGAGCAGTGCCATTATGTTGGGCATGTCGATCCCCTGAAGCCGGCCTTGACGGTAACGGAAAATCTTGCGTTCTGGGCACGATTTCTCAATGGCGCCCGCGAAGTTGACGAGGCCGCCCTGGTCGAGCGGGGACTCGAGGCGGTCGGCTTGGCCGACCTCGCCCGACTTCCGGCCGGCTATCTCTCGGCAGGACAAAGGCGCCGTCTCTCGCTCGCCAGGGTGCTGGCGGTGCCGCGGCCGATCTGGCTGCTTGACGAGCCAAGCACGGCGCTCGACGCAGCATCCCAGGAGCGCCTGCAACGCGTCATGCAGACCCACTTGTCGGGCGGCGGTCTCATCGTAGCCGCGACCCACGGACCGCTCGGGCTCGCCGAGCCCGAGGAACTGCGGTTGGGCACGCCTTCGACGGGTCGAGAAGATTGTCGAGAAGATTCTTGCATCGCCCGCGATGCCGATGCCGTGGACGCGATGCAATGACAGCGCTCTCCGCCCTGTTCGCCCGCGATGCGCGCATTGCCATCCGGATCGGTGGCGGCGCCATGATGGGTGTGCTTTTTTTCCTGACGGTGGTGACCCTTGTGCCGTTTGCGGTCGGTCCCGATCTTGGTCTGCTACGCCGAATCGGGCCGGCCATCCTTTGGCTTGGCGCACTCCTCTCGTCGCTGCTGGCGCTCGACCGCCTGTTCGCCAATGATCACGAGGACGGCTCTCTCGACATCATCCTGATGGCGCGACTTCCGCTTGAGCTTGTGGTTGCCGCCAAAGCTTTGGCGCATTGGGTGACGACCGGCTTGCCGCTGGTCGTCGCTTCACCAATCCTCGGCCTGTTTCTAAACCTAGAGCCGGCTGCCCTCTCGGCAACCGGGCTGACGCTGCTCGTCGGAACGCCGGCATTGACATTCATCGGTGTGGTCGGAGCGGCGCTCGCAACCGCACTGCGACGCGGCGGCCTGTTGCTGCCGGTGCTTGTGCTGCCGCTTACGGTTCCAGTGCTGATTTTCGGCGTCGCGGCCACCAATGCGGCGGTGGCCGGGCCGGTGCCGTTTGATACTCCGTTCACGATCCTGTGCGCGCTGACCCTCATGAGCGGCGTTATCGGGCCTTTCGCCGCCGCAGCAACGCTGCGATACGGCATGGAATAGTCCGTTCGGTTTGCTATATCCTTAAGCTCAAACGCCGCATCGGGGGCCGCGGCGACAGATGAGGAACGCGGCGATGGCGCTGATCGATCTTGCTAATCCGACCCGCTTCGTAGCACTCGCTGAACGAGCGCTGCCGTGGCTTGTCGCCGCGACCCTGATCGCGTTCGCCTTCGGACTGTGGGGCACATACCTGGCGCCAGACGACTACCAGCAGGGCGCCACAGTAAAGATCATGTTCATTCATGTGCCCAATGCGTGGCTGAGCATGTTCGTGTGGGGCATGATGAGCGCTGCGGCGCTCGGCACGCTGGTGTGGCGGCATCCGCTGGCGGATGTGGCCGCCAAGTGCGCGGCGCCGCTCGGGGCCGCCTTTACGTTCCTGGCGCTCGTGACCGGATCGCTCTGGGGCCGACCGATGTGGGGCACCTATTGGGTTTGGGACGCACGGCTGACCTCGGTGCTCGTGCTTTTCATCATGTACCTCGCCATCATCGCCTTGTGGCGCACCGTCGATGACCCGACCCGTGCTGGCCGCGCGGCGGCAATCCTGACTTTGGTCGGCGCCATCAACCTGCCAATCATCAAGTTCTCGGTGGACTGGTGGAATACGTTGCACCAGCCCGCCTCGGTCTTCCGCATGGGGGGACCGGCGATCGACCTAAGTATGCTGATGCCGCTGGCCGTCATGGCGTTTGCGTTCACGCTGCTGTTCGTCACCCTTCACCTCGCGGCCATGCGCAACGAGATCCTGCGCCGACGCGTCCGCACCTTGATGCTGACCCAAGCTGAGCGCGCTGCTTAAGACGGGAAAAATCATGGACCTCGGACCGCACGCCGGATTCATAGTCGGCGCTTACATGATGGCGACGGCCGTAGTGGCGGCGCTCGTCATATGGGTGACCGCCGACCATGCGGCTCAGAAGCGCGCCCTCGCGGAGCTTGAGCGGCGCGGAATCACCCGCCGGTCGGCGGAATCTCGGCCGCTGCAAATCAAGGAGCCGGCATGATGACGCTGTCTCAGGAGACTGCCCGGCAAACGCCGGAAGACATGGCTCAGGATGCATCGCCCCCATCCTATCCTAGGGCGGGGCGCAACCGGCGGATCCTCGTGCTGTTGCCGCTGGCGGTGTTTTTGGCACTGGCCGCGCTGTTCTTTCTCCGGCTGGGCGCCGGCGATGCCTCCCGCATTCCATCCGCATTGATCGGGCGCGATGCGCCGGTGACCGATCTGCCGCCGGTGGCGGGGCTCGAACGCGATGGCAAGCCGATTCCGGGCCTTGCAGCTAGCGATTTCAAGGGCGCCGTAACGGTGCTCAACGTCTGGGCGTCATGGTGCGTGCCCTGTCATGACGAGGCCCCGCTGCTGGTGCAGCTTGCCCGCGACTCCCGCATCCGGTTGGTCGGCATCAATTACAAGGACCAGGCCGACAATGCACGGCGTTTCCTCGGCCGCTACGGCAATCCGTTCGTGGCGTCGGGGGCCGATGTCAGCGGACGCTCCGCGATCGAATGGGGCGTCTACGGCGTACCGGAAACCTTCATCATCGGCCGCGACGGCAAGATCGCCTATCATAAAGCCACAGATCGAGAAGGCGCTGGCGAGCTTGTGACGACGAGCGCGGAGGCTACCCCGGACCGACCAGTCACGGCATGACGTGCCGGCGATGGCTGGACCGCATGAAGCCGATCACCAATCCGGTCAGTGCACTGCCGGTGAGGATGACCGTGGCGCCCAACACAATCAAAGCTGCCAGCGTCAGGATGTCGTGATTGATTCCGAGCACCGCCAAGATACCGAGCACCAGGGAAGCAAGCCCCGCCAGCATCTGAACGCCCGCCGAGCCCGACGCCATCTCGCCTGCGAGCAGTTCTGTGCCTGCGCGCGGAACGCCTGACCTGTCCGCAGAGCTCTGCAGCATGTATAGATGTCGTACCGCATTGCTGGTCAGGATCAACGCGCTACCAAATGCGATCACGGCGATCGCGGTCAGAGTTTCGGGCGAGATGCCGAGCAAAGCGAGGATTCCAAGCACGATTCCGGCCACCCCGACCAGAAACAAGGTGGACAAGCTGCCGACGCCGAATTGCTCCGACACAGCGCCTGTGGAGCCTGCAGGGAAAATGATGCTTGCATACTCGGAAAGCATGGTTCCGCCTTGGATCAAGAGTGCAGCGCCAAATACAATCACTGCTATGGGCAGTATGATTTCGCGATGCACACCCGCGAGCGCCAGGATCGCGAGAACAATGGTAGCAATTCCGCCGACCGCATCGGCGAGCCCGCCATAAGCCGCAGCCTCGACCGGCGCTGACGACGATTCAGTGAATGTCGAGCTCATGACTTTTTCCTTTCGAAGATGTCCGTCGGACTCTCTCGAATCCTCCAGAAATATCGTGGCCTTAAAGGGCAAAATACACGGTGGGTCGCCAGGTTCCTCCCTGCGACCTTGTGCACAACCTGCACCCCGGGCTCGACGCATCCGCAAGGAGCCAGCCGGCGGGCGATCCCGCCCAAACATTCGCTGCCGTCAGGTCGGCCAGGTACGCCGAAACCACGCGTGAGTTTCTACCCACGCCCCCGTGGCGGTGCGCCGGCCTCACGGCCCATCACCACAGTCCGCTTCGTACCTGCGCCGAGAGGTCGGCTTCAGCCGACGTAGGCTGCTCGCGTCTGCTCCTCGGCCTCGGCGCTGGTCGCTGGCTGCGCCGGGAGTTGCAGCACGGTCGCAAGCTGTCCCTCAGGGAGGCTTGTGAGCAGGACAGTATGACCATCAGGGAATTCGACCGCATCGTGGTGGGTACCGGGGGTTTGTTTGTTGACCTGCCGGAAAATCGCCGTGGCATACCTTACACTCCGCCGCGGCCAACCAAAGAAGCTGCGGTGTGTGATGAGCACTCCGCTCGGAAACGCGATCTCTGTTCCCGGCAGAAGGCAAACCGCCATTTCCAGACTTTCTGGTGCGGCGAAGCCCCGCGTTCCGGTTCCGAAGTTATGCGTGACAAGCCTGTCGCCGACGGCGGCGGGGCGGGATTTTACGTTTTGTAGACTGTAGTCGCACATGGTGCATCTCCTGCGTTCGCGCAATTGCAAGCCCACATGGACATACGGGTGCGCAGCTAGATTGTTCCGAAGTTCGGCTGCCGGGCGGTGCGTCTCTTTCGCACGGAAGGCCGTTGCGGGTTTCTTTCGCTCAGCCCTCGCGCTACGCCACGCACGCTTGTCGGCGCCAGCGCATTTGTGCCAAACCTGCGGATCAACAGCCGCTCGGGGCATCCGAGCCGGCCAGCCAGATGAGGGGGTGCGGATGCACTATCGCTGTGCGGTGCTCGACGATTATCAGAACGTTGCCCTGAAATCCGCCGATTGGGCACAAATCACGGCGGATGTTGACGTGACGGTATTTAACAAGCCGATGCGCGGGCCCGACGAGGTCCATCGCGTTCTCCGGGATTTCCACATTGTCTGCATGATGCGCGAGCGCACGCCGTTCCGGCGCAACACCATCGAGGCGCTGCCCGATCTCAAGCTGCTCATCACCACAGGCGCGCGCAACGCCTCGATCGACATGGCGGCGGCGGCCGAGCGCGGTATTACCGTGTGCGGCACCGGCTCGTTTGGTAATCCGACCACCGGCATCACGTTCGGTCTCATCCTGGAGCTGACCCGACGGATCGGCTACGAACATGCGCGGCTGAAGTCCGGCGAACTCTGGCAGACTACGCTTGGACCGGATATCGAGGGCAAGACGCTCGGCGTGATCGGGCTCGGTAAGCTCGGGCTGCGCGTTGCCGGCGTCGCCAAGGCGTTCGGCATGAAGGTAACCGCCTGGAGCCCCAATCTCACGCCGGAAAAATGCCGGGAGGCGGGCGTCGACTACGCCGCCAAAGATGACCTGTTTCGCCATTCCGATATCGTCACCATCCACGTCCAGCTTGGCGACCGCTCGCGCGGCTTGGTGACGGCGAAGGAATTCGCCCTGATGAAGCCGACCGCCTACATTATCAATACCGCGCGTGGGCCGATCATCGAGGAAAAGGCCCTGATCGCTGCGCTCGATGAGCGCCGCATCGCAGGCGCTGGCCTCGATGTGTTCGACATCGAACCGCTGCCGCTCGACCATCCGTTCCGGCGCATGGACAACGTGGTGACTACGCCCCACCTCGGCTATGTGAGCCAGCAGAACTATCAGCACTATTTTCCCGACATCGTTGAGAACATTCGTGCTTTTATCGCCGGCAAACCGGTGCGGGTGATTAAATAACGGACAAGGTCCAGACCGACGTTACCCCAGCACTCGCCTCGAGCGCAGAGAAGAGGCCCTCGTGAGCAAACCCATCCTGATCCTGAATGGCCCCAATCTCAATTTGCTCGGCACCCGCGAACCGCACATCTACGGCTCGACGACGCTTACCGAGGTTGAAGACATGTGCCGGCGCCGGGCGGAGAAGCGCGGGCTTACGATTGCGTTCCATCAATCGAACAGCGAGGCGGAGATTATCGACTGGATCCACGGCGGCATCACCGGCGCCGACGGGATCATCATCAACCCGGCGGCCTTGACGCACACGTCCATCGCGATCCTCGATGCGCTCAAGATGGTCACGCAGCCCATCATCGAGCTGCACATTTCGAACCCGCACAGGCGCGAAGCTTTCCGCCACCGCTCCTATGTCACCTTGGCGGCAACGGCCCTGATCTGCGGCCTCGGCGTGAACGGCTATGCGCTTGCGGTCGATGCCATGGCGGACCTGCTGGAGGCCCGAAAGGGCACGGCGCGAGAATTATAAGCATCCACGTTGGCCAGCCGACGACGCGCGTCGACCGTATCACCAACTCAAGAAACCGTAAGATATCATGAAACTGACCGCAGACTATGGCGCGACGGGATTGACCCTTGCTCAGGCTATGTTGGACCTGGTCAAGCGCTTCCCAGATAAAGGTGCCAGACCAGACCACATTTTGTGGAATGGGTTGTCGGTGAAGACGGCCGACTGTTTTTCGGCCCCTGAACGAGGTATCGTCAAAATTGACATTCTCTCAAAGAAAAATGACCTTGAACAAGGAGTCGATATTAAAGTTGAGGACGGTGCGTTGCGCCTGAGGGGGGCGAAGAAATCCCCTCGCTACGGACCTGGGCAGATGACCGCTATGAAGACTCTGTTGAGTATCCATACTACTCCAGGTCAGGTCGATTGTGGGTCTGGAACGTATACAAAGTGAAATTTCCGCGAGGCGGGACCAGGGAGGATAGATGGACCGGCAATGCTGGGTTTTGGGTTGAGGTAATCGATGACTGCCAGCGGGTTTACCATTGCAGCCATGGTGTCGCCAGCCAACCTGATTTCGACTCGCTGGTCTTCCGCGTAACGGTTGTTCCATTGGAGCAATCTTAGCTGGCGGCTCGCTTCAACCAGTTTGACAGGATCGGAGATCGGGGGAGTTTGCGATGAAACATCATGCGGCCTTCGCGTTTGCAGTCACGGTAGCTCTCGGCTTCGCACCAGCCTTTGCACAGCCCGCCTCGGATACGATCGACGCTCATCTTGCTGCCGCCAAGAAGGCGGCGGGGTTCGATTTTCCGGGCTTGCTCGGCGCACTCTGCGTCGCTCCGCGCAACGCCCCGACGCCGGACGTAAGGCCGGGGCCACCGCCGCCCGATCGGAGGAGCCGGTATACCGAGCCCGCGAAGGTCTTCGATGACGTGTATTTCGTCGGCACGAAAGATCGATCGTCATGGGCGCTCACGACGCCGGAAGGAATCATCCTGATCGATACGACGTTCGAGTATGAATCCGAGGAGATCATTGTTGGGGGCCTGAGAAAACTCGGCTTCGATCCCGCTACTGTGAAATATGTCATCATTTCCCATGCCCATCCGGGTGAAGTGGGCGGCGCCAAGCTGATGCAGGAGCGCTTCGGTTCCCGGATCGTCATCGGCGAAGGCGATTGGGAGATGATCGAACAATCCGTCAATCGG